>MDTG01133074.1_pt1 | contig 10914 bp, 11 predicted proteins | sample 811421 | NCBI WGS metagenome assembly MDTG01 (sample SAMN05326645, study PRJNA326480) | marine metagenome | isolation source: seawater | place: Pacific Ocean: South East | collected 2011 | reverse complement strand
TTATAAATATTTGCTATGATTCCCAAAAGAGTACTCTTTCCGGAACCATTTGCACCCACAATAATGTTATGGGTATTTCTATATAGAGTTAAATTTAGATTTTCAAATATATATTCATTGGAGCCATCATACTTGAATGAGATATTTTTCATTTCAATGATACTTTTTGAATTATTAAGGTCAGATATGTTGTATTTGCCTAATTTTTCGTATTCTTGAGGCTCAATATCGTTTAAGTAGTTCACTATAAAATGTTTTTTTGATAACAAATCTGAATAAATTGATGTTATCTGACTAATAAATTGTGCGCCCCTAATAAGTAAGAAAATTACTTCTAAAGTCAAATTAAGTTTAAATATTGTTTGTATGACTCCAATAGAGATTATCAAAGTAGTTAATGCACTAAACATATTGTGATTTAAGAACAATAATTTTGCATTTTTATATACCAAATCCATATTTGTATTTATTGTATTTCCAAATCTATTTATTTCCTGATCTTCTTTCTTAAGAAGTTTTATAAGGTAATAATTAGATAATATTCTATCGAGGTTATTGTGAGTTTCTATTGTGTTGAGGGTATTTAGTTCAGTGTTTTTCTTAAAGCTCAAAATGACTTTCTTTATTGGCAAAAAAAGAATAATTGAAATAATTACAATTGACATACCTACATTGAAATTTAAATAAAACAACGTGATTGAAAATGTTGCTAGTTGAAAAAAAGTGCCAAGAATTGTAATAAAAATTTTATAAATACTTGTAATACTGTCAGTCTCAGCAAAAACTTTGTAATTTATATATGAAAAAGACAAGTTTTCTTTTGAAAATAAATATTTTGCGGCTTTGTTTTTCAATTGGCTTGAAACCTTTATCATTAATGTTTCTTGATTCATATGATCAATATAATTTAGAGCAACTCGAGTTATAACTAGTAATGGAATTAAATAGCGAAAATTTTCTAAATCAACATTTTCTAAGAAAGTTTCTTCAGGAGTTTCTCCAGTTAAGATATACGCAAAGAGAACTACGATTAATATTTCACATAAAGATACAAGGTTTCTTAACAAAACAGAAGAAAAAATTCTTAATTTTTTATTCTTGATTCCAACATTTCTTGATAACTGTCTGAATGACAAAATATCATTTTTAAGAGTTTTAATAAATTCCATCATGCTTAAGAATAGACATATATTTTATTAATTATATGACTTTATTTTCTTGGGATTTTTATCCAGTTTGGTACATCTATCTTTGCATTATTAGGTAATTCAAAAAAGGGCTTAGGCTGTATTATCACTGAAGTATTTTCTTCACTTAACAATGCAGCCCACCAACTAAAAGTAGAATTAGCAATTATATAATTTTGATAATTTAACATTTTTGTAAAAGTAGATTTAACAGACTTTTCATCTCTACTAACAATATCTTTTGAGTTTTCAATATATTTAGCTTCTTTGAATATTTTTTGTTTTTTAACCCATTCGTAGTCATCTGTATAAACATCAAATTCGAAATTTTTAATATTTTCTCTACAGTATTCAATGGCTTTCTCATAATAAGAGATATCTAGCGCTTCACCTATTTGCAAATAATCAGAGCGTCGAACATGTATCAATGTATTGTTTTTATTACTTTGCATTTTTGGTACGTTGAAAGAATTACTTTTAGAAAAATAATTCTTTATTTCATTTAAATTTTCTATAGCAATTTTGTGATCTTGAAAGAATCCATTAAAGCTTATTATTTTTTTGTTATGATATGCATCACTTAGAGAAAGATTATTTTCTAGCAATTCGTGAGACGTGATTACTTGATAAAAGCGATTAAAAGAATTAGATTTTTTAAATGTTTCTAAGAAGAAATATTTAAAAGTATTTAATTTTTTTAAATCAAAATCCCTATGATCTAAGTAATCTTTTTTGGTTGGGTTGTACAAATAGGTGTTTATTCCATGTTTTTTTAAATATAAAGCAAATGAATATTGAAAAATATAATTTCCAAATCCACCAGATAGATCAACAATTCCAATCATTTCACTAGAATAGTGTTTGTAATAAAAATATATAAAGATAAATCAATAATTTTATGTCTCTATACTTTAATAAATATATAATCATACAAATATGAGTAATTTTTGGATAGAAACTGTACCACCAGGTTATTACGACAAAATTTTAGAAAAAGGGATAAAAGCAAAAAAAGGAATCCAACCCAATTGGCATCATTCAACCTTTACTTATGTCTCTAAATATCTAGATTCTGAAGACATCCACCTTGATTATGCCTGTGGATCAGGTTCTTTTATTGGAAAATATTTAGAAACAACTTCAATTGGTGTTGACATTTCACATGATCAAGTAAAGTATGCTTTAAATAAGTATAAAGAAAAAGGTAATTTTGTTGCACTTGATCATTTTAATTACAAGGATTATGAAAAATATTTCAATAAAATTACCGTCATTGGATTATTTGAGTTTATAGAAGATAATGAAATATTGGACTTGCTTAATAAATTATATTTTATGCTATCAGATGAAGGAACAATTTTGTTAACTACACCAAACTACAGAAGTGCAATGCCAATTCTTGAGAGCCTAGTTAACAAATTTTCATCAATTAATTATGAAAACCAACATATAAATAAATTTAATGAGAATAAGTTAATTGGTATCTTATCTAAATCAAAATTCGATAATGTAAAAGTATATAAAATAATAAATTTTGGAGTTTTTTTTGGCTATTTCAGTTTAAAAGTATCAGAAAAAATTCAGAACCTAATTAACAAAATTACTTTCGGTAATTTTGGATATCTATTGTTAGGAGTCTTGAAGAAGTAATTATGGAAAAGATTAATGAACTTTCAATTGTCTTACCAACACTTAATGAGTCGGAAAATTTAATAATATTAATTCCAGAATTAACTGACTTACTTAAAAAAATCAATATTGCTAATTATCAAATAATAGTTGTAGATGACAATTCAAGCGACGATACTAAATCAATGATGCTAGAACACTTTTCTGATAATAAAAAAATAGAGTTTTATTTAAGAAAAGATAGAAAATCTTTACCTATGTCAATATGGGAAGGAATTCTTAAAGCAAAATATGATTATGTTATGTGGTTAGACGCTGATGGTTCTATGAGGGCAGAAACTGTTGGAAAGCTTATAACTAAATTAGATCAAAATAAAGAATCTGTTATAGTCGCTTCAAGATTTGTTGAAGGTGGTGGCTATAAGGGAACAATCTTAAATGAAGAAAGAAATTTTTTAAAATCTATGTTTAATGTTCAAAAATCAAAAGATTCAGTTTTAGCAACTATATTATCTACACTTTTTAATAGGTTATTAACTTTTTTCTCAAATAGTAATGTTAAAGATATGACAAGCGGATTTATTGTCGGTAAAAAAAATTATTTTACAAAGTCTTGTTTTGAAATGTCTAATTATGGTGAGTATTTTGTGTACCTAATGAATTATCTTAATTATAAAAAAGTAAATGTTATTGAAGTTGGGTATATCTGTGGCACAAGATTGTTTGGAGTCTCTAAAACAGGAAGTTCATTCATTCAGTTAATTAAATTGGGTTTACCGTATATAAAAGCAGCTAGAATATCTAGTAGGTTGAATTATGAAGATTTATGATAATGATAAAAATGTATTGCTAGCAATAGTAATTAAATCTGATGAAATTAATGAAGGAAGAAACTTTATAACAGATGATGATCAGGAAATGCAAGTTGCGTCTTTTAACTTCCCAAAAAAAACGATTATTCAAAACCATATTCATTTAAATCAAGAAAGAAATATTCAAACTACACCAGAAATAATTTTTGTTGTTGAGGGTGAAATAGAGGCTTTATTATTTGATGATAATCAAAACTTAATAAGTGAAATTAAGCTCACAGCTGGAGACACGATTGCTTTTTTAACTGGAGGACATGGCTTAATTGTGCAAGAGGGCTCAAAATTTGTTGAAGCGAAGCAAGGGCCCTATTCAGAGGATAAAGATAAAATTAAATTTTAATGATAAGAGTATTTGAACCAAAACTTAGAGCAAATGATATATTTTCAGTTTTAAAGACTTTATTAAATAACAATATATCTGGAACGAGTCCAGTTGTTGCTGAATTTGAACAAAAATTAGCTGATAATTTTGATAGAAATTATGTATCAGCTGTTGCAAATGGAAGTGTAGCTTTGGATTTAGCTTTTCAAGTTTTAGATTTAAAAGAGGGTGATGAAGTTATCGTTCCCTCTTTCACAATTATATCTTGCTTGTCTGCAGTTCTTAGAACAAAAGCAAAAGTTGTTTTTTGTGATGTTGATTCTGAGACATGGAATATGAACCTTGACGGAGTTAAAAGTAAACTTACCAAAAAAACAAAAGCTGTATTAATGGTTCATACCTACGGTATTCCTGCGGATGCAATAAAAATTTCTCAATTTTGTGAAGACAATGATTTAATCTTAATTGAGGATTCTGCGGAAGCCCATGGACAATCTTTAAATGATAAAAAATGCGGTTCTTTTGGGTTAATTTCAACCCTAAGCTTTTATTCAAACAAACATATTACAACAGGAGAAGGAGGAGCAGTCCTTACTGATTCTGAAGAAATACACAATAAAATTCAACAAATGAAAAATCTTGATTTTGTACCACACGAAAGATTTAATCATGAAAATTTGTATTGGAACTATAGGCTAGGGGGTCTTCAGGCGGCACTTGGATTATCTCAAATTAATAATATGAACAAGACAATAAGTCTGAAAATTGAACAGGGAAATTATTATTCAAATCTTTTAAGCAGCCATACAGATAAAGTTACGATACCAATTAAGAGCTTTGAAGGATCTCAAAACCATTATTGGGTATATGGAATAGTTATTAAAAAAGAAGGTCTAAGAAATCAATTAATGAGAGATTTATTAAGTATCGGAATAGAAACAAGACCCTTTTTTTGGCCGCTTCATTTACAAAAGTATATACAAAAAAATTTCAAGCAAGATCAGCAATCTTTAGTTATATCTGAAAATCTTGGTAAAAATGGCTTATACATTCCTACAGGTAGTCACGTAAGTAAAAGAATGCAAGATAGAATCGTAAGATCTGTTATTGAATTAATAGATAACTATTAAGCTTAAATGAACTCAATCAAAAATAAATTAAAAATTTTTATTAGAAATATAAATCATTATTTAAATTTATTAAAGGAAAAAGAACTTCCAAGGAAAAGTATTTTTTTATTGGATTTTTCAGTTAAAAACTACAGCCGTTTCAAGTCTAAGCCCAATAATAACAAACCATTATTGCTATTAAGTTCTAATAATCATAAACATATCAAAAGCAGGACTAAAGAAATAAATAAAATGTTTAAAACACTGAGTAATTTTTATATTGTTTTTTTTAACCATCGGGATAGAGATAGTTACATGAAGCAAAATTGGTCAAGCCATCCAATTTATAAAGTTTATAAAAAATCTTCCTTTCAACAGATGAAGTCTGATGTTTTTAGGTATTGTTTTATATATCAGCATGGTGGTTTTTGGTTGGATTCTAAATCAACAATATTTTTTGATATAAGTGAATTGTTGAAGGTTGAAAGTGAGACACTACTAGTGCACAGCGAACAGAGCATTGAAGAAAATTATGAATTTTTAATTAACTCGAAACTATTAGATACTACACAAAATTCATATATCCAAAACTGGGTTTTTGGCGCAAGAAAAAATAGCAAATTCTTAGAGTATTTAATTAGTAATATTTCAACAGATTATTTAAATTACTCTGACAAAGTTTTCCAAAATCCAAAAGAAGCAATTCTCAATTTGACTGGTCCTATAAAGATAACAAAGTTATTTTATCAATATATAAATGAAGAAATTAGTCGTAAAGATGAATTCAGTATTGTAAGTGAAGTAAATTATGATTTTCAGTATATAAGTGAATACGGTAGAGGATTTAGTTTATTTGATAATGTATTTAAAAAACACTACAGCAACGTAGTTAATAAAAAAATAATTAACTAAGATTTCAAATATTTTTTCCAATATTCAAAATTTACAAATCGCTTTAAACTCCCATTTTTTAGATATTCGTCATATATTTCATCCAAAGCAGTTTTATTGAACTTATTAAGATCTTCCCATTTTTCAATAAGAAGAATAGGTATTCCTAAGTTATGAAAATTTTTAGAAAAGCTATTAGACAACATAACGGGAATTGTATCAACCATTAAAGACTCCCAAATCCTATGCGTGTCTAAGCCATTACCAGGAGGACAGAGGTTAAATTTAAATTTAGACACGCTTTTTATATACTCAATATGGCTATCAAAAGTCAAAATCTCAACTAGATTATTCCTTTTACTAATATCACGTACAATAGACCTGGCTGATTTATTAGTGTTTAAATTAAAGGATGAAATAATTAAATTTGTTTTATTAATGTGTACATTGAAATGACCTATCATACCATTATTTAAGTATCTTCTATTTTCTAACCCTATAGGGATTGGATGTATGTCATGCAGCATTGGAATTTCAAGATTTTGTGCAAACCATTTAATTATTTTTTCATCTTTATGTAAAATTAATTCTGCGTTAATGTTTCGATCAGAGTTGTGAGTTATAAGATAATACTTATTTTGAATATCAACGTGATAGTTTAAAAAAAAATTTTCAATCAAATCAGCTTTAACAAAAATTAAATCATTTTCTCTTACTTTCTCAGGATTGAAAGATGATGTTTCATCAAACAAATGATCCGAATACCATCTATAAGTATCACCTGAAGTATAGGGATAACTATTAAGTCTTAAGAAATTTGGATACTTAGCTATAGATAAATTTGTTAGATATCTAAAAATCTGTTTTTTTCTATTTAAATAAAATATATAATAAAATCTTTTGATTATTTTCTTTATTAAAACTTTTATGTACCCTCCTATCTTTATAATAAATGATAATGAAAAGATTTAACTATTTACCGTATGTTCGGATAAGGATAAATATTTGAATTATTTATACATCCATTTTGGTGAAGTACCTTCGTATATAAAGACAAGTATAAATTCAGTATTAAGTGTTGATAAGAGTGCAAAGGTATATTTAATATCAGACAGTAACCCAAATTTTAAAAATGTAACATTTTTAAATAGTAAGGAGATTAAATCATCCTTAACCAATAAACTCATTGACTTAGATATTTATGGTAAAACAAGTTATGACTATAAAATAAACAAATTGTGGCTTTATTCCTTATTAAGGGTATTTTATATAAGTGATTTTTTGGAATCCTCAAATATAAAATGCACTGTCCACTTTGATTCGGATGTGATGTTATATATTCCTTTTGAAAATATTGAATATAAATTTTCTAAAGATAGTTTAAATATTACAGAAATTGGACCTGACCGGTTAGTGTTTGGATATTCATACATTCCTAATCAAAAAATTATTAAAAATATATGTAATGAGATGTTTACATTTTTATCTTCAGACGAATACAGTGAAAATGAAATTTATAAAAATCGTCCATTAAACGAAATGGAGATTCTTTCAATTATTAATAAAAGAAAAGATTTATTTTTCAATATCTTGCCTGATCTACCATATTTTAAAAATTCGATATTATTTGACCCAGCAAGCTATGGTCAATATTTAGGCGGTACTCATCAAAAACCAAAAAAATGGTATATGGGTAAAAAACCTATACTAGATCATAAAATTGGCCAAGAAATAAATTCAAAAAGAATTAGTGTTAGATATAAAAACAATACTCCATCCGTATTTCATAAAAATAAAGAATATCAGCTTGTAAATCTTCATGTACATTCAAAAAAACTTGAGAAATATACGCCATTAAATTTTAAAAACTATCTATAGTTTTATTTTTCAAATGTATCTTTTTTTATAATTATAGAATCACAATCTTTTAGCTGCCAATAGCTATAAGTTTTATAAGTATCAACTGAATCAGGGAGTTTTTTAAAAACTGGGTAGTCATACATAAAAAATAAATTCATTATGCCTTGTTCATTGTTTTTACTAATTGGAAAATTCTCAGTAAGGGTAATTAATTTCTGTACGGTATCATCTTTTATAATGCTAGTGTCATAAAACATTATTCCTGTTTGAAAATATCTTGGATTTTCTAAATCATATTTTGAATACAGTTCTTCATAGAAAATACTTTCTAGATCAAATTGACTTTTTAATTTCCAGTCTAAATTTGGATAGGCATCATACGGGGCATATAGGGTACCTTTATTTGCGAGATTTAGCAAAGGAAGTATATTTTTTTTAATTTTCATATTTATATCTAAGTAAAAAATGTAATCCCATTTTTTAAAATATTCATCAAATAAATAAAATTTGTGCCATTGAAAAGAAAATTTTTTGTTCCTTCCGTACTTTATCTTATTTAAGTGTTTGATTGCATTTTCAGAAAATGTAATATTTTTGAATCTCTTAATTTCAACATTGCTATCTATGAATTTTTTAATTTTTTTACAATTTGTATTTAAGTCCGTAAGAAGAATAATTTTGCCTTCATATTTCCCTACTCTTCTAATGTCATTGTAAATATTTTCAAAGTATTTTAGATATGGTTTATTTGCAATAACAACAATAGCTGTATTATTTTTCATATTTAATAATTATTCACATTTATTCTGAGTTTTCTTTTTATGAAGTGTTTAATTTTGTTTTTATAATTAACTTCAGTTTTCCAAAAATGATCTACATTATATAGAATTACTTTTTTCTTTATTTCTTTTGTATTTTCAAAATTTTCCACAATATTTATAATTCTATTTATAAAATTATGCTCATTAATAACCATATTTTTTGCTTCAATCAAACTTTCAATACTTTTATCATATGTATTTTCTAAAATGCAATTTTCGATTATATCAATTGATTTTTTAATATCTAAAATATCAATTTTTGATAATGAATTTTTTGGAAAAAAGTCGTAAACATTTGGTGCACCATAATATAAAGGATAAGCAAGACCCAAAAAACTATCGTATAACTTTTCTGAAATTAAATTGTTTCTTGAATCATTCTCAAGAACTATATGATATTTATAATTTGCAATTCCATCCCATTTAGAGGGAATATTATTTACACCACTACCAAACCATTCTAAATTTTCTTGAAAATGTTCTTTTATCTTATAAACAAAATTTAATCTTGCTTTGTGGTCGTCAGTGTATGTTTTAGTTGAGCAAATTACACTAAGATTTTTGTTTTTTTCTATTGAATTTAGGTTTCTAAAATAATTTATGTCTTTTTTATTCTCTTCGTAAGCAGTGACATCATTATTACTACTAATTAGCCATGGTAAAAATGGCAGACTAGATTCGTAATTATTATCGAAATTATTATAACAGCCATATTTTAATGAAAATTGATTCATGTAACTTTGAATGTATCGATTTAAAAAATAATCTTTCGGATAAGATGTTTCACTATTTAGATAAATTATGTTTGAAGGTTTAATTAAACACTCTACTGATTTTTTATCTAGGCTTTCTATAACAAACCAGTAGTCAGGCTCATTGATCTCTGAATTAATATAAAATTTATAGTCATTTAACTTGTTATCATTGTTACCAATATACTGTTGAATATTTAAATTTTCAGGTTGCCCAGGGATACTAAGTTTTATTTTTATCATTTTTTCTACTAGTTAAGTTTAATTAAAAAGTTTAAGCATAAAGCGAACAAAAAATAGTTTTTATTTTAAATTTTTAAAATCACTAACAATAGAATTCATAATAAAAATTACTTTATTAAAAATATTTAATTCTTTAAAAATTATATGCTCTTTTGGCGAAGGTAATTTCCACGAACAATCAATAAACTTATTTGTAAAGTATGAATTAAAAGCTACATGTTCACAACTATTATTTCCTAAATTTATATCAATTGAATATCCAGCATCTTTAAGTTCATTATTGTAAACTTTGTAAATTCCAATACCACCAAATGCACTTTCTACATTTATTAGTTTTTTCTTTTCTTTATATTTTTTTTGCTTTTTATATACAAACAAATAACGAGAAATAATTTTACCAATTACTAAATATTTGTTTACACCTTTTACAACTTCCCAAGGGCTTTTCATATTCCAACCGGGGGCTCTTAATGCATGAATATCATAGTAATACGGGTAGCCGTAAGGAAATAAAACATTTACATCATCATTTTCTGCAATTTTTTTTATTAAATCAAAAAAATTATCTTCATCTGTATATTTGAAAATATCAATGTCTAAATCTAAGGGAATATACAAAAGGTCTTTACTCATGAAATTTTGTTTAATTTTTTCTAATAATACATTCCTGCAATGGGATATTTTTTCTGTTCTATATATATATTTTTTGTCTAAATTATCTACACTTGAAAAATCTATTTTTTTTGAATTCAATTTTTTTAAATATTCTTTTGTACCGTCTGTAGAATCACTCTCTAAAATTAAAATAAAAATATTTAATTTTGGAAACTGAGCATTAAACTTTTCTATAAATTCAATATTTTTTTTAAGATTTTCTTTGCAGTTCTTTGCCAAACCTGCAAATATTATGTTTTTCATTTCTATTTCAACATCTTAAATCACTTTTTTGATATTTTTAGTAGTTATATATATTTATTTTTCAAAATATACCATTTGGTAGTTATCATTAAATTGTGAATTATGTATTGATATCTATTGGATCTATTCCTAATTTTATTAAATACACTATCAATACTATTTTATCGGTTGATAAAAATGCAAATTTGTATTTAGTTTCTGATCAAAAATTTAATTTAAATAATGTTAAAACTATAAATTTATCAAATGTTGAATCTGAACAAACATGTAAGGTAAGAGAGTTAAATATATACAAGAATAATGCTATTGA
>MDTG01069661.1_pt1 | contig 10914 bp, 16 predicted proteins | sample 811421 | NCBI WGS metagenome assembly MDTG01 (sample SAMN05326645, study PRJNA326480) | marine metagenome | isolation source: seawater | place: Pacific Ocean: South East | collected 2011 | reverse complement strand
TAAAAGTTAGTAGGTGTCTCGTAAGTAGTTGATTTTACTTTACGTGGCTCGGTAGCTCAGTTGGTAGAGCAGAGGACTGAAAATCATTAGTACCATCAACATCACTCCCCTAAACCCCTAATATTACGACACTTACGTACATTACCTTTTTTACTTGGAAGTATTGTAAAGGTATTGTATATTTGGAGTGTAAATAAGAGATATTAGAGGACAACTTGATTGATAGAACAGAGTATTACAATAAATCAAAAATTCCTCAAAATCACATAGGGAATGTAAATAGGTATTGTAAAATATTATGAGCAAGACAATAGGATTGGTAAGAATAAGTACAACACTCCAAATGGAAGAACATGGTGGTACTGGCGTCCAGTTCCAGACAGATAAACTTATCCAGTACTCAAAACTACACGAACTAAACCTATCAAAAATAATAACAGATGTAGCCTCTGGTGGATTGGAGACCAGAGAAGGTATTGAAGAACTAAAATCTATTATTGAATCAGGTGGTGTAGATGTTGTCATTGTCTGGAACGTATCAAGAGCATTTAGAAGTATGATTGGGTTTTCCAAATTCTATGAATTCCTCAAGCAACATAAGGTAGAATTGATAAGTGTTAGTGAAGGAATCAGGAGTAGTAGTAAGACTGGTTCTATGATGTTTGGGATCATGGTTTCAATCGCTGAGATGGAGAAGGACGTGATAACAGAACGTATGATGTCTGGGAGATACACGAAGGTAAAAAATGGTGTTCGTGGGTTTGGTTCTAAACTGCCACTTGGGTATAAAAAAGATACAGATGGTGAGATAAGAATTGATGATGAGCAATCTAAAATAGTTCAATATATTTTTAGGAAGTACAACTCACTCTTGAAGAATCAGAAGTTATCAAAGTCAAAGAGAACTCGTACTTTACTAAAACTACTACAAGATAGAGGCTTTACTTATAGAGGTAAGAGTTTTACCAGATGGAACATACGTGATATACTCAACAATAAGTTTTATACTGGTGAGCTGAAGTATGGTGATGTCGTTACTAAACATAACTACCAACCAATAATATCTAAACGTCTTTTCAACCAGATATGTATTTCATAATATTATTTTTATTCATAACTGGTTGTGATGGAAGGACACCTGTTGAGTTAACAAAATCATCAGCAGTTGAACTTGATGTTTATATGGACTTACCCAAAGATAGAGATGAATATTATTTCAACTATCCTTCTGGAAGTCCAAGTTCATACGCTCACATAAGATATTCAACCGAACCTATGGAAAGAGTATTCTGGTTCTCACCTGATAGTTTTACAATATATCATCAAGGGTTTCCTATTACTATGGCTGTAGTAAATTATTCAACTTATAGTGATGGTAACTCTGGGTTAGGTACTCAACTGGTATATATATATGAAGACCATGTTGGAGATACTCTGGATATTATAGGTTGTGGTGTTAGTATGTGTGATACCACAAGGTTCATTGTTAGATGATAACTTTACTAATCAAACACCTAAAAGAGCAGAAAGAATTAAAATTCTCCAAAGGTAAATCTTCTTTGTCTGTGGCTATTGGAGAGAAGATTGAATCAGACAAAACTAACCAATCATCTTTTAGGAAGTGGAATGAGCAAATCACCAGAAGAAGACAAGTGTAGTGTGTGCTATAACTCCAAATATGGAGATAAAAATGGTATCGGTAAGATGTCTAAACAGATGTGTCTGGATAATCCAAAACACCCAACCTATGATGAAAGATATGATATCTGGGATACTTTGACTTATCTGGATTGTTGGGCATTTATTAGAAGTAACGAGACAGAACAAGAGTGGAAGGAAAGAGTATTCAAGAATAAATAATTTCTTCAACTCTAACCTATATCATCTGGTCTAACCTATACTCCTTTTCTTATTAGTTTTATTATACGATACAAGTTAGACCTAACACTACAAGTTAGGATCAAATCTTTTATATTTTGTTGAATCACTAGCATCAATAAGGTTCATCTTCACTTACTTTGATATATCTGTAAGTAGGATCTAAAATATGTTCTATACTCTCTTTTATATCTACTGCTCTTTCATCATCGTTCTCAAAAGACAAATCTTGTGAGTATTGACCTCTACCCCAATCCATATCAAAGAACCAAGTATTCATATCTTCACAATCTTCAATCCAATCATTTTGACTTTCCCAAACGTCCTCTATCAGTATCTTATTTACCTTTTTGATATCATCAAGGTCATCAGGTTCTACTATTTTCCCTTCCTTGGCAAGTCCATCATCATCAATAAATCTAAAAACTACACTATCCCACCATCTATCCATCAGGTCGCTAATCTCTTTATCATTTTTATCTGTAAAAGTTCGTTGGAGTAGTTCTGTGATCTCGTGAATAAAACCCTCAAAGATATAACTTCTAAAATATTCAATCGTTTCTAAAATAACTTTTTGTTCTCTATCCATAATATAAATTACTTATCTTTTCGTTGAGTTAACCATCTGGTATTTATTTTCCACAACATGGGCAGATATCAACCTTTACTCGTTTCTTTGATATCCCTTTACCAGATTGGTTTGGAGACCATAAGTCATATAACTTCGCCCACTTCCTAAAAGTCTTGAAGTCACAACCTACTAACATACTTGCTTGTCTCATACTTGGTGTTGATTCTACTGCCTGTTTCATACGACCAAACCAAGGTGGTCTTCTCTCAAAGTTACTTCTTGGTGGAACTACTTGTCTTTCTGTTTCATCTATTTCTGGAAGTGGTACATAAACGTTACCAGCCATTAGTCTTCCTCATTTATTTCATCTTTGATATACTCTGGTAAATTCTTTGGGAACTGGGTGTAAGGTAAAGTACCCTTTTTAGTCTTCATCACTACACCACCATATCTTTCAACTTGTGCTATCAAAAATCCCAAAGTCCATGATTGAGTATCAAAATCATAATCATCTGGGAACTCAAACCAACCTTCACTAAAAGCAGTTTGTAACCAATCTATATGGTCTGTGTATAAATGTCTATCATCGTAGGTTCTTGCCTCTTTCCAAGAGTTCAATATCTCCATGATAAAATCTTTCTTACCTTCTTTGGTATTGGTGTCTGGTACTGGCGTTGGTTGGAAGTCATCAGATTCAACCAGAGACTTCAACTTACTCCCAAAGTCATTGTGTCCTTTTTTATAGTTTATCATAATCTATCACCTGTTTCATAACGTCCTTCACAATCTTCTTGTAGTCATTTTTATCAAACCCCAGTTTCTTTACCATCTTGTTTATCCAAATCTTTTCTGCCTTGATAACCTCTGATTCAATCTCGTTATCCCTACGTTCTTTACGCTCTTCAAGAATTTCTTTGGTAGACTCAATATCTCTGGTGATTGGGTTTCTCTTTTTTAATTCTTCACGTAGTTCATCACCGAACTCTTGTTTGTATTCATATAAACAATCTTGTATTTCATCAGCATCTAATCGGCTAAAACAAAACCATACAAAACTCTCTGTTATCTTCTCTGGTTCTAACCAATAGTTCATCTTATTCATTTTCCAACTCATCTATATCTTGTTTCAGTTTATCAACAAGTTTTCTTTTCAAGTCTGGTGTGAAGGCTTCTTCTAACTTCTCTTTTGCTACTTCCATCATAGTTTCCCTGATATAGTTTGATACATAGTTTATGTTAGATTGAAGTTCCTTCAATCTTTCCACCCAATAGTGTTTTGGTTTCTTATCTGTGACTATGGATTCTGGATCATCAATCAAACCCATAAGAATATTATAGTATTCATCTTGGTAGTTTTCTTTCCTTCCTTCTGCTTTCTTTATGTAATCGTCAAGTCTGCTCATTATAGCCACCTTACCTTTGGTTTGATATCAATATAAAACTTCCAATCATGATCCAACATACGTGGACTCTTGGATACTTTATTTTTCAATAGTTCAGCAAGTATTTCATGTTTGGATAAACCAGATTCTTCTAACTTGTAGATATACTCTACTAAACCCAGTTTCCTTATACCAACCGACTTGATAAAATCTTCTCTTGTGTTGTATTTCATTTAGTATTCTCTCCTAACTCATAGCGTTATTGTTTTCATATAGTATTTAGTATCAACAACTAAATAACCTTTGTTTTTTCTTTTGGCTTCATAAATCGGGTAGGGATTCTTCCCCTGAAAGCATGATCCCAAAAAAGATGGACTCCGTCCAAGGATTCTCTATTGCCACATAAGTTCAGTACGACCAGTAACTTTGTTATGTCCTCACATATATCTACAAAGTTGAGCATTTATTGTTTTACTCCGTCAAGGTTTCCCTTTCCACCCATATCGGTACCAGTACCTTATTGACTTACTAACCAATTGTTGAGACCATCAAGACTTCCCTACATCAAATAATAAATATCTGGTGGGTATCAACGTCCTCATATAATCCCTGTTTCGTTATCTCTCTAATTACGATGAAGTTTCCACAGCGATTCAACCTTTCGGCTGATTGGGTTTTTTACTTCTCTGATTCTTCTTTTATACACCTTCATAAATCAGGGCTTTTATCTTCCATCGGTTTATTATGACCGACATATATAAATAGTTAGTTTTACAAAAAACGTGTCGTTTTTCTGGGTAATTTTTTTACCAATCTTATTCCAGGTGCTTATACTCTAACTTATAGCCTAACCTGTGGTGTGGAGTTTTTATCACAGATAGGCTGTATCAAAAACTCTATACAAAAAAAGTTTTCTATGGGTGTATGTGTATAAGGTTTTTGTTACTTACCTAAACACATACCAAACACAGATCACATATCAAAAAAAATCCAATCGTGGTGTTTGTTAACTCAACGAGGTTTTGATATCTCAAAAGTGCTTGGATAACCAAATCATGTTGTCGTGATCTGGTAGGGTTTCTCGTCAATAAAAGGTGTATCCTTTACAAAGAGAACACGATAATAAGGTGTTATACTATAAGTTAGATACTAACTTGAAGTGTTTATTATTTCATACGATACAAGTTAGGCGATAACGATAGGAGTTAGGACTAATCTATTGGATCACCCTTGAAGAATTTATCTATCAGTTCTGGATCTGGATATCTAATAGGCATACCTTCTTTCATCATCTCATTTACGTAGTGGCTGATATAGACTTCATTGTTTCCACTATCCTTCAATCCAAACATCTTCCTTGAATAATTTTTCACACGTTTTGTTATTGACTTCACCATCTGGATAGTCTTTTCCTTATCTTGGTACATCTTCCAACCCCAGACCAACTTACCGCCAGTATCAGGAAGTTCTGATTCACCAATCAAACCTTTTACTCTCCATCTACCGATTGAGTAGGTCATGGATACTTTCAACTGCTGTAACTCGTTCTTTGTGAAGTTGAACCCTTTACCAATCACTCTACTAAACCAGTCCTCAAATTCTGGTGTGTATTTTGGTTTAGGTTGTTTCATAAGGTCTTTCAGCTTCTTATCATCAACTACATCAGTTTCTTCAATAAGTTTTTTCCAATCACTCATTTTTCAGGTCCTCCATATCTTACCCATTCTATTTTTGGTGATCCAGTATATCCCATCTCAAACACATACCAACAATAAGATACCATACCTCTACGTCTTTCATCTATTTCATTTTTCTTCAAGGTCAATCTATCCACATACTGGACTATCTTTTTTAGTGGATACTTTTTATCAGTCCATAACTTCTGGTATCTTTCACTTCCTTCTAGATATGAAGTCTTACCAAACAAACATATCTTTTTTCTAGCACACTTCTTGGCATGAACCACAAAATCTGTAAATCGTACAAAAGGTGGGTTTGTTATTATTGTATCTACAACTTTCTCTGATTCCAAAAAATCAATCCCAGAAGTACCATAACCTCTATCATATAAATCTGTTGACTCAATCTCACCATACATCTTTTCAACTTCTTTGGATATATGACCTTTACCACAAGCGGGTTCCCAGATACTACCTTCTAACTTCTCATGTCTCAAAAATGCTCTGGTAACTTCTGGTGGTGTTGGGTAGAAGTCATTTTCTTCACGTATGTTATCCAGACTTGTTATACCAGTTTGACCTTTGATAATCTCAAAACTATCAAATCCATCTGTATCAGCATACTTTTTGATAAACGATTGATATATCACATCAAAAGGTGGATTGTATTTTTCAATCAAACGATTCATCTGGGAACGAAAGTTTTTATTCTCGTATGACTTTTCATCGCTCATACGTTTTGGTATGATATGTTTTTTTCTTACAATCTGGTAGGCTTTTTCAACAGAGTAAATCCCTTGATCTATTTTCTTCAAGAACTCTGGTTCATAGTTTTTGATACTCAATAATTTCTTCAACTTGGTTGTAGATATATTTAGACTACCACTAACATCTGTTATAGTTTCAGTTTTCGTTATTTTTTCTTCACCTTTTAGTGGTCTTCCTTTCTTTACAAACTTGGAATATTCTTCTCGTAGGACTTCAGCTTCTCTTGTTATTTCCTCGGTTGTTTTTTCACGATACCTATTTAATTCAATAGTGGCGATAGTGGTGTTCTCAAAATAAGTTACCCTACACTCACAGGTTTCATATCCAAGTTCTGTAAGTGCTTGTAATCTTCTATGACCTGATACAACTAACCCACTTTTTGTAATAGTAATAGGTTCAAGTAATCCATTTTGTTCTATACTATTTTTCAGTTCTTCCAGAGCATCTGGGTTATCTAAATAAATCGTGGAGTTGATTGGGTTTGGTCTCAACTCACTTACCTTCATCTCTAAAATATAATCACTCATTAGAATCTGATTCCCATGGCCATTGTATCTTCTTCTTGAATAACAAAATCGGTTCAGTCTTGAAGGTAGTTTGTGTCTTCATATCCAACCAGTAGTTTTTACCATCTGTTGGATTCAATCCTATTGCTCTCGTCATACACATACCAATCTTACCCTCGTATGTAAATCCTACTTTCATAGCAGTTCTAATAGTATCCTGTTCCAGAGGTATCAACTCTTTCCCCTTATTTATTTTGATATCGGCTATATTGATGATACAATAATTTTCTGGTTTCAATAACGTATATGAAGTTAGCAAAGTTCTTTCCAAAAATCCAGATAACCACTCATCATAGTTTGGGAATTTCAAGTAAGATTGCTCTTCATCGTTAGAATAACCTTCCCTATCAAAATATGGTGGTGAAGTAAATATCAAATCAACATCGTTAGTATGTTGACTCATGAACTCTTTGTTCTGGTGTATAACTTCACTTCCTTCATAGTGTATCTCGTAAGTATTAGTTCCACCAGAGCATTTATTATAGTATTCACCGAGTTCTTCATAACAACCTTTATTAGACATATTCACATCAGTACCTATGTAGTGAATATTTTTTCTGGAACAAAGAGAACCTAATAATCTACCACCCCACCCTGACGAAGAATCATATACTTTGTAGTTGAACTCTGTTACATCTGTTCCTAAATATTTTTCATAAATCCATCTGGCAGTAAGTGGTGGAAAGTTAGTTCCAACCTGATTCAATCCTAACCTCAACACTTGGAATATTTTGGGGAATATCTTTTGTGTCTTATCATAGTATCTTATGGTATAGTACTCTGGTTGTTCTTCATAATCATCAAATCCATCATGGTTATTTTCATTTAGAGTCTTTATATACCCCTTATTTCTTAGCATCTCAACGTCACCCTTACCTAACTTCATTCGGTTCAGTTTTTCGTTCTGGGTGTTGAAGTTCCAGTTTTCTATCCAAAACTTTATATCACCAGATCGTGAGTCAACCCAATCTATAAATTGTTGTATGTCATTGTTGTTTTTAGATATGATATACTTTGAGAACAAGTACATCTTATCAAACCTAATCTTATTGACTATTGTGTGCTTGAACTCTGTTTTTAGTTCATCTTGTGATAAATAATCATAGATACTTTTACCATGGATACGAGACATAAGAAGGGCTGGAAAGAACTGGTTGACTCCATTAGCAATCTTGGAGAAGTTCCTGATGAATCCGATATAATCAGGGTATAGTTCATCTTCAATAAAACTTACACCAGTATTGAAGTCTTTTAGTTTAGAGAATTTATCTTTGATAGTATTGGAGTCCATACCCTGATATGGCGGTATTCCATTATCCCAGATTGTTTTTAGTTCCAATCTCATATCATCAACCCAAGTTGATACTTCCTCAAAAGACATAGATTGTAAATCACCAAACGTTATGTTTGATTGTAGCGATTCAACTGGATATTTTGGTATCGGTAAATCCATCATATAACTTGTATCGTATGACCTAACTTGTAGTGTTTATATTTCTCTAACCTGTATAGGTGTCTCTAACTTGTAGTGTCCTATGGTAAAAGTTAGCATCGGTTGAATAGTTAGGCAATTAAATAAGTGGGAGACGAACCTTCTTTTTTATCACCAAAGTTTTACTGCTCTATCTCTGGTTCCATAAAATAAAATAACAACCTTGTCTTCTCTTTTAGTCCAAAGACATCTCTTACTTCTACCCCTTCCACACTTATACTGGTATATCAAAATCTTACCTTCACCAGTCTTTTTACTTAGGCTGAATTTCCTTCGTAAATGTTCGTTTGTATTTCCTACCGACTTTACATGATGGGGCATAGGTAAGGCTGAACCAGTAGGTTCTTGTGATAAACCATGTAAGATATCCAAGACCTCATCTTTCTCTTTCTTTGTAATCTTCTTTGTTGCTTTGAAGACATCGTTAGAACATACCACTTCATACTGGTTTCCACTTTTACTTGGTGGATATGTTTTTAGTTCTAACTTGTGGTCTGGATCATCACTTCTATTATTTAGGATATTATTTCGTAGAGTATCTGGTAGTACTTCAAGTAAATCAAAGTCTATCTCTCTGGATAATTTTTCAATCTTCTTATTGGTAGACTCTAGCCACTCTCGTTCAATCTTCTCAACTATATTTTGATAACCTGTGGTATATGAATCAGACATAGAGTTAGTCTTCTTTTAGATACTGGGTATATGTAAAAGGGAACTCTTTTTTCAATAGTTCAATCCATTCATGTATCTTTGGCTTATATCTTTTGTTTATCATCTTGAACTCATCTTCCAGACTTGTCTTATTAGACTTTGTACCTTCACCTTTCATTTCACTTACGTTCATCAACTCACTCATAACGATATTATGAGCCTCTTGAACCGATAAATCACCCGCCTTTACTTTTGATAACAACGTTGGATTGTGTTTTTGTATCTCCAACATCTTCAAGTCTTTTTTACTTTTCATAATCTATTGTTTCTCCTTCCACTCACTATGATATAGGTGGTTTGGATTGTATATATCCCATCTGTTATTAGGTAACCATTTAGATAGAAGTTTAGTCTGGCTAGAATCTTGTGTCTTGAAGGTCTCAAACAAAAAGTACTCTAAACATAAATCGTCAAGTTGTGATTGGAGTTCAACACTTGAGTTAACAAGTGTCTTCAACACAGGATAGTCCATGAATATAGTTTCTCTATAAGATTCCATTATGTCTTTCCATAACTCTTGTTGGTCTTTTTGTTTTCCATAGTTCCAATATTTCGTTCTTGGCATCTTACTATTAGTTGAATCCTTACCTTCCAAAGCAAACCTGAAAGCGGTTCTCTTACAGAACTCCCACCATAGTTTTTTTACATCTTTATTATCTTTGACTAAATCCAAGTAGTCTGGATTGTTGTAGTAGTTTTCTGGTCTATATGTCTCTTTGTAATAAAACCACCTGAACGATGGATTGTCTGGCTGTAAGATAGGCTTGAAGGTTTCAGTACCTAAATCAAAATGAACGTCACCATATTTTTTACTCCTTCCAATCGCTACGTTCCAAGTATGTTTCGCCCAATCAATATTGGTCATTGTATCATACAAAATAGCCTGATCTTCGTCCCAGAATCTACCATCATCTGGGTTTCCTAAAACTTTAGCAGTTCTTGGAACTACCATATTTTCATCATAAGTACCATACCAACCTGCTACTGGTATAATATTATCCATACCCTCAAATAGACTTATGGCGTGAGCGTTGGAATGACAATTAGTCCAAACTGGAAAGGGTGACGTCTCCATAAGTTTTTCTAACTTTGGAACGATAGGTTCTAATCCTAAATCTTTGATATCATCATCTAACTTTTCATAAGATGGCATATATAGAATTTCACTTCCACGAGTACCAGTCTTAGCATCTCTAAATGTATCGTCCATACCATACTTGTAGATAGCATCTCTTATTTTGTTCTTATCTGTAACTCTGTGAAGTGATAGGGTTTTGGATTGTGCCTGTTGGATTCCATTTAGACAACACTTCTTATATTTTTTTCCAGAACCACATGGGCATTTATCATTTCTTCCTACTACACCACCCATATATCTATCCTTTTTTGTGATAAGTCATATTGATATGATAATAAGGGTATCAAATCCATACCAGATAATTTTTGACCTCGGTATAAAAACGAGTTAGGGCAGTATAAAACTTTTTTACTTTTTTTGGATTCACGATAAAATGGTGGGGGTACCCCCTGTTGAGTTAACCATCTGGTATTTCTTATAGCTCAGTTGGGTAGAGTGAAATTCACATAAACTTTCAGTATCGTCCTGTATCTTGTAGTGTTTCAATCTAACTTGTATCCTATAACCTATTGTGTGACTTCTAACTTATAGCGTATCGTAAGTGTTCTCTGATTCTTTATGAAGTCCAGGTGCTTACTATCTCATCAAGTGCTTATCTATTTCTAAATCTATATCGTTCTCGTTCAACCTGTCTAACTTGATATTTACGTTTATCATTGTTCGGTGGCTAGATTGTGGACTCCTCTTACTCCACATGGATACATCTTTATCAAACTTCCCTATCCCCAC
>MDTG01024605.1_pt1 | contig 10915 bp, 8 predicted proteins | sample 811421 | NCBI WGS metagenome assembly MDTG01 (sample SAMN05326645, study PRJNA326480) | marine metagenome | isolation source: seawater | place: Pacific Ocean: South East | collected 2011 | reverse complement strand
TTGCTGACCTTGCTGACCTTGCTGACCTTGCTGACCTTGCTGACCTTGCTGACCTTGCTGATTCTGCTGGTCTTGGTTTTTTTGGTCTTTGGATTCAGAATTACCCTGCTGTTGCTGTTGCTGTTGCTGTTGCTGTTGCTGTTGCTGTTGCTGTTGCTGTTGCTTCTGGGCTTGCTTGACGACTTCTAGGTTCTTCTTCGCATACTCATGATCTGGGTTGTTTTGGAGAATACGTTGATACTCTTCAATCGCTAGATCGTACTTGCCTTGTTGTGCTTGAGCATTCGCAAAGTTGTAACGAGCACTTTCGTCAGTCAAACCTTGTAGTGTTTGCTCCGCCGCTTCGAAGTCACCCGCTTTGTATTGTGAGATGCCTTTCCACTCTTGCTGTTTGAATTGTTCCGCAGCTAGCTGGAAATCTTCATCTTGGTAAAACTGATAACCTACTTGGTCGTCGGTTTTCCATGGGCTTGCAAGCGCAGTATTCGGTTGGCTAAAAGATAGAACTACAGCCAAGCCGCACCAAATAACGCCTTTTCTGAAAAGCCCAAGTGCAGGTAGCAATAGGAATGGCAGTAGCCAAAAGCCATTGTTGACTCTGGTGTTGAGTGAGTTATTGGTTTTGGTTACTTCTGTCGTAGTTGCAATGTGGTCGAGATAGTTTGCGATGTGTTCGACATCTGAATTATCAAACTGAACTTCAGTAAAGGTGCCACCATAGCGGCTTGTAAGATCGCGCATGTTCTTTAAGTTGGTTTTTGCTATTACCGTCTGTCCAGAGTTGGTTTGCATCATCGATCCAGTTGACAGCGAGATTGGTGCGCCACTTTCACTGCCCACCGCCAAGATAGATAGCGTCCAATTGCTACCAGATAGTAGCGAGTCGATCTCTTTCTTCTCTTGGTCATCGATGTCATCGGCAATGAGTACCAAATCACCTTGGTAGATCTTCGCGCGAGTCATCATTTCAATGGCAAGCTTAACTGCTGTGGGGGCGTTACTACCTTGGAAAGGCATGATATCTGGAGATAAGTTCGGTACTTGGCTCTTAATCGTATTGATGTCTGACGTTAACGGGCTAATGGTATAAGCATCGCCAGCGTAAGCCACCATTCCGGTTAAGCCCTCTTTCCACAATGAGAGCAGATCGAGCGCTTTATATCGTACTTGTGTCAAACGGTTTGGTTTTATGTCGGTAGCGTAGAGCGACATCGACATATCCATCATCACAACTCGAGCCTGCGTTTTTTCAAAGCTAGGCTGCTCATTGTTTTGAAAGCTTGGTCCGGCTAGCGCAATAACACCAACCAACCACCAAATACCAAAGTAAGTGCTCTGTTTTTTAGAGGGCTTGCTTGATTCTGGAGCCAAATATCGCGCGATATGAGACGCCAGTAACCCTTGTTTTGATTGTCTCTTGCTGAGCCACCAAATAGCGGGCAGGGCAGCAAGTGCCAACAACCAATATGGGTAGATAAAAGTAAAGTTAGACATTGTTTCTCCTAATGGCTAACAGCATAAATGCGAAGAACATGGCAGCCGCCAAAGGCCATACAAACCACTCTTGTTGTGGTCGCCATATCTTGGTGGCATTTGTTACGGGTTCTAACTGGTTAATGGTGTCGTAAATCGTCGCCAGCTCTTTGCTGTCACGCGCTCGGAAGTATTGACCGCCAGTGCGTTTGGCAATTTCCATTAGCGTGCGTTCATCTAGATCTTGAGCGGTGTTTACTTTACGGCTCATGAAGAACTCTTTAACCACCATTTCACCTGCGCCAACACCGATGGTGTAGATAGTTGCGTTGTACTTCTTGGCAATATCTGCAGCCTCTAATGGGTCTAATACCCCAGCGGTATTACTGCCGTCGCTGAGTAGTACCATCACACGTTGAGGCGCATCACTATCAACAAAGGTCTTGGTCGCCAGTCCAATGCCGTCACCAATCGCGGTTTGATTACCGATCAGTCTTAGGACTGCTTGATTGAGTTGCTGTGACAGAGTGTCTCTATCCAAAGTCAAAGGTGTTTGTAGGTAGGCATGATCGGCAAAGAGCACCAAACCAACTCGGTCGCCTTTACGACGTTCAATGAAGTCACTCAACACATGTTTCACTGCTGATAAGCGGTCGATGTACTCGCCATTGAATTGCATGTCCTTTTGGCTCATCGAATAAGAGAGGTCAACTACCAACATTAAATCGCGGTGCTTCGGCTGAAACTCAACTGGTTCGCCATACCAAACTGGACGAGCGCTCGCCGTGACTAGCAGTAGCCAAATAAGCACTGACAACGCTTTTGGTAAGCGAGTACTCGGTGTCTTGGTATTGCTGTCCTCTGGCAAAAATGGAAGCTTAAGAGCGCTGCTTGATTCTGCTTTAGGTGAGAATATGTAAATGAGAAACGGCAGTGGTGCGAGGAAAAACATCCACCACCAAACGAACTCGATATTTAACCAGTTAGCGCTTAGAAAGTTAGTCATGACTACCTCGCTTTGGGGGCAGGGCTTTACGAAGCCACGTTTCGCAGTCGTCAACCAATTGCTGTTGGCTTTGACGCTGTTCGTCATTCATCGAAGTTGTATCTTGATAGAGTGACTGTTGCCACTGAGCTTGTTTCTCTACAAACAACGGCTTTTTCAGTTGCGTATCTAAGAACTTCAACCAATCATCGCCTGCTAGGCCAGCCACTTTTTCGCGTGGGAAGTAGCTTAATGCTGCTTGGCGAAGAATACGTTGCGCTTCGCTCGGAGATAAACGATCTGAAGACTGACTATTTGTGAAGTAAGACAGCGCTTCTTGCTTTGGCTGTTGGTCGTTTTTTCTTCGCTTAGCAATATAAAACACGAAGGCAATCAGGATGATGGATGTGACAATCACCGCCCACCAACCCCACGCCAGAGGCCACCATGTTGGCGTATCTGGTGTAATCACAGGGCTTAAATCTAAGGGCTGCTTCATGACTGAGCTCCTGATATCTGACTCATCAATGGCTGTGCACTCGACAACGAGCTATAGGGTATCGCAAGAGATAAACTCAACTCTTGTAGCTGCTGCTTTTTTAGGGAGAACGCGTGGTTGAGCTTTTGCTTCTCTTTGTTGGAGGAGAAGTTAAACCACTGCGTTTTACTGCCATCGGTGACTTGTTTTGAGCCTTTATAGGCTGTTTGACCTTGCTCAAGCGGGTCATAAAAATGTACCAGGCGTACTCTGTTGTGTCGGCGTATTTGACTAACAAGTGAGTAATCACTTTCTTGGTAACGTACAAAGTCACTGAGGAGGATAATATCGCTTCCTTTTGGGCAAAGTTGATGAAGAGACTTCAATCCATGCTCTAAGGTAGTATCGCAACGATTATCGTCATTGGTTAGCGCTGAATTATTGATTTCTATGACTTTTTGCAAAATACGCAAAGGAGCATGGTTACTGCCACTCGGTTTGATTTCTATGATCTCTTTACCGGTATCGATGACTGCACCAATTCGGTCTTTTTGAGCGACGGTTAACCAACACAACTGACTAGCAAAGTGCGCTAGTTGAACCGATTTCAGCAATAAGGTTGAGCCGAAAATCATGCTGCTTGATAAATCTAAGTACAAGATGACAGGCTGCTCTCTCTCTTCAGAGAACAACTTAGTATGCGCTTTGCCTGTTCTTGCGGTTACTCTCCAGTCAATGCTGCGTATGTCATCACCCGCTTGATATTGACGAACTTCTGAGAAATTCATCCCACGACCTTTGCGGTTACTTTCGTGTTGACCATTAAGCTGTGACCAGAGGCTTTTCGCTGGAGGCAACCATCGAACAGACTGTGCTTTGTACTGCAGTAGTTCGTCCAAGTTCAGCATCACGCCGTCACTGTGGTTCGGTAATAAATTATTCATGCGCGTGTCCTTATGCGCTACCAACCAACGAAATTAGGTGTGCAATCACTTGGTTTGCTGTGACACCTTCAGCTTGTGCGTGGTAGCTACGAAGCAGGCGGTGACGCAAGACAGGAAATGCCATCGTTTGAACATCTTGTGGTGTGACATAGTCGCGACCTGCAAGCCATGCATGTGCACGAGCGCAGCGGTCTAGAGCGATAGTCGCACGTGGACTCACCCCCATATCTAACCATTGAGCCAATTGGTCGCTGTACTGCTTAGGTTGGCGAGTCGCCATAACTAGTCTGATGATGTACTGCTCAATGGTATCTGCCATGTGGATATTGAGTACTTCTTGGCGCGCTTCAAAGATAGTCTGCTGAGAGATCTCTTGTGGCTGTACTGACTCGTTACCTTGAGCTTCACCACGGTTGAGTCGCAGGATCTCAAGCTCGCTTTCCATGTCTGGATATTCAACTTCAAGGTGCAGTAGGAAACGGTCTAACTGAGCTTCTGGCAATGGGTATGTACCTTCTTGCTCAATCGGGTTTTGTGTCGCCATTACCAAAAACAGGTCTGGCAGGGCGTAGGTTTTTCGGCCAGCAGTGACTTGCTTTTCAGCCATTGCTTCTAGCATCGCCGCTTGCACTTTTGCAGGAGCACGGTTGATCTCATCCGCTAGGATAAGTGAGTTAAAGATCGGCCCAGATTGGAACGTAAATTCCCCTGTCTCTGGTCGGAATATATCGGTGCCCGTTAAGTCGGCAGGCAGTAAGTCTGGGGTAAATTGAATGCGGTGGAAATCTCCTTCAACACAATCAGCCAGTGATTTGACTGCACGGGTCTTCGCTAACCCCGGAGGACCTTCAACCAGAATATGACCATCAGCAAGAAGTGCGATCATCAGTTGTTTGACGAGCTCTTGCTGACCAATGATTTGAGACTCTAAATAGTTTTGAAGGACTTCGAAATTCGTTTTGTGCATTTTGGACTCTCTGGGTAGCCATTTGATTTTTTATTGTGAGTATTGGTCACTTCTTGAAGGCAAAAAGTTCCGGTACATCCACGCAATTTATCTTTTCAAATTTGGAATGAATTACAAGCGCTTAGCGAGAAACGCGTTTGATAGGTTGTTTTACCATATCAATTGATGTTTATACACCAAAGTACTTACTTAGGTAGTTGTGTATGTGTGTGGAAGTTTTAATTGTGTAGATGGTTGATGAAGGTCGAATGAAGGCATTCTTGGTGTGTCGATACTTTGCGATTTTTGATGATTTTGCTTATTACATTGTTTTGCAAATTTTAGAGATATAACTCTTTAGATTTATGGGGGGGTGGTCGATACATAACTCAGATTGTGCATTCCAACCTAAGAGTGCACGAAAAAGCCCTATTTTGGGGATACAAATTAAGAGTGATTCTTTTTAAAGGTCCAAATATGTTTAAAACTAACTCCCTGAGTATTAAGCAAAAGGTAGTACTAGGTATTACTTTTGCGGTTCTTGCCTCTACGGTTATTGTTGGCGCGATGGCACAGCAACAAGCACGAGATGTACTGAGTCATCGACTGGTCGATATTGAACTTCCTGGAATGCTAGAGCGAATCAATGGCGAGATTGACCGTGAAGTTTCTCAGCTATTGCTGGCCGCTGAGCAAATTGCTTCAAATGAATTCATTTCCGATGCAATCGAGTCTACAGAGCGCGAACCAGCGTTAGAGAGTAAGTTGGTTAAACAACTGAATAATGTGCGTAACCAATACAACTTAAATGATGCTTCAGTAGCGAATCGTCAAACGGCGTATTACTGGAACCAAAATGGCTTCCTACGCCAGCTTAACCAACAACAAGATGGTTGGTTCTTCGGCTTTACTCAATCTGGGCAGCCAACCATGGTAAGCATGTTCCAAGAAGCGAACGGTGAAGTGAAGATGTTCGCTAACTACCAACAGCCTTCTGGTTTGGCGATGTCTGGTCTCTCAAAATCGATGGATGACATGGTGAGCTTGCTTAATGGCTTCAAAATTGAGAATACTGGTTTTGTATTCTTAACTGATAGCCAAGGTGATGTGCAGATTCACCGTGAGCGTTCTCGCAGTGATTCTTCTCTTCAACAACTTTACGGTCCTCAAGCAAGCCAACTTTTGAAAAAATCAGGCTTTAACCTGATCACAACGGAAAGCCAAGGCCAAGAACTGTTTGTCGCAAGTTTGTATGTGTCTTCAATGGACTGGTTTGTTATTGGCGTGGTACCAACAGGTGAAGTGTTTGCTGATCTCGATGAGACAGCACAAAAGATGCTTATCATGACTGCGGTTGTAGCATTCGCATTTATCCTCATGGGCGTAGTGCTAGCAAACAGCATTACTCAGCCAATTAAACTACTGGCTAAGCGTTTCAGTGACCTTGGTGAAGGTGACGGTGACCTTGCACAGCGTATCGAAGTGAAAGGCAATGATGAAATCGCCCAGCTTTCAAAAGGCTTCAACGGCTTCATTGAGAAGATTCACGAGTCGATGAAAGAAGTATGCTCTACAAGCCAAGCGCTTCAAGTGGCGGCAGAGAGTGTTTCTAACAAAGCACACATCACCCATGACAACAGCCAAGAGCAACGTGACCAGACCCTTCAAGTGGTGGCTGCAATCAACCAGATGGGCATGACCATCAGCGAGATTGCATCGAACGCGGCAACCGCTGCTGAAACGGCAACACAGGCTTCAGGCAATACAGAAGTTGGCCGTTCTGTAGTGAATAAAGCAAAAGATGCGATTAGCCGTTTGGCACAAGACATCGAAAGTACAGGTCAAGTAGTTGAGCAGCTTGCTTCAACAACGCAAGACATTGGCTCTATTCTGGGTGTTATCCGTGATATTTCAGAGCAAACCAACTTACTTGCATTGAACGCTGCGATTGAAGCTGCGCGTGCTGGTGAGCAAGGTCGTGGTTTTGCGGTTGTAGCGGATGAAGTTCGTAACTTAGCAAGTCGAACTGCGGATTCAACGGAAGAGATTCAGAAGATGATCAACCAACTGCAAAGCGATGCAAAAGATGCGGTAACGGCGATGAGTGCGGGCAAAGTGATTACGCTTGAAGGTGTATCAGCATCAGATGAAGCGGTCGATGTATTGGGCGGTATTTCTGACCGTATTGTTGATATCTCTGACCGTAACACGCAAGTCGCAACAGCAACTGAAGAGCAATCAACGGTGGTTCACACCATTAACCAGAACATCGAAGAGATCAACGCGATTAACGAAGTTACAACAGGCACAGCTGAGCAACTTGCTGAAGCGAGCCAAGAGCTTCGTGACTTGTCTTCTCGCCTAGATAAGATGGTCGGTTCATTTAAGCTTTAACCCTTTCAAGCGGTAACATGGCTTAGAAAGTGATATAGACGAAGAGCTGGATTCATTTCATCGTGAATCCGGCTCTTTTTATTGGTGGGCTCATTTGCTTCTAACTGCATTTAGCTTGATCTGGTTTCGGGCTTTGCTTTCAATCAACCTAGCATCATAGAGCGGAAATGAGTAAAATCTGATTAGGTTTAATATTTAGGTAAGTATGTATCATGAGCGATTTTGAAAAAGAACTAGAGCAGATGACTCAAGAGATGGGCGATGAGCCTGAGGTAAAACTGCCGTCACTTGAAGAGCAAAAAGCGATCGTTGCTGAATTTAAGCGACTAGAAGCGGAAGGCAAACTGACACCTGAAGTATTAGAAGCGCACTTTGGTCAGTTCAACAAAAAGAATGATACGCCAATCCACTAAGCTTGAAACAGACCTATTTTAGGTGAAACTGTTAAGTGATTGGTTGGGCTAAGGCTCAAACAGAACAAATAAAGGTCTAGCACTCGCTAGGCCTTTTTTATTGCTTACTGGTTTTTGTTGTTTACTGATATAGGTTGAATCTAAAGAAAAATCCCGCTTACAGCGTAAGAGGGATTTAAATTGGGCAAGCAATATCCTAAAGGCTTAGCGCTTATTCGGTACCGTACTCTTTGTACAGACGACGACATGCTTTGCCATCGCTGTGGAAAAGGTGACAACGGTGGGCTGGGATACCGATAGCAAGCTTGTCGCCAGGCTCTAAAGTTAGTGTGTCTGGTTGACGGTAGATAACGTCTGCATCAGCACTTTCAAGGTTCAGGTAAACCTGAGTTTCGTTACCTAGTTTCTCAACGATCATTACGTCGCCTTCGATCGTTGCGTCGCCTTGGTCAGCAGACATCAAGTGCTCAGGACGAACACCCAGAGACATACGGTCACCCACGTTAACGGTTGTGCCATCAACAGGGATCCAGAAAGTCGTGCTGTTTGAAAGTTGAACCAGTACGCGCTCTGCTTCAGCTTGCTCGATATGAACTGACATAAAGTTCATCTTAGGTGAGCCAATGAAGCCTGCAACAAAACGGTTTTGAGGGTAGTGGTAAAGGTCCAGTGGCTTACCCACTTGAGATACGTAACCGCCATCAAGAACAACGATTTTGTCAGCCATTGTCATCGCTTCCACTTGGTCGTGGGTAACGTAGATCATGGTGCAGCCAAGCTGACGCTGTAGTTTCGTGATTTGTGAACGCATTTGAACACGAAGTGCAGCATCTAGGTTAGATAACGGCTCATCCAGTAGGAATACGTTTGGTTGAGAAACCAGTGTTCGACCAATCGCAACACGCTGACGTTGACCACCAGAAAGCGCTTTAGGTTGACGGTCTAGTAGGTGACCAAGCTGCAGGATTTCAGCTGCATGTTCAACACGCTTATCAATCTCAGCTTTATCCGCTTTCGCTAGCTTAAGGCCAAAAGACATGTTGTCGTAAAGGTTTAGGTGAGGGTATAGCGCGTATGATTGGAATACCATACCTACGCCACGCTTTGATGGCTCAACGTCGTTCATACGCTCGTCGCCAATGTACAAATCACCTGAAGTGATGTCTTCTAGACCTGCGATACAACGTAACAACGTCGATTTACCACAGCCTGATGGTCCAACGAATACGACGAATTCACCTTCGTTGATCTCTAAGTTTACGTCCTTAGAAATCTGTACATCGCCATATGATTTATAAACGTTTTTTAAAGTGACACTCGCCATCTAGCTCGTCCTCGATCAAATTTTAAGTTGTACTGCTTATCATTATAAGAAATTTGTGGGCCAGCAGTAACTGTAGGAATTGGTAAGTACTGAGTGAGTAAAAAAAGTGGGTGGGGCTTGAATCGTTACCCAAGCCCCCCCGTCATTGCCATACTGATGCCTATTTCCCCCACAACAAGCTAAACCTCCCCCGTGATTCCATCACAGGTTTAGCTTGATGCCTAATAAAGACAACAGCGGGCAGTTAAGCCAGCTTAATGAATCATGCGATACACATAATACTCGCTGGGAAAGAGTTCTCACTATCCACTCTTGGATGAACGTAGTCTCGGTGAATTAGCGTAAGCGCACATCCTCCTAATGGAAAATTAACTAGGGGGAGTAGGAGGGGATGAGTAGATAAATGAGCTCAATAATAATTAGCGATCCAGTTCAAATAAATCCACCGGATAACGGTGATGCCGATCACGGTGAGTGCGTTTTTTGTGATTTTGGTCTCTAATCTGACCGGATGGTGATCACGAATTTAAGCCATAATAGCTAGGGCGTAGTGGCTAGGATGATGAGCTAGTGAGTGTTTTCTCAGATCATAACTGTCGATAACTGGCTCGTCTTGGCTGATGTGCCCTACGTATAAGTATAAAAAGGATATTAACATGAAAAACGCTCTAAGCGCTGTAGCTCTAGGTACATTAGTTGCATTGGGTTCTTTTGGTGCAAACGCTGCTATCGAAGAAGGACAACTAACAATCTGGGTAGGTGGTGACAAAGCTTACGAAGGGATGGCTGAAGTAGGTAAACGCTTTGAAGAAGACACTGGCGTTAAAGTAACAGTAGCTTTCCCTGACAAACTAGAAGAGAAGTTCTCTCAAGTTGCAGCGGCTGGTGACGGCCCAGATATGATTTTCTACGCACACGACCGTTTTGGTGGTTTTGCAGAAGCGGGTCTTCTTGTTGATATCAAACCTTCTAAAGAAACAAAAGAAGGTATCGTAGACTTCGCATGGGACGCAGTTTCTTACGAGGGTAAAACAATCGCTTACCCAGTTGCTGTTGAGTCAGTTTCTCTAATCTACAACAAAGCACTTGTTCCTAACCCACCTAAGTCTTGGGAAGAAATCCCAGCACTTAACGCTGAACTTCAAAAAGAAGGTAAGAAAGCGATCATGTGGCCTCTACGTGGTGGCGCATACTTCACATGGCCTCTACTAGCAGCTGACGGCGGTTACGCATTCAAACAGGTTGCTGAAGGTTACGACATTAAAGATGCAGGCGTAGCGACTGAAGGTGTTCAGAAGTCACTAGGTTTCATCGAGAAAATGGTACAAGACAAAGTTATCTCTGCAGACATGGACTACTCAGTAGCGGAGTCTGAGTTCGTTGCAGGTAACGTTGCAATGACAATCAACGGTCCTTGGGGCTGGGCAAACATCGAGAAAGCTGGCGTAGACTACGGCGTAGCAACTCTACCTAAGTTCAACGGTAAAGCATCTAAACCTTTCGTTGGCGTATGGGCTGGTGGTATCAGCACAGCTTCTCCAAACCGTGACCTAGCGGTTGAGTTCATGGAAAACTACCTACTAACTGATGAAGGTATGAAGAGCCTGAACGACGACAAACCACTTGGCGCTGTTGCTCTAAACTCTTTCCAACGCCAACTAGACAGCGACACTCGTATCGCAGCGACAATGGACAACGCGATGAACGGCGAAATCATGCCTAACATCCCTCAGTTCACAACGTTCTGGTACAGCATGGAAGAAGCGATCGGTAACGTAGTTGACGGTCGTCAAACAGTAGACCAAGCACTAAAAGCTGCTGAAGGTCGTATGACTAAGTAACAACCAAGCACTACCTTTTAAGGAGAGGGTAACCTCTCCTTACTTTTCTATTTTTTATCTATATCGCTAGCAGGTTCCTCTATGCAGTCAGTTCAAGGTACAGATGCTATCCCAGCA
>MDTG01385306.1_pt1 | contig 10916 bp, 10 predicted proteins | sample 811421 | NCBI WGS metagenome assembly MDTG01 (sample SAMN05326645, study PRJNA326480) | marine metagenome | isolation source: seawater | place: Pacific Ocean: South East | collected 2011 | reverse complement strand
TGGGATTACTTCGACCGTTGGGACGCCTTTTCCCCTTGGCTGCATCGCGTCCAAGACCAAACGAGGCTCTTCAACGCAGCCCCAATCGTCCACTGGAACTTGGACAAGCACTATCTCCAAGACCTCGAACAACGGGGTGTCAAGGTGGTCCCAACGGCCTTCATACGACGCAAAACCCTCCTTCCCTTGTTTGATTTGATGGCCAAACGTGGATGGTCCGACGTGGTGATCAAGCCTGCGATTGCAGGCGCCGCCGTGGACACCTACCGTGTGACGCGCTCCGGCGAGATGGCGACTTTGTCGCCGGCACCTCCATCCACAGAGGATTGCGAATCGCTTTGGCAAGCGCTTTTGGCCAAACAGGACATGCTTGTCCAGCCTTTTCTCTCGCACGTGATGGAATTAGGGGAAAAATCCCTGATTTGGATCGACGGTGAGGTGACCCACGGGGTTCTCAAACGTGCGAAATCGGGAGATTTCAGGGTCCAAGACGACCACGGCGGCACCGTGGCTCCCCTTTCGGTAACGCAAACCGACAAGGACCTGACGCAGGACATCATGACCAAGTGCCTCCAGCACTGTGCCTCTCAAGGCTGGGAGGCGCCCTTGTACGCCAGGGTGGATCTGATGCGCAACGAAGAAAGTGAATGGCTGGTGTCCGAACTGGAAATGGTGGAACCGGAACTGTGGTTCCGATTTCATCCAGAGGCAGCTCAGACCTTGGCACAGGCCATCAAGGCGCGACTCGCCACCTCGGCTTGACAGACTGCGTTTCCGGACTTAGGGGCGCACAGCGTCGATTTCCAAGGTCAAGGTGTCGGTGTCCAAACGAAGCAACAACCAGGCTCCAAGTTGCTGTTCCAGTGCCCATGAGGTGTCGGTTGAATCTTGGGGAGCATGGGTCACGTGAACCCAAGGGACCATCAACTCGCCGCCATCGCGTTCGACATGACGACGGTTGGCCACCTCCACAGCCACAATGTCCTCGTGCTGAGCCAAGATTTCAGCCGGCAAGGACGCCGGCAACTCCTGACGTTGCATGTCGGCCATGGCCGTCCGGAGCTTGACCAACTCCGCGTCCCGCAGGGACAACGCGGTTTGTCCTTCGGCGTAGAGGTTGACCATGCGCTGCAAATCTTCGAGGCCCGAAGGACCGTCGTTTTGGACGACTTCCAGGGTCGCTTCGGGCATGCGTTCGCTCAGCTTGCTGGACCATTGTGCAATCAAGTCAGCCGGCACAGTGGCCCCCAACAACACCACGTGGGCGACGGGCCTCCCTTCCACAAATTCCACCTCACGCTTCACAACTTCAGTCCCAGGAAACTCGACCGTCTCAGATACAAACGCCTGAATCTTGGAAGAGGTTACTGAGCGACTGACGGTGTTGTACAGAATGAACGCGGAGGGCAACACCAAGGCGAGCAACCCGAGGGTGAAGACGCGCTTGTACTTCTGCTCTTTGGCCGCATCCAACGGCTGTGCAATGGGAAAGCGCAGGTACCGAACCACAAGCGTCGTCGAGGTGGCGATGAGCATGATGTTGATCAGAAAGAGGTAAAGCGCGCCGAAGAAGTAGGTCGCATCGAGGTGCGCCAACCCATAGCCTGCCGTGCAGAGGGGCGGCATCAGAGCCGTGGCGATGGCCACCCCGGGGATCACGTTGCTTTTCTCTTTCCGCGAGCCCGCCAAAATCCCCGTGAGACCCCCAAAAAACGCCACCATCACGTCGAGAAACGTGGGCGTGGTTCGCGACAACAACTCGCTCCCCGCCTCATTGATGGGACTAATCAAGAAATACAAGGCCGAGGAAAGGATGGCGATGCCTGTGGCGACGCCCAAGTTGCCCAACGAGCGCCTGACCAAATCGAGGTTGTTCACCCCCACCCCCAGTCCCACGCCCATGATGGGCCCCATCAAGGGGGAGATTAACATGGCGCCGATCACGACGGCTGTGGAGTTCACATTGAGGCCAATGGAGGCAATGACAATGCTGAACACGAGGATCCAGACGTTGAAGCCTCGGAATTCCGTGTCTCGTTCAATGCCCTCCATGGTTTGGGCAGGCTCTGCCAAGTCGACAATCCGCAAACGGTCCAGCACATGCGGCCGCAGCAACGCCACGGTGTCTTTCCACCACGTGACAAAACCGGACTGGGGAGTTGTGGGATTCTCTTCTGATGCACTCATTCCATTCGACCTTTGCGCGCGACCGAACATTCGGACGCCGTTCAAGATTACGTCAGGAATGGACATTGCCTACGCACCGTGCTATGTTTTGGAGGTTCCGGAGGGCCACCGATTCCCCATGGAGAAGTATGCCCTCCTGAAAGACCAAATCCTGCACGAAGGCATCGTCTCCGAGTCCAACTTCTTCGAGCCAACCACCATGCCCGAGGAAACCATCCTCCTCGCCCACGACCCCGATTACTGGCGCCGAACGCTGCACGGCGAGTGGACGCGACAAGAAGAGCGACGAAGCGGCTTTCCGTGGTCTGCGGCCATGGTGGAGCGCGAACGCGTCATCATGCAGGGCACCCTCGATTGCGCCAAGAAGGCCCTCGACTCAGGCACCGTCGCCATGAACATCGCAGGCGGGACACACCACGCGTATGCCGACCGCGCCGAGGGCTTTTGCATTCTGAATGACTTCGCCTTGGCGTCCAAATGGCTCCTCCACTCCCAGAAGCTTGAACGCGTGCTCATCGTCGATTGCGACGTTCACCAGGGCAATGGCAGTGCGGTCCTCCTCGCGGACGAGCCACGGGTCACCACCTTCTCCATGCATGGGGCCTCCAACTACCCCCTGCACAAAGAGGCAAGCGACCTGGACGTCGCGCTGCCCGACGGGACGTCAGACGAGGACTACCTCAGCTTGCTGGAATCCCACTTGAATCAACTCATCCCCAACGAAGATATGCGGCCCGACTTGGTGATGTACCAATGTGGCGTGGACGTCTTGGCCTCGGACAAATTGGGGCGGCTGGGCATGAGTCTCGAAGGGTGCATGACGCGCGACCGCATGGTGTTCCAGCGCTGCGTGGAACACGACATTCCTGTGGTGTGCGCCATGGGGGGAGGCTACTCCCCCCACGTCAACACCGTGGTGCAGGCCCACGTCAACACATTCAAAGCCGCGCTGGACGCGTGGACGTGACACGGACCGCAGCCCGAGTGCAGCCTGAGTTCAATCAGTGCGCCACCACCAAAGGCGTGGCGCCGGAATTGGTTTGAAGCACGTACATCCCGGGAGACAACGACTGCCACACGACCCGCGTTCCTGCGACGGCGCGACCCTGGTCGAGGGTTTGGCCCATGGCGTTCACCAACTTCCAATCCGTGGACTGCGCGAACGTGGCAAACACGCGTCCCATTGAACTGGCGGGGTTTGGAAACACGAGCGGCGCAACCTCTTGGCTGAAGTCCTCCACGGAGGTTTCCGCCGTGTAGTCATAGCCGCCGCACACATGCACGTAATCTTCGCATGCCCACTCTCCCAACTTGCCTGCAAGCGCGCTGATGGTGAGGTCGTAGTAATCGGGGTTGAAGACGTCGATGTGGGGCACATGTCCCGCACCTTCCACCGTGATGAAGCAATGGTCGAGGCCGATCTCCTCAGCTTTTTCATGGACCACGGAACTGCCATCCACGTCAATCAAGTTGATGCCGAGGTACGAGATGTTGCCTTCGCCGTAGGGCACGGTTTCATCGTCTGTGCCATGGATGCTGAACAAGGGTTCGTTTTCTCCCAAATCCATGAAATCGGCCGTCTGGAGTGCACCTGCAATGTTGAACACCCCGTTCACCGCGCTGCTGTAGCCCGTGTTTCCTGACAGTCCTTCGAGACCACCGCCCATGCCCACGTCAGTCACGTCGATCTGGGCTGGAATCTCGCTTTGCTCATCCACGTAAGCGTGGTGGAGTGCGATGAACCCACCCGCACTGACACCGCCCAGGTAAATGCGGTTGGTGTCAATGGCCCAGGGGTTGCCGTAGTCCACAGAGTGACGGAAGAAGCGCACTGCGGCCCGGCTGTCGTGAACCCCACGCCACACGGCTTTGACAAATTCCGTGGGAAGGTCACCGAGGATGTTGACCCCGAGACGGTAGCTCATCGACGCCACGACGTAGCCCATTTGGGCCAAATCCTCACACAAGGAAACCACATCCACGCCGTCGTTGCTCCCCGCCAAGAAAAATCCGCCATGCGCAACCACCACCAGGGGGCGCGCCTCTTGGGTGTCTCCTTCAGGCGTGTAGACATCGACCACGAGCTCTTCAGGCAAAAAATTGACGTTGAAGTTTTCGCCGTACGGAATGTCATAGTCCACCGCAATCCCGTCGAACGCACCCGTGTAGCGGTATCGGTAACCGTCGCACTCATCCTGCGAGAACGCAGGAAACGCAGTCGTCAGCACACAGAGAAAAGCAAGGGCTTTGAGCCCCGGGTAGAAGGCAGTTTGGATCATGTTTTGAGGTTAAATTCAACAGGGACCAACAAGGTACAGTCAACCACCTCAAAGTCCTGTTTCTGAACCCCATGTTCTCTACTTTTGCGCCATGTCACAACACCGCATTTTGGTCCCCGTGGACTTCACTCCTGTGTCCGCCAACGCTGTCAACCACGCGCTCGCTGTGGGCAAGGCGCTGAACAGTGAATTGCACCTCCTCCACATCGTGGCCAAAAAGAAGAGCTTCGCAGAGGCCCGTCAGCGACTTGAGGCCTTTGCCAGGGAGCAATTGTCTTCGTTCGAAGGGGTTGTGAAGACCACGGTTCGCATTGGACACTTGTTCGACGACATTGACGATGTGTCGGTGGAAATGGATGCCAACCTGGTCATCATGGGAACCCATGGCTTGAAGGGCATGCAATTCATCACCGGTGGACGGGCCCTGAAAATTGTACGAGAATGCTCGGTACCGGTGATCATCACCCAATCGCGCCCCATTCGCGAAACGGGATACGACGACATTGTGGTGCCCCTCGACCTGCACCAAGACACCAAGCAAAAGCTGGCCATTGTGGCAGAAATGGCGACGTACTTCAAAGGCCGGGTGCACATCATTTCGCCTGCGGAGTCCGATGAGTTTTTGGGCAACCAGTTGCGACGCAATGTGGAGTTTGCCTCGGATTACTTCGAAGAGCGAGGCATTCAATACACCACCAAAATCAGTGAGCACGATTCTGGGGCCTTTGTCAAGGATGTGATTCGCTACGCTGCCTCCATTGAAGCGGACTTGATCAGCATCATGAATTTCCACGAGAAGAGCTTGATGGGCATTTTGGGGACGTCTTACGAGCAACAAATCATCACGAACGAAGCGGAGATCCCTGTGCTTGTGCTGAATCCCTTTGAGACGCGCATCATCCGCCAAACGCCGTTCTCCTTCTAATCCCACCAGGTGAAACACCTGCTTCTGGCCCTCGCTGTGTCCCTCGGGCTGGCGTCGTGCCAGCAAGAAGTCGTCTCAGTCATCGACCTGGCCGAGGCGGATTGGAAGTGGTCGTCTCCCGATTCCTCGGCCATCCGTCCATTTGACGCATGCATGCCAGGCCATGTCCTCGAGGCCTTGGTGGAGGCTGACCTCGCTCCGAATCCATACCTGGGCACGCATGAACGCGATGTCCAATGGGTGGAAATCCTCCCGTGGCATTTGCAGACGCACCTCCCAAACACGGGTGTGCCCACTGACAGTGCGGTGCTTTGCCTTGAAGGAATCGACACCTATGCCTCGGTGTTTGTCAATGACGTGCAGGTGTTGTCCGCCAACAACACCCACCGGTCGTGGACGACTTCCCCCTTCCCTGTGACCGAGGACGGCTGGACCATCGAGCTGCGTTTTGCCCCCGTTGCGGCGCGTGGACAGTTGGCGTTGGACGCCCATGGCCTTGTGGTTCCTGCAAGCAACGAGGCCAAACCCCTCGGAACCCAAACCAGCCCCATGACGCGCAAGCCAGGGTATCAGTTTGGTTGGGATTGGGGACCGCGCTTGGCTGGTCCGGGCATCTCCGGCCCCATGCACTTGCGCCCTTGGAATCCTGAAGCGACTGAGGCACCGGCACCCCCCGTCTGCGCCGTCCTCCATGTGGATTCTTCCCTGGCACGCGTGACCGTACGACGCCACAAAGGCTGGACCCTGGACATCACCCTGGAAGGTCAAGACGTCCCTTACACGTGGACCGGAAAAGAGGTGCGACTCGTACAACCCGCCATGTGGTGGCCTGCAGACATGGGTACACACCCCTTGTACGAGTGGACTTGGACGCACCTGCCATCGGGCACTGTACACAGACATGTCTTGGGAATGCGAATGCTCAAATGGGTTGAGCAGTCGGATGGTTGGGGAACGTCCTTTCAATTGGAGGTCAACGGCATTCCCGTTCAAGTCCGCGGCGCCAATGTGGTCCCTCCAGACTTTCACCAAACCCAAGATGCGGAGCGCTGGAAGACGCTCGCCAAGCAAGCGCGGGATGCCAACATGAACATGGTGCGGGTTTGGGGCGGTGGCGTGTACCCCCCGGACGCGTTCTTCGAATCCTGCGATGAACAGGGGTTGCTCGTTTGGCAAGACTTCATGTTTGCCTGCGCCATGGTTCCTGACGACAGCGCGTTCACGGAAAACGTCAAGCGGGAGGCCGAAGAACACGTTCGGCGGCTGACCCATCACCCGTCTCTCGCGCTTTGGTGCGGAAACAACGAGGTGGAGCGGGCATGGCAATCATGGGGCTGGCAAGACATGTACGACCTGTACGGGCCGGACAGTGCACGTCTTGCAGCCGCGTATCACAAGATGTTTTACGAGGTCTTGCCCCAAGTCGTCTCTCAAGAATCGGATGCGTTTTACCTGCCCACTTCTCCGACCCTGGACGGACAAAGTGGCGACGAGCATGCTTGGGGGGTGTGGTTTGGGCTGAACGATTTCAGCTACTACAGCCGCCACAACGGACGCTTTGCCAGTGAATATGGGCTGCAGAGCCTGCCTTCGAGGCACACCCTCGAGGAGGCGGGCATCGACGCGTTCACCGATGAAGCCCTTCAATTTCGGCAACGCAGTCGAATGGACTGGCTGGAGCCGGGATTTGACGGCTGGGACATGATGCATCATTTCATGTCCAAGACCACGGGTGCGCCTGCACCTGAAGATCTGGACGATTGGATTTTCAAGAGCCAATGGACACAAGCCGAAGGCCTTAGACAAGCTTTGGAGCGTCACCGCACAAGCGAAGGCCGTTATGCAGGATCCTTGTACTGGTCGCTCAACGACGTTTGGCCTGCGGTGTCTTGGTCGACCGTCGATCACGCCGGGCGTTGGAAGCTCGCCCACTACGCTGCGCGACGTGCAAATGCCCCACGCACCGCGCTTTGGATGCGACAACGGGAGGACTCCCTTTGCTTCGAGCTCTTCAACGACTTACCGCAGGGGACCTCAGGCACCCTTCAAGTGGCCACCAAGGATTTCGAAGGGCGCGTGGTGCACGAAACATCGGTGTCGGTGGACGTCTCGGCGAGTCGTTCCCTTTTGGTCAACCTTGGCGAGATGGACGTGTGGCGTGGACAACCCTTCGACGCTTATTTGAGTTGGCAATGGCAGGATTCCACGGAGATGTGGTCGTCTTCCTCTTCTGCACTCTGGTGTGCCCCGGTCGAGGCCCGACTCCATGAGCCCTTCGTGCAATGCACCCCCACCGGTGACGGATTTGAACTCTCGGCCAACACCTACGTGCCACTTGTGCAGCTGACGGCCAGTGTCCCGGGACATTGGTCGGACAACGGCATGGCCTTGGAACCTGGTCAAACTTGTGTGGTGCAGTTCACCCCCGAGGCGCCCATTGCAACCGCGGACATCCACGTGGTCGTCCGTTGCCAGACCAGCGTCCCTCAGTGAAGGGCTACAATCTGCAGCGTGCTCGGCCCGAGTCGGACCTCATCTCCCACTTGGGCGCCATGCCACGCCTGCGCCAAAGGTGCCTCCACGCTGACGCCCAGCACGAGGTCTTCGTCGAGTGAGAGTTTTCCAAATGGCAGCCCCACCAACACCCATGGTCCCGTGGTCTCCACCAAAACCCCTGCGGCAACCCGAACGGGGGCGATTGACACCTGCCTGAGTCGGGTCAATTCATCAAGTGCAGATTGACTGCGCTGCAGGGTGTCGTTGACTTGACGCATCTCTTGATGGATCATGGCCCGACCCGTTTCGTGCTTGTCGCCGGCCGTGCTTTTGGCTTCGGATGCCAACGAACCTTGGAGGGAAGAAAGGTGGCTCTCCCCCTCTTTCACAGCTGCCTGAAGGTGCGACTCCAGCGCGTCAAACACTTTGTCCTTCATCCCAGAAAAATACGCTTTGATTTTCTTCCAAAGGGAATGCATGCCTGTTGACAATCTTTCAGACCAAGCAGCCCAACTCCTGCTTAAATTTACCTCGGCCACCGACGGCTAGACATGCTCAAAATCAAACCTCATAAAAACTTCTCATGATTCAGAAAGAACAAGTAATCGCCGCACAAAACGAGTGGGGCTCAGGTGTCGTTGCCATCGGTGCTTTGCGCGACAAAAGAGCGGAATGCGAAGCATTTGCAAGCAACTTTCTCGACAACATGTATGCTTTTGATTTGGGCACCGTCCTGTTCAAACCAACCAAGTGTGCCATAGAGCAATTTCGGGCAACGAAAGGTGAGGCGCAATCTTACTTTATTGCAGGTGATGACCGTGCTTGTCAGGAAGACGGCGGCTTTGCCATCAACCCTTGGACTAAGGTTCGCTTCGAGAACACCGGGATGATCCTTGAGGACAACCGCGCCATTGCCATGGGGAATTACTTCTTCACCGATTTGGACGGCAATGAAGCCAAGGTCGAGTACACGTTTGGGTACAAGCTCATCGATGGTGCACTGAAAATTGACCTTCATCATTCTTCATTCCCATACAACCCTTGAGGCACAGTCGCCAAGCACTTTTGACCGAATGCGAGCCACGACAATGACACCGTTCTTCTCAAAAAAAGCCGCGACTCTGGTGATTTTGGGAATCTGGATGGTGACAATCTTGTTGCCGTGTGTCCCGGTCAATGTGAATGACACCGTCGCCGTTGTGGAGTTCGAACACAACGAACAAGAAACAGAAGGAGAAGAAATGACGATTGAATGGGATGAAACCACGTTTGAACCAAACGCCTCAACCCCTTTGATTGCTGACCTTTGGCACATTGCGCACCTTGTCAACGTGCGCCTCCACGAGCGTCTTTACGCTTCGCGGTTGCTGGACCCACCAGACCAACGCACCCTGTAAAGGGCCATTCAGTGCTCCATGGAGCGCCTGGCCTCAGTGTGTTTGTCTGACGTTCTCAACCCCACTCTCATGTTTCAGCATATCGGGCGTGACTTGCCCTCTTCCATCGTTGTTTTTCTCGTTGCCCTTCCCCTGTGCCTCGGCATTGCCCTCGCATCAGGTGCGGCACCCATTGCCGGCTTGATTGCCGGCATCATCGGCGGCATCATTGTCGCCCCCATCTCAGGCAGCCATGTTGGCGTGTCTGGTCCTGCAGCCGGTTTGGCTGTGATTGTCTACGACGGCATCCAAGAAGTGGGCTTTGAAGCCTTCTTGTTGGCGGTCGTGATTGGCGGCCTTGCGCAACTCGTGCTTGGAATCGCTCGCGCTGGCATCATCGGCAAGTACTTCCCTGCAAGCGTCATCCAGGGCATGCTCGCCGCCATCGGCATCATCATTTTCATCAAACAAATCCCGCACGGCCTCGGTTACGCAGGTGCGGAAGGCACCACCAAGGCCGACAAGGTGTTTGACGTTCTCTTGTTGTTGGGCGACAACCTGGCCTACGCTGCGCCCACGGCAATGACCGTTACCGCGGTGAGTCTCGGCATTTTGTTGCTTTGGGAAACATCCTTCATGAAGGCCCAAAGCTTCACCAAAGTCCTGTCGGGATCCCTCGTGGCCGTGTTGGCAGGTGTGGTGGTCAACCTCCTGACGAAAAGTGGTGCTGGGGCCCTGACCGCCAAGCAATTGGTCGACGTGCCCACGGGCCACGCCGCCAACGGCATCGACCCCACGGCTTGGGGATCCCTCCTCACCTTCCCTGACTTTTCAGCCATCGGTGACAGTGCCATTTGGGTCTTGGGCGCGACCATCGCCGTTGTGGCGAGCTTGGAAACGCTGTTGTGTGTGGAGGCCACGGACAAGTTGGACCCCCAAAAGCGCGTGACGCCCACTAACCGCGAACTGTTGGCCCAAGGGGTCGGAAACACCGTTAGCGGTTTGATTGGAGGCCTCCCATCACCCAAGTGATTGTGCGTTCCTCCGCAAACATCCAAACCGGCAACGCCACCAAAATGAGCGCGATACTCCACGGCGCATGGCTCATGGTGTTCTTCCTGCTCGCGCCCACGCTTTTGACTTACATCCCACTCGGCAGCCTCGCTGCCGTGCTGTTTGTGGTCGGATACAAGCTCGCCAAACCTGCCAACTTCAAGAAGATGTTTGACAGCGGCATGGCGGTCTTCATTCCATTTGTGGTGACGATTTTGGCCATCGTCTTCATTGACCTTCTCAAGGGCCTCGGCATCGGTCTGGTGGTGGCGCTCATCGCCGGTCGCGTGCTGCCTGCCAAAGGCGAAGCCTAACACTTCACGTCCTCCTGCTTGCGGGAGGCCTCAAGACTTGGCACCCTGGGTGAGCGCACGCAGCTTGCGCATCTCCAAATCGTCCAAGGGACGGTAGGTGCCCACGGGCAAATCTCCGAGTTCGACGTTCATGATGCGCACGCGCTTCAGGCGTCGAACTCGGTAGCCCAACTCCTCGCACATGCGACGAATCTGGCGATTGAGCCCCTGCTTCAAAATGATTTTGAAGGATTGTGACCCCGTGGCTTCCACCTCGCAGGGCATGGTCACGGTGTCCAAAATGGCC
>MDTG01384432.1_pt1 | contig 10916 bp, 9 predicted proteins | sample 811421 | NCBI WGS metagenome assembly MDTG01 (sample SAMN05326645, study PRJNA326480) | marine metagenome | isolation source: seawater | place: Pacific Ocean: South East | collected 2011 | reverse complement strand
GCCCTTTAAAGGAGGAGAGGGTAAAAATACTCAATTAACTTTAGGTAAAGATTTATTTTTAAAAGGTTTTGACTCTCAATTAGTTGGAGTCAAAAAAGGTGATGAAAAAATTGTTCAAGCAACATTGCCAGAAAATTTTCCAGAAAAAGATTTAATAAATAAGAATGCAAAATTTAAATGTAAAATAATCAACATAAAAAATCCTGAGGAAACAATCATAAATGATGAATTTGCTAAAAATTTAGGAGCAAAGGATTTAAAAGATCTTAAATCATTGATTACAAAACAAATAAATGATGAATATAAAAATTCTTTAGATAGAATATCGAAAAATCAAATTCTTAAAGAAATTGAAAATTTTAAAGTAAGTGAAATACCAGAAAACTTGATTGAAGATGAGATAAAAATCCTTTCCCAAGGAATGTCAGACGAAGATGCAAAAAAAAGTAAAAAAAATTTTGAAGAAATAGCAAAAAAAAGGATTAAAGTTGGTTTAATTTTAAACGAGTTTGGAGAAAAAAATAAGATTAAAGTAACTGAACAAGAGTTACAAGCTGAGGTTCAAAAACAAATTGGAATGATGCCAGGACAAGAAAAAATGGTAATGGATTTTTATCAAAAAAATCCTTCAGCAGTTGCAAGTTTGAGAGGTACTGTTTATGAAGAAAAAATAATAAGTTTGATTAAAGAAAAAGCAAAACCAAGCAAAAAAGAAATTTCAAAAGATGAAGCCGAGAAAATTTTAAAAGATGCTCAAAAAAAACTACTGGATCAAGAATTAAAAAATCAAAGAAAACCAAAAAAAAAGGTTGTGGCAAAAAAATCTTCTGAGAACAAAAGTCAGCCAAAACTTAAAGAAACTAAACCTACAATCAAAAAGACAAAAAAAGTTAGCAAAAGTTAATCACAAGTTGTATAACTAAAAGCGAATCAACTTTATGACAAATAAATTATCAGAACAAATGAATAATCTTGTACCAATGGTTGTTGAGCAATCTAATAAGGGTGAACGTGCATATGACATTTATTCTAGATTATTAAAAGAGAGAATTATTTTTTTAACAGGCCAGATAAATGACAATGTTGCTTCTCTAGTTACAGCACAGCTTTTATTTTTAGAGGCAGAAGATCCTAAAAAAGAGATTTATTTTTATATCAACAGCCCAGGTGGCTTAGTGACTGCAGGTTTAGGAATTTATGATACTATGCAATATATAAAACCTGACATCTCTACACTTTGTATTGGTCAAGCAGCCTCAATGGGATCTTTTTTGTTAAGTGCTGGAACTAAAGGAAAAAGATTTTCCTTACCAAATTCCAGAATAATGGTTCACCAACCTTCAGCAGGATTTCAAGGTCAAGCAACTGATATAGAAATTCATGCTAATGAAGTTTTATCTTTAAAAAAAAGATTAAATGAAATTTATTCAAAACACACTGGTAAATCAGTTGAGGAAATAAAGTCAGCTTTAGAAAGAGATAATTTTATGACTGCTGATACGGCATGCTCTTTTGGATTAATAGACGAAGTAGTAGAAAAGAGATCTTAAAGCACTATATATTGGTATATAAGTAATCGTAACTTGATTAGTATGAGTCAAATATAATAAAGTAATTTATTGATTCGTTATAAAAAATTATGAGCACAAATAATAAAAATATTCTCTACTGTTCTTTCTGTGGAAAAAGTCAACATGAGGTCAGGAAACTAATAGCTGGTCCAACTGTTTTCATCTGTGATGAGTGTGTTGAGTTGTGCATGGATATTATAAAAGAGGAAAGCAAAGACACCTTTGTAAAACACCAAGACGGCTTACCTTCACCTAAGGAAATTTGTGCTGTATTAGATGACTATGTAATTGGACAAACTCATGCAAAAAAAGTTTTATCTGTAGCAGTTCATAATCATTATAAAAGACTAAATTATGAAAATAAGACAAGCAAAAATGTAGAATTAGCAAAATCAAATATACTGTTGGTCGGTCCAACTGGTTGTGGTAAAACTTTATTGGCCCAAACACTTGCTAGAATTCTGGATGTTCCTTTTACTATGGCTGACGCAACAACACTTACTGAGGCAGGATATGTAGGTGAAGACGTTGAAAATATAATTTTAAAATTATTACAAGCTGCTGATTATAATGTTGAAAAAGCACAAAGAGGAATCGTCTACATTGATGAAGTTGACAAAATTAGTAGAAAGTCTGAAAACCCATCTATTACTAGAGATGTTTCAGGCGAGGGAGTTCAACAAGCTTTATTAAAAATTATGGAAGGGACTATAGCAAGTGTACCCCCACAAGGAGGCAGAAAACATCCTCAACAAGAATTTTTGCAAGTTGATACAACAAATATTTTGTTCATTTGTGGAGGAGCATTTGCTGGTTTAGATAAGATAATATCACAGAGAGATAAAGGAACATCGATTGGTTTTGGAGCTGACGTTAAAAATACCTTAGAAAAGAAAACAGGTGAGTGGATGAAAGGGCTCGAACCTGAAGACCTTTTAAAATACGGTTTAATACCAGAATTTATTGGTAGATTACCAATGATAGCAACTTTAGAGGATCTTGATGAAAAATCTTTAATCAAGATACTTCAAGAGCCAAAAAATTCTCTTACCAAACAATATCAAGAATTATTTAAATTAGATGGTGCAAAACTGATCTTTAGAGATAATGCACTTAAAGAAATAGCCCTGAAAGCAATTAGAAAAAAAACTGGTGCTAGAGGACTTAGATCAATATTAGAAAATATTTTATTAAAGACAATGTATGATCTTCCAAGTCAAGAAAATATTGAAGAAGTCATAATTGATGCCTCAGCGGCTAAAGGTTTATCGCAACCAATTATTGTTCACTCAAAAACAGATAATAAATCTAAGACAAGTAAGACCACAGCGGCTTAATATCCTTAATAACTGATAAAAAAGTATTGCAATATAATTTATAATACCCATATTAATAAATATGGAAGTTAAATTTTCATCACCATTATTGCCTCTCAGGGATATTGTAGTTTTTCCTAGCATGGTAATTCCATTATTTGTAGGAAGAGATAAATCGATTTCTGCTCTAAACGAAGTAATGAAAAAAGATAAAAAAATTATCTTAGTTACGCAGAAAAACTCTGAAATTGATGACCCGAAAAAAACAGATATTTTTCTATATGGCTGTGAAGGAAGCATACTTCAACTTTTAAAATTGCCTGACGGAACAGTTAAAGTTTTGGTTGAGGGAGTTAAAAGAGTTAAAATCTCAAATTTTGAAGATAACGAAAAATTTATAACCTGCGAGTATTCAATTTATAATGATGTAATCTCTAAGGATGAGGATTTATATCCTCTAGCATCAACTGCACTGAGAAGACTAGAAAAACTAACTTCAATTAATAAAAAAATTTCAAGTGAAACAATTAACACTATAAAACAATTAAAAGACCCATCTCAAATAGCAGACAATATTGCTTCTCATATAACTGCAACTATTTCAGAGAAACAACAAATTTTTGAAACAGTTGACGTTAAGAAAAGATTGAATGCAATAATCAAAATAATGGAAAATGAAACTAGCATTATAGGTGTTGAAAAAAGAATACGAGGTAGAGTTAAAACTCAAATGGAGAAAACCCAAAGAGAGTATTATCTCAATGAACAGCTAAAAGCCATTCAGAAAGAATTAGGTGAAATAGAAGATGGTAAAGATGAAAGTTCAAGTCTTAATAAAGCTATCATAAAAGCAAAAATGCCCAAAGAAGTTGAAAAAAAATGCTTACAAGAACTTAAGAAGTTAAAAAATATGAGCCCCATGTCAGCAGAAGCTACAGTTGTTAGAAATTATTTAGATTGGATGACTGAACTGCCATGGAATAAAAAAAGTGATGTTGGTATTGATTTAACTAAAGCACTTAACATTCTTGATAAAGACCATTTTGGTCTAGAAAAAGTAAAAGAGAGAATAATAGAATTTCTGGCTGTCCAAAAAAGAATGGATAAAATAAAAGGGCCAATATTATGTTTAGTAGGTCCCCCTGGAGTTGGAAAAACATCATTAGGTAAATCAATAGCCAAAGCGACAAATAGAGAGTTTGTAAGAATGTCTGTAGGTGGGATGAGAGATGAAGCTGAGATAAGAGGACACAGAAGAACTTACATTGGATCTCTACCTGGAAAGATAATACAAATGATGAAAAAAGCAGGAACTAAAAATCCACTCATTCTTCTTGATGAAATTGATAAAATAGGCAATGATTATAGAGGAGATCCATCTTCAGCGTTGTTGGAAGCATTAGATCCAGAACAAAATACAACTTTTAATGATCACTACTTAGAGGTGGATTATGATCTCTCTGATGTAATGTTTGTGACTACAGCTAACACTTTGAATATACTTCCACCATTACTTGATAGAATGGAAGTAATTAGGTTAGCAGGTTACACAGAAGATGAAAAGATTAATATTGCAAACAAATTTCTGCTGCCAAAACAAATAAAAGACAATGGTGTAAAAGAAAATGAAATGAATTTGGAGAATGACATTGTTAAAGAAATAATTAGAAGTTACACTAGAGAGTCTGGTGTTAGAAATCTTGAGAGAGAAATATCAAAAGTTGCAAGAAAAGTAGTTAAAAAAGTTGTTTCAGGAGAGGAAAATGAAGTTTTAATCAACCAAAAAAATTTATCAGATTTTCTCGGAGTGCCAAAATTTAAATCTGGAGAACTTGAGGCCTCTAACAAAGTGGGTATAGTTACTGGACTGGCGTGGACAGAATATGGTGGTGAAATACTTAAAATTGAGACTGTAACAATGCCAGGTAAAGGCAGAATGCAAATAACTGGTAAACTGGGTGATGTAATGCAAGAGTCTGTTAAGGCTGCAAAATCATTTGTTAGATCAAAATGTTTAGAGTATGGAATAATACCGCCATTGTTCGAAAAAAAAGACTTTCACATTCATGTACCAGAGGGAGCTACTCCCAAAGATGGTCCGTCGGCTGGCATAGGAATGGTCACATCAATTGTTTCATCAATAACAAATATTCCAGTTAATAAAGATATTGCTATGACTGGTGAAGTTACTTTAACTGGTCAAGTTTTACCAATAGGAGGGTTGAAAGAAAAATTATTGGCTGCACATAGAGCTGGTATTAAAGAGGTGCTGATACCTAAGGAAAATGAAAAAGATTTAGTTGATATACCAAAAAAAATACTAGATGAAATTAAAATAACCTCAGTTGAATACGCAGATGAAGTTCTGAAAATTGCATTAACAAAGGAGCTTAAAAAAACAGAGTGGGTTGAGGTTGACATGAGTAAAAAAGACGACAAATCTCAAGCTAGTATTCAGTAATTGTACTCTAAAAATTTGTAAATTAATAATTATTTTAATTAATTAAAATTGCAGTCACTTGGTAAGTTGTTATAGTTTCCCTAATACTTCGCTCATTATTTAATAAAATATTATCCTTAATACAATATTTAAATGTATTGGATGGATCGTAACATATAATCCAAAAATTTTTATTTTTGTCATCTTTTTCAAGTTTTAAATTTTGATTTTCAATTATTTGAGTAATTAGATTTTCAACAATTAAATTAAAATAAGAGTTTTTATGATCCATAAAGCTTGCTTTAAAAAAATTACTGTTATTTTGAATATTCAGCATATTTAAAATTTTAGTAAACTCTGGTTTATCTATTTCTTTTTTAATATTCTTAAAAATTTGATTTGAAAATGTTATGATTATCAAAAAAAAGATAATAATTAGTTTTTTCTTAGGACTTTCTAAATTAATAATAGCAAAAGAAATACATATAATGATTATAGGTATTATGTAAATTATGTACTTGTCCAGTAAAATAGGTGTTAATAAATAACCATATGAAATAGGAATTAAATAGGAAAAGAAAACTAAAAGGACTAAATAAAGTAATTTTTGATCTAAAAATTTTTTTTTTATTAAAATAAAAACAGAAAAAATAAAAAAAATTAAAAAAATAAAACCCATAATTTTAGACCCAAAAAAATCTTTAAAAAAGAAATTGAATAAGAAAAAGTCAATATTTGGATTGTTTATAGAAACAGCTTTAAAACTTATAACTTTTTCATAATAGTCGTAATTTAGATAAATTGAGATCATGATAGAAAATATTAAAATAAAATTTATTACAATTTTTTTTTTAAGATTTTGTTTTTTAATTAATTCGAAAAAAATAGATGTTCCTATAATTAAAAAAGAAAATAAGAATGTATTTATCAGGATAATTGAAAGTAAAAAAAAAGGTAAAAGTTGACGTATTGAAAATGAATTTTCCAAATTAAATGTTTTTAAATAAAACTTTAGATAAGCCAATGATGTTAAAAGATAAAAAGAATAGACACGTGCCTCTTGTGAATATGCTATTAAAAAAAAATTTAGAGAAAACAAAATTGAAGATAAAAAAATAAATTTATTATTTTTTGAAATCTCATTTAAAATTGAAAAAAAAATTAATAATGAAATTACATTAAAAATTACATTTGGTAACCTTAACAATTGATAATCATATCCAAAAAAGTTAAAATAAATTTTTATTAAAAAATAATAAATTGGTGGTGTATTTTCTTCTCTAATGATTAAATTATAAGTGTCTATATTACTTAATTCTGGGTTGGTAATAGAAAAAGTAAGTAGCTCGTCAAACCATAAATCTTCAAAATTAATTTGGTAGAGAGAAAAAAATATTATTACAATAAGTGATATAAATAATGATTTATAGTTATTTGATGTATTTTTTTCAAGCATTATGTAATAAAAGTTGACACCATCATGATATATATTTTACTTCCATGTTACAATGAATATGAAAACCTAAAAATATTGATAACAAAGATAAATAAGTTTTCAATTAAAATTAAGCAAAAGTTAATAATAATTGTTGTAAATGATGGGAGTACTGATCAAACCAATAATGAAATTAATTTTTTAAAAAAAAAATCTAAAAATAAAATTTTATATTTAATTCACAAAAAAAACTTAGGATTAAACATGGCAATGTATACTGGATTAAATTCTTTTTTAAAAAATGCAAAAAAAAAAGATATTTTGATCAGTTTGGATAGTGACAATACTCATCCAATACCTCTAATAGAAAAGATGCTAAAATTAATGAAAATCAATAATTTAGATGTTGTTATAGCTTCTAGATTCCAAAATGGATCTAATATTCAAGGATTAAGTCTTTTTCGAAAAATTTTAAGTGAAGGAGCAAGATTAATATTTAAAAATATTTTTTCAATTAAAAATGTGGAAGATTATACTTGCAACTATAGAGCATATAAATATTCCGTTCTTAAAAAAAGTAATTTGATAAAAAAAGATTTTTTTCAAGGTAAAGATTTTTCAATTATTGCTGACTTATTGATAAATTTAGATAAAAAAATAAATCAAATTAAAATAAAAGAAGTTCCTTTAAGTTTAAGATACGATTTTAAAATTGGTGAAAGTAAACTTAATGTAACTAAAAATATTTTTAAAACATTAATTCTTGTTTTAAGAAATATGTTATAAAATTTATATGATAATATTTTACTATTAACTCAGAGTTCTTCTGCTTTTAGAAATTGCATGTTAGTAAAGTGTTTTGTTAAATATTTTTTTTCTAGATTCAAGATAATATGGAATTGACATTTCTTTCTAGCAATATTTGGTGAAATAAAGTTTTTAAATTTATAATCCTTTTGTTTAATAAAATTGAAATAAGGATCTGAAATATAAAAATTAGTATCTTTTAAAAACTTGATTATTTTTATAGATGGACTTTCCCGTAAATCTGAAGAACCAGATTTGTAGCCCAGTCCCCATAGACAAATTTTTTCTCTTTTTTTTTCTTTTAATATTTTTTTTTAATTTAATTGCAATATCTTGTGTTTTAAGATTATTAATTTTTCTGGATAATAATATCATATTTTCCTTATTTTTTTTAAAATTTAAAAAATATGGATCTACCGGTATACAGTGACCACCTACTCCAATAGTTGGATCTAAAAAATTTACTCTCGGATGTCTATTACAAATCTTTATTATTTTTTTTGGATCTAGTTGAATTTTTTTTAATTGACTATCAATGAAATTTGAAAAGGCTAGTTGGTTATCTCTATAACTATTTTCAATTAGTTTTGATGCCTCCGCCTCTTCAATTTTACAATTTTGTATTTTTTTTTTTGAAAATTTTTCATAAATTTTTTTAACTAAAACAAAAGTTTTTTTATCTGATCCAATGATTCTTTCATTGTTTTGCATTTCATATAAAGTATTTCCAGGAATAGCTTTTTCTGGACAAAAACATATATTAAAATTATTTTTTAAATCTGGACGCATTTTTTTTAATAATGATTTTAAGTAAGAAGTAGTTCCGATAGGTACGGTTGACTCAATAATAATAGTATCATTCGTTTTAATTACTTTACTTATTTTTTTAATTCCATTTACTAAGTATGATAAATCACACTTAAAATTTTTTTTAAGTGGTGTTGGTAAACACAAAATATAGAATTTGGAATTTGATAATTTCGTAGAAAAATTTATATATTTTTTTTTTAATGATTTGTAAATTTTGTTAATTTCATTTTCTTCAGATTTAAATTTTCCTTTATTTAATACACGAACTTTATTTTTATTAATATCAACCGCATTTATATAAAAACCTTTTTTACTTAACAAAAGTGCAAATGGTAACCCTATATAACCAAGCCCTAAAATAGAAATGTCACTTTTCATTAAATTATATAATTAACAATTTTATTTGAAACATTATTTCCATATGGATGTTTTTTCCAGGAAATCTTTTTTGAAAAAATTTTTTTTAATCTGTTTAAAACTTTTTTTTCATTTAACATACTTAAAAAATTTGCATTAATATTTATAGTTTCTGGTCTTTCTGTGTTATCTCTAAAAGTTATTAGATGTTTTTTTAATATGCAAGCTTCCTCCTGTAATCCACCAGAGTCTGAAAATACTACTTTACAATTTTTAAGGTATGAAAGAAATTTTCTATAATCTATTGGATTAATAATTTTGATGTTATTATCAATCTTTATTTTAAAAGATTTAATTTTATTTTGTGTATTTGGATGACAAGGAAATATAACTTTAATTTTATAAATTTTGGAAATTTTTTTCATTATACTAAATATCTTTATTAATCTTTTTTTAACAGTTACATTTTCATATCTATGGATTGTTAATAAAAAAAAATTATTATTAATTTTAGCAAACTTCATATTTTTTAGATTATCTGCAATAGTACTTCCAACAACATATATAGGTTTTTTTATACCTTCCTTAATCAAAATTTTTTTCTGTATTGATGTTGGTGGAAATAATATGTCTGATAAATGATCTACTATAATTCTATTTGACTCTTCAGGCATTTTTAGATCATAGCTTCTCAAACCTGCTTCAATGTGAATTATATTTGTTTTAATTGAACTTAAATTCTTGAGTTTTTTTGCTACAAAAGCTGAGACTAAACAAGTATTAGTATCACCTTGGACAATTAAACTGTCTGGATTTTCATCCAAAAGAATTTTTTTAAACATATCAGAATAGAAATTGATAAAATTATTTGGATTATTTTTTTTTTTAAAATTAAGGTGATAGTCGATTTTATTAATTTGAAAGTTTTTTAAAAAAATTTTACTCATATTTGAAGAAAAATGCTGACCACTGTGAACCAACTTTAAATTCACTTTTTTCTTTTTTAATAAATTAATAATTGGTGCTAATTTTATTATTTCTGGTCTGGTTCCAAAGGCAATAATTATTTTCTTTTTTTTTTTCATATTTTTAGATAAGAGTATTATCTAATAAACTAATAAAAAGATATCATTGAAGACAATATTAATAACAGGCGGAGCTGGATTTATAGGTCAAAATCTTGTTAAACATTTTCAAAAAAAATATAAGGTATTAATTATTGATAATTTAAGTTCCAAGGGTATTAAAAAAAATTATTTATTTGATTACAAGAATGTTAATTTCATAAATAAAAATATTTCAAATTTTTCTAATATTTTAAAAGGTTTAGGAAACATAAAAATTGATTATTTAATACATGCAGCAGCACATTTTGCTAATGAAAATTCTATAATTAATCCTGATAAGGATTTGAAAACAAATATTTTAGGTACATTGAATATGTTAAAGTATTCCAAAAAAAAAAGTAAAGAAATTCATTTATCTATCATCATCATGTGTTTATGGCGAAAGATCATTTGCTAAGGAGAAAGATTTTTTAAATCCAGTAGAAACTCCGTATGCCATTTCTAAATATTCAGGGGAACTTTATGTGCAATTCTTTAAAGATTTTCATAACCTAAATGCATCAATTGTAAGAGTCTTTAATACGTACGGGCCAGGTGAATTAAATCATAAATACAGAAATGTAATCCCAAGATTTATAGATAATGCCTTAAAAAACAAAAATTTAACGATAACCGGAACTGGTGAAGAAACTAGAGATTTTACTTTTATAGATGACTTAGTGAAAATTTTAGATTTACTTATAAAATCAAAAAATATTCCTGATGTAATTAACTCTTGTACTGGCAAAAAAACGAAAATTAAAATTTTAGCTAATCTGATAGTGAAACTTACTAAATCTAGGTCAAAAATAAAGTTTTTTAAAATTAGAAAATGGGATCGTGTTAATAATAGATTAGGTTCAACAAAAAAAATAAATAAATTTTTCCACATTCGAAAATTTACTCAATTAAAAGACGGTTTAAGAAAAACCATTGAGTGGTATAAAGATTATTGATCTTGACGTTATTGTACTAAAAGATATAAATCATTTGAATTTGGTAAAGGGCGGTTAGCTCAGTTGGTAGAGCATCTCGTTTACACCGAGGGGGTCAAAGGTTCGAGTCCTTTACTGC
>MDTG01287918.1_pt1 | contig 10916 bp, 8 predicted proteins | sample 811421 | NCBI WGS metagenome assembly MDTG01 (sample SAMN05326645, study PRJNA326480) | marine metagenome | isolation source: seawater | place: Pacific Ocean: South East | collected 2011 | reverse complement strand
TATAATTTGATTATCTTTAATTATTTTTGATAATGATGATGATGGATCTTTGACAAAAGGCTGATTCAACAATGTATTTTCATTGATAAATTTTTTTATTTTACCATCTAAAATATTACGTTTAATATCTTCTTTCTTATCAAGTTTTTCCAGCTCTTTTTTATATATTTCTTTTTCATTTTTTAGTATCTCTGAATCTAGAGAGGCCTCATCGAGTGATAGCGGATTAGAAGCAACAATTTGCATACAAATGTCTTTTGCAAGGACATCATTCTTATTCTTAATTTCAACAATAGAGCTAATTTTATTATTATGTGAATATCCGTAAACAAAATTATTTTTTGCAATTTTTTTAAATCTTCTTAATTGAATTTTTTCACCTAATTTTGAAATAACAGAACTTATCTCATTAGTTATATCCTCTTGTACCTGAGATGGATCGTTTTTTAATAACTTTTCTGCAATAGATGATGCTAGTGATATAAAATTGTTGTCTCGTGCAACAAAATCAGTTTCAGAGTTAAGTTCTAAAATTAGAGAATGTTTTTCATCTTCATAGTAATTTACAATGCCCTCTGCAGCTATACGAGAACCTTTTTTATCTGCCTTTAAACCTGCTTCAGATCTAATTAATTTTATCGCTTCATCAATATTGTTATTAGCACGCTCTAAATATTTTTTGCAATCTAAAATCCCTGCACCTGTTATTTCTCTAAGTTCTTTTACAAGTTGTTTGGATTCCACCATAACTTTACTCCTTAGTTGATTTTTCAACATCAGAATCTTTATTTGATTTTGATGATTTAGGTACTTTTTTAACCTCTGGTGCTTTTATTACTTTTTTAGCTTTAATAGATTTTTTTTGTTCTTTAGGTGATGACTGTCTGTCAACAATAATCTTAGGTTTAGTTTCTAAAATAATATCTGCTATAGATTTTAGGAACAAATCAATTGATGACATTGCATCATCATTAGCGGGTATCATATAATCTACACCATCAAATGAATTATTAGAATCAACTAATGCTATAACAGGAATATTTAATTTGTTTGCTTCTTGTATTGCTATCCTTTCATATCTAGTGTCAACTACAAATAATGCATCTGGTAATTTAGTTAAATTCTGAACTCCTAATAAATTTTTTTCAAGTCTCTCGATATTTCTCTTTAAATCAATAGCTTGTTTTTTAGATAAATTATAAATTTTCTGATTCTTATATTTGGTTCTTAAATCTTCTAACTTAGCAATAGATTGTTTCACTGTGTTGAAGTTCGTTAATAGTCCACCTAGCCACCTATTATTGACATATGGCATTGATGTAAGATCAGAATACTTTTTGACTATATCTGATGCAGCACGTTTTGTGCCAATAAACATGATTTTTCCATTATTAGCTATAAGGTTTTGTATGTATTTTGCTGCAGAATTGAAGTATTTAGAACTTTTTTCTAAGTTCAAAATATGAAGTTTTTTATGTGTTGTATAAATATAAGGTTCCATTTTTGGATTCCAGTACTTAGATCTGTGTCCAAAATGAACGCCTGCGTCGATCATTTCCTTAATAGAAGGTCCTATCATATAAAAAATACTCTAATAAAATTCATAAAGTGTTGTATCATATTTGGGTGATTACAACAACAAATAACTGATATTTTTTAAGTGTTTATTATAAATTCAACGAGATATGAAAGACTTTATTAAAAGTGCGGATGAAATAAAAAAAATGAGAGTGGCTGGAAAACTTGCTTCGGAAGTTCTTATGATGATTCAAGACTATGTAAAACCAGGCATCTCTACTGGTGAATTAGATGAAATATGTCACACTTTCATCGTTAACGAACAAAAGGCAATTCCTGCTCCACTTAATTATAGAGGATTTCCAAAATCTATATGTACATCTGTTAATCATCAAATTTGTCATGGCATTCCTTCAGATACAAAAAAACTTAAAAATGGCGATATTATAAATATTGATATAACTGTGATTAAGGATGGATATCATGGTGATACTAGTAAAATGTTTCTTGTAGGAAAAACTTCTACTTTATCGAGCAGGTTGTGTGATGTTACACGTCAATCAATGATAGAAGGCATAAAAGTAATAAAACCTGGTTGTTGTATCGGTGACATAGGTGCTGCGATTCAAGAATATGCTGAATCAAATAATTATTCTGTTGTTAGAGAATATTGTGGACATGGTATTGGAAAGAAATTTCATGAGAATCCTCAGATATTGCACTATGGTAAGAGAAACACAGGATTGAAACTACTAGCTGGAATGATATTTACTGTTGAGCCAATGATTAATGTTGGAAGTCATAAAACAAAATTGCTTAATGACGGATGGACAGTTGTTACTCAAGATCATGAGCTATCAGCACAATATGAACACACAGTTCTCGTTACAGATGAAGGTTTTGATATTTTAACAATAAGACCTGATGAGGATATAAATGAGTACAAATAATGTTACAGAATTATTAAGTAAACTTATAGCATACCCATCAGTTACGCCTGATGTAACAGAGTGTCAAAATTTTATTGAGGAATATCTATCTAAGTTGGGTTTTAAAACAGACTATGTAAAAAATGATTCTGTACAAAATATGATTTCAACTTACGGCAAAGGCTCACCTTGCCTATCATTTATCGGACATACAGATGTAGTTCCCTCTGGTGATATAAATGAATGGAGCTCAGATCCATTTCAACTTACAAACAAAGATAATGTGCTAATTGGAAGAGGTACTTCTGACATGAAAGGCGGCATAGCATGTTTCATGCATGCTATTAAAATATTTATTAATGAAAATAAAAATTTTAATGGTTCTATTAAAATAATATTGACTGGTGATGAGGAAGGAGATGCAATATACGGTATTAGGAAACTAATAGAAGATAATTACTTCAAAGACAATAAGCTTGATTATTGTTTAGTAGGAGAACCATCATCAACAGAAATTATAGGTGATGTTATTAGAAATGGACGAAGAGGATCACTCACTGGACACCTTACTGTATCAGGAATACAAGGGCATGTTGCATATCCTGAGATAGCTAACAATCCGATTCACAATAGTTCTAAAATACTAACTGACTTGCTTAATATTAAATTTGATAATGGTAATAAGTATTTTCCACCAACATCATTTCAAATATCAAATATTAATGCTGGCACTGGTGCTGATAATGTTATCCCAGCGAATATTAAAATTGTATTTAACATAAGATATTCAACTGAAACTAATGCTGAAGAAATTAAATCTAAAATATTAGAAGTACTTGATAGTAGTGGCAATAGCTATAATATAAATTGGAAGCATTCAGGCGAACCATTTTTGACTACTAATAAATATTTCATGAATATATGTAAGCAGGCTATTAAAGAAGTGAACGGCTTGAATACTAATGTCAGTACGAATGGAGGTACGTCTGATGGAAGATTTATGGCTAAAATCTGTGACCAAGTTATTGAGCTTGGTTTAACAAATAGATCTATCCATAAAATTGATGAGTGTGTAAGGGAAAATGATTTAAACGTTCTAGTAGAAATATATAAAAAAATATTATTAAAGGTATTTTCAGGAATTAATAAATGACGAATCGACTAGCTCTTTAGTATATTCGTTGGTAGATTTTTCAAATAAATCTTTTGTTTCACCTTCGTCTACAATTATTGAATCCTTCATTACATATGTTCTATGACAGATTTTACGTATCAAATTTAAATCATGACTAATGAAACAATATGATAAGTTATATTTTTCTTGAAGAGTCATTAATAGATTAACAATACTTTCTTGCACTAATACGTCTAATGCACTGGTAGGTTCATCAAGGATAAGCAATTTAGGTTTTAGAATTAATGCTCTAGCAATTGCTATTCTTTGTCTCTGCCCTCCTGAGAATTCTTGCGGATATCTATATAACATTTCTGGCTCAAGTCCAACATCATTCAACATATCACTACACATTTTATCAATCTCTTCTTCATTTTTTATATATAGTAGACTAGATATGCCCTCAGATAATATTTGTTTTATAGTCATTCTAGGCGATAAAGATGAGAATGGATCCTGAAAAATAATTTGAAAATTCTTTCTTAACTTTCTATTATTCTTAAGATTTAGCTTATTAATCATGTCACATATTGTAATATCTCCTTCATATGATAAAAGGTGCATAATCGACATTGCAAGTGTTGTTTTGCCTGAACCAGATTCTCCTACAACACCTACAGATTCACCTTCTCTAATAGTTATATTAATATCATTGAGAGCTTGAAAGTATTTTTTCTTACTTGTGAATATACTATCCTTAATTAAATATTTACAACCAAGTCTTTTAGTTTCAAGAACTATCTTATTTTTTTCAGAATTATTATTTCTATAAATAATAGATTTTAGATTTACTAATTTTTTTGTGTATTCGCTTTGAGGATTTAAAAATATATTATGAGTTTTTTGATTTTCAACCAAATAACCATTTTTCATTACAACTATGTCATCACAATATTTCTTTACTAGATTAATATCATGAGAGATCAACATCATAGACATATTAAGGTTATTTTTAAGATCAACCAACGTATCTAATATATGTTTTTGTAATGTAACATCTAAAGCTGTAGTTGGTTCATCTGCAATAATGATTTTTGGTTTTCTGATTAGAGACATAGCGATCATAAATCGCTGCCTCTGTCCACCAGAAATCATATGAGGATAACTAGATAAAATTTTGTTTGCATCTGTTAAACCAACATCTTGAAGTGAATTTATAATGTCTTGATTGGTTAGATTATTATTAGATAGTTTTAAACATTCATTAATTTGCGATTCTAGAGTTCTTACTGGATTTAGTGACAACATTGGTTCTTGGAATATCATAGAGATATCATTTCCTCTTATGTCATTAAGCTCATAATCAGTCATATCTAAAATTTTTTTATTATCAACGAGTATCTCACCAGAGCAAGAAAATATTTTTTTATTTAAGAGACCTAATGCAGATAATGCAGTTAATGATTTTCCAGACCCAGACTCCCCTACAATGCCGAGAGATTGGCCTTTATCAATTTTAAAAGATATATTATTAACAAGTATCTTTTTAGATGTATTAAGCCTTACATTATAATTTTTATAATTAAGTAAACTCATGAAGATTTGCCACTAATAGATTCTCTTATACCCTCACCGATAAATATCAAAAGAAGTAACGTGCCCACAAGGACTATGAAAGTGGTCAGGGAAAGCCACCATGCAGAAATATTCTCTTTACCTTGAGCAAGTAGCTCACCTAGACTTGGGGTTGATGAGGGCACACCTAACCCAAGAAAGTCTAGACTTGTTAATATTAATATGGCTCCGCTAATTCTAAAAGGTAAAAATGTAACTACCGAAATAAGACTATTTGGCAATACGTGTTTAACTATAATTTGCCAGTCAGTTAAACCAAGAGTTCGAGCAGCATTTACATAGTCCATATTGCGACCTTTTAAAAACTCTGCTCGAACATAATCTGATAGGCTTATCCAACCAAATAATGATAATAATACAACTAATAGTAATATGCTTGGTTCAAAGATAGATGCAAATATTATAAGTATATATAACTCTGGCATTGATCCCCAGATCTCAATGAACCTCTGAAGATATAAATCTGTCCGACCTGCAAAATAACCCTGTAGGGCTCCAAAAAAAAGGCCTATTATAATTCCTATTGCTGTAAGTGCTAGTGCGAATATTACTGATAGTCTGAAACCATATATTAGTCTTGCTAAAACATCTCTTCCTCTGTCATCTGTACCAAGTATATTTTCCTTTGAAGGAGGTGCAGGGTTAGGTTGGGAATTATTAAAATTAATTGAATTATAGGAATGTGGATTAATTGGAAATAATGCCCAATTATTATTTTCCTTCAATTTTTCTCTTATGAAAAAACCATTGTAGTCAGGACTTGTTTCAAGTTCACCTCCAAAATCAGCCTCACTATATTCCACTATATATGGGTAATAAAGATTATTATCTATACTCATCATGATAGGTTTGTCATTACTTATTATTTCGGAAAATAAGCTTAATAGGAAAAGAAAAGAAAATATATATAACGCATAAATGCTTCTTTTATTACTTTTAAAATTTTGCCACATGATAGAGTAAGTATTCATTATAGATTCCTCTGACTATCAGAAGATGAAAATTTAATCCTAGGATCAACATAAACATACATAATATCGGTTATCAGCTTTGTTACTAATCCTATCAGAGTAAATACAAACAAAGTTCCCATTACAACAGGGTAGTCTCTTTGTATAATTGCCTCATAAGATAATAGCCCTATGCCATCAAGAGAAAATATTGTTTCAATTAATATACTTCCAGTGAAAAAAGCAGATACAAATTGAGCAGGAAAGCCAGTGAGTATAGGAATAATTGCATTTTTAAAAACATGAGAGTATAAAACTCTATTTTCACTTAACCCTTTCGCTCTTGCAGTTACTACATATGACTTATTGATTTCATCAATGAAACTATTTTTTGTTAACATAGTCATCACAGCGAAACTTCCTATTACAAGACAAATTATCGGTAAAGTTAAATGCCAAAGATAGTCCGATATTTTGCCGAAGGTCGATAATTCTGACCAGTTATCAGATACCAAACCTCTGGTTGGAAATAAATCAAAAAAACTTCCTCCACCTAATAAAACTATAAGCCCTATTCCTAAAACAAAGCCAGGTATAGAGTATCCTATGAGGATTAATGTGCTTGAAACCAAATCAAACCTACTACCATCATTTATAGCTTTTTTGATTCCCAGAGGGATACTAACTAGATAAACTATGATAAATGACCATAAGCCAAGGGATATGGACACAGGTAATTTGCTTACTATCAGATCACTTACACTTTGATTATGAAAATAACTCATTCCTAAATCAAAAAAAACATAATTAGTAATCATGATTAAAAATCTTTCATGAAAAGGTTTATCAAAACCATAGAATTTATTTAGCTGGTCAATGTGTTCGGCTGAAAGGCCATTTGATCCACGGTATAAATTTGACGATGATGATGATTCGGTAATAGCATCTAGTCCAGATAACTTATTGACTAATTGCTCTACTGGACCACCAGGGACGAACTGAATTATCAGGAATGTTATAAATAGTATTCCAATAAGTGTAGGTATCATAAGCAGAAGTCGTTTGAATATGTATATAATCATTTCACTGACCAAGTTTGTAATACATAATTAGTTGCCTGATAATATAAGGGTAGGCTTTGAGGTTGAGAAAATTTATTATAATATGCAATTCTATGCGTATTAATGAACCAATTTGGTACCATGAAATATTCATTCCATAATAATCTATCAAGTAAGTGAGCAGAAACAATCATATTCTTTCTATTGCTAGAATAAATTATTTCATGCAATAATTTATCAATATCAGAATCATTTATTCCAGGGAAGTTAAAGGCCCCTACTTTGTTAACGCTTTCCGAAGAAAACATACTCATCAGTTCGCTGCCTGGAGATTGTGATTGCGGATAACTTACAACAGTCATATCAAAATTATAATTATCTAATCTTTGTTGATATAGAGATAAATCTACAGTTCTATAATTTATATTAATACCTAATCTTTTTAAGTTATTTTTAAAAGGAGCAAGAATTCTCTCAAATCCTTTTTGTGCAAGTAAGAAGTTAATATTTATCGGAGTATCAGTTGGAGAATATAACTGATTATCTTTTACATAATATCCAGATTGATCTAATAGTCGTTTTGACTTTATTAATGATTCTCTAAAAGATTTAGGGCTATCATGAATGGGAAGTTTATTTTTATTTTTAACTCTATAACGATCTATAGATAGTTTTTTTGCTAATTCTATTTCCGCTGATGTAACGTTTGTTTCAGAAGATAATTCACTATTGCTAAAATAACTGTTTGATCTTAGGTATTGATTATAAAATAGATTTTTATTTGACCACTCAAAGTCAAAAATGTTAGTAATAGCTTTTCTCAGATTTATATCTTTGAATATATTTCGACGTGTATTAAATGCAAATCCTTGTATGCCAGAATTATTCTGATGAATCAATTCTGTTTTAATAATTTTATTATTTAAGAAATTTGGTCCTTCGTAATCTCTAGCCCATCTTTTAGAATGATTTTCTAAAATATAATCATATTCACCAGCTTTGAATGCTTCAAGAGCAACAGTCATATCTTTATAATACTTAATTGTCACTTGATCAAAATTATACATATATTTTCTTGAAGGTTTATTTTTTGCCCAATAGTTAGGGTTTCTCTGGTATATAATAAATTTTCCTATTTCAAAATTTTTAATCGTATATGGTCCGCTCGCTATTGGTTTTTTTCTAAAGCTTTTAGAAAATTCCTCTGACGAAAGCCAGTCTTTTGAGAAAATGGGTAAATCACCTATAATCATATGTAGCTCTGGATTTTCCCTTTTAAAATTAAATTTTATTGTCATTTCATCTTCTACTATTACAGAATCTATATCAGACCAATATATTCTATACTGAGGATGTGCGCTTTCAGACATTAATAAATCAAAGGAAAATTTTACATCATATGCAGTTACGCGATTTCCATTACTAAATTTAGCTAAGCTATCAATAAAATATGTAACGGATAGTTTATCTCTAGCAAGTTTATAAGAATCCGCAATAAGAGTATAACTAGATGATGGCTCATCAAGACTTCTGGTCATCAAAGTATCAAACATTAAATTATTCATTTGAGCAGGAGACAAAGATTTTAATAAGAATGGATTGAGCGAGTCAAATGTCCCGAATGCAGAAATAATGATATTTCCACCTTTAGTTGATTTTACATTAACATAATCAAAATGATCAAAAATGTTATACTTCGCTTCATAACCTATGCTGATTGATTGATTTGCAAAAGTATAACTATTCTGAATTATTAAGATTAATAATAGAGTGATTACTTTCTTTAATCTCATTAGTCTATAATGTACTATATTAACAATATATAATGAATCTAAAAGAAAAAAATGTTTTGGTCACAGGTATCGCTAGTAATAGATCTATATCATACGCGATAGCAAAAATACTCCACGAGAATAAGGCAAATGTAATCATTTCTTATCAAAATGAAAGGCTCAAAGATAGAGTTTTGAAGCTAAAGAATGAGTTAGAAATTGATAGTGACGCATATCAATGTGATTTATCAAGTGATAATGAAATAAATAATTTGAGAGATCAAATAAATAAATCGTATGGCAATTTGGATGGAATAGTTCATTCAGCGGCATTTGCTCCCAGAGAACAACTAAGCGGAAAATATCTCGATAATATTACTAGAGAAGGCTTTAATATAGCTCATGATATAAGCTCTTACAGCCTTACAGCACTGTGTAAGGCATTTGAAAATAATTTAAATGAATCATCTTCTATTATAACGTTATCTTACATAGGTGCCCAAAAAGTTGTGCAGAATTATAATATCATGGGTCTAGCTAAAGCTAGTCTTGAAACTAGTGTTTTATATCTGGCAGATTCTCTCGGCAAAAACAAAATCAGAGTAAATGCGATATCTGCTGGCCCAATAAAAACTCTTGCAGCTGCAGGTATAAATGACTTTAATAAAATTTTAGAAATATACAAACAAAAATCTCCTATAATGAGCAATATAAATACAGAGGATGTTGCTAAAGTAGCATACTTCTTGATCTCTGATTTATCCTCAGCTATTACAGGGCAAACCCTTTATGTTGACAATGGATTTAATATAATAGGCTACTGATTTAAAAAATCAGTATTTATGTCTATATCAAAATTATCATACTTAGATACATACAAGCTGTTGTAATCTGATTCTGATTGCGTATTTTCTAAGTAATCCATAAAGTTATCATCTTCTATTTTCTTTTTATCTAAATCCTCAACAATTGAATCAATCTTAATAAAAACATAATGACCTGCTTTGGTTTTTGTAGATACAAAATTATTAGAGATGCCCTGATTACTAATTATTTCGATAATCTCATCTGAGTAAATATCATCATACTGATATATAGAAAACTTATCATATGATTGGTTCAACCCTGTATTTAAATCGTTTAATACATTTGCTGCTCTTTTACTAAGTTCTTCTCTTGATTTTTGTGTTGTTAATAATGCTCTTATTGCAGTTTCTGAATCATTCATACTTAATTGTTCGGGTTTGTAATACTGATTACTCTGGACAAGCAATACATCGTCATTCGAAATATATATAGGAGGATAAAGTTTATCACTATTTATATTAGAAAATAATTTAAATGATACTTGTGGACTAATAACATCATCACTGTAAAATCGGTCTATTTCAGGGGTGGTGATCATATTAATTCCATATTTATTAGCAACATTACTTAATCCTTTATTGTGTGTGTATAATTCATTTTTTATCTTGTCTAGTGTTGTAAAATATTTAGTGGTGCCTTTCTCGTTTGACAATTTTTTATCTATTTCTTTTTTAACTTGTTCAAATGTTTTATTTAATCCAATAGTTTTTCCAGCAAGTTGAATAATATGAATTGCATTATTCTCAGATTGTATAAGCTTTATATCATTAACATTCATTTTCATAATGTTTAATTTAATTATGTCAGGAAGTTCATTTGCTGCAAGCTTACCTAAGTGCCCTTTATTTTTTTTTGTATCATCACTAACATTATAATTTTCTACTATAAATGAAAATGACTTGTTATTTTTTATTTTGCTAATAGCTTCTTTTGCATTATCTATGACAAGCTGTTTATTTCCAGCAATAGGAAAAACTAAGTGATTTATTTCGTACTGATCGTCAAGTTTATATTTATCATTTTTTAGATTACTATTGTATTCATCAATAAGTTCATCATCACTTATATCC
>MDTG01167185.1_pt1 | contig 10916 bp, 8 predicted proteins | sample 811421 | NCBI WGS metagenome assembly MDTG01 (sample SAMN05326645, study PRJNA326480) | marine metagenome | isolation source: seawater | place: Pacific Ocean: South East | collected 2011 | reverse complement strand
GGCTCAGCCGGCGCAGCCCGAGGTGCCGCAGGAGGTCACGGTGATCGACAGGTTGTCGATCGCCGCCTCGACCACCGACCCGTCGCCGGTGTCCGATGCGGTGAACCGCAGGCGGAACGTCGAGGTGTTCAGCAGACCCGGAAGTTCGGACACCACGAAGGTCTTGTCGAACCATCCACCCGAGACCTCCGGGCCGGTCGGGCCGACGGTCTCGATGGCCGTCCAGGTGGTGCCGTCGGCCGAGGCCTCGACCAGGAACGTATCGGCCAGCGGGGTTGCGCCGCTGCAGTCGGAGCCGTTGCTGTACCAGCGGCTGTAGTTGACCACGGCGTTCGGATCGGAGGCATCCATCACCGGAGTGGTCAGTACGGTCGAGCCGCCGTCCACGTCACTGTTGCAGTTGCTGGCCGAGCTGTTGTCGGTGAGCCAGCATCCGCCGGTTCCGTCTCGGTCGGTCGGGGGATCACACCGTCCACAGTTGATCGGAGCGCCGCGATCCCACTGGCCGTCGGTGGCGTTTCCGCTGACGACCCAGCCCCCGTCGGCATCTCCGTTGTCCTCGAAGATCACCTCGGAGTCGCTGTAGACCTCGGCACTCTTGTCGCCCGAGCCGTAGGTGGTCCCGTTCGAACCATCCACTTCGAACCAATAGAGCACCGGCTGGCAGTCCAGGGTGGGGAACGATGCGAGGTAGCTGTTGCCAGACGGGCCGGACTGCTCCATGGTGCCCTCGACGACGGTGTCGTCCTGGGCCACGTACATCCTTCCGGATCCGGGGACCGGAGACAGATCACCACTGCCTTCGAGGCTGATGGAGATCGCCGGAGGATCGTTCGGGTCGATCACGTCGGGGAGTCCGTCGGGGAAGTCGAAGACGATGACTTCGTCGTCGCACGGTTCACCGGGGCCGTCGATGATGACCGTGCCGGTTCCGCTTGCTCCGTCGTAGCCACCCACTCGCACATAGATCGCCTGCCCCTGGGTCACATCCACGGAAAGGGACGAGGTGTAGTTGGCACAGTCCGCCGCATCGCCGTTGCAGGCGATCTGCGACAAGCCGCTGCAATCCCCCGTGTAGACGGCGAGATCGGTGTCGAAGGTCGCCGAGCCGCAGAGGCTGACCGTCATCGATCCGCTGCCGCAGGAGACCAGGCGGTACCAGACGTCCGGGTCGCAGGCCGTCATGTAGGTGTCCGCACACTGGTTGGCATCGACCGGAACGCCGGATGAACCGGCTCCGGTGGTGTTCACTTCCCACGAGCCCCAGGTGACCGCGCGGGCCGTGCTGCAGTCGTCGTTGTCCGGAGGGACGGGGATGTTGTCCTCGTTGATGCCGTGCTGGCCGAACGCGTTGTAGATCTTGTCGCTGTTGGGCGTGCCATTGGAAAGGTCACCGTCGTCATCGTCCAGAATGAGGTAGTCGAGCAGGATGGCCCCGTCGATGCTGGTGCCGTCGTGGAGGGGGAGGGAGTCGATCACGATCCGGGCGGCGGTGTCGAAGTCGTCCGGCATCAGTTCGAGCAGGTCCCACACCACGCCGGAGATGAGCTGCCCGCAGGAGTGGATCGCACTGCCGCAGGATGAGCATCCGGACGCCTGATACTGGCAGTTGTTGTCGGCATTCCGGATGCCGTTGGCGCAGTCGTTCGTGAAGAAGCCGCGGGCCAGCTGGGCATCGCCGCTCATGAGCACGCTCATGACGTCTCCCATGCCCTCGCCGTACTCGTTCTGCCCGGAACCTGCGGTGTTGACCAGGTGATGGCCGTACTCGTGGTGGATGATCACCGAGAAGGAGGTGTTGCTGCATCCCCCCGACTCGATGTAGTAGTTGGTGCTTCCACCGTCGTAGTAGGCGTTGCAGGAGCTGCCGAGGTTCACGTTGGCGGGCATCTGCGTCTGCGTCGAGATCACCGGATAGCTGGGGTTGTAGCTCAGGACGAAGTCCCGGATGAGATTGAGATGCAGGTACGCATTGGCCTCGGCCAGCACGTATTCGCTGGTGTCCGTGTTCTGCAGCTCCGCGGTACCGCCGTCGGAGACCAAGGTGCTGAAGTTCGCCTCGGATCCGGCTTCGTTGTTGACGACGAAGTACTGTCCGGCGAAGGAGCTGCTGACGGTCACGTTGCCGTTGCTGGGCATCTCCCAGTTGCCGTTGGCATCGGCGATCACGTTCTGTCCGTTGCTTCCGGAAACGAAGATGTGGGGCATGCCGTAGAACGACTCGGACTCGCAGATGTCGGCTCCGGAACCGTCCGTCGCCAGGGAGGTGGTCTGGCCGCTCACATCACCGACGCTCATGTTGCCGAGGGCCTGGGCCACCGAAGCGCAGTTCATTCCGCAGTTGAGGATGAGATTCTGCTGGTAGATCACCTCGCCGGTCTCGACACTGGTGAGAAGCAGCCACTTCTTGTAGGTGTCGTCGGCCTTGCTTCCGGCGGTGATTTCAAAGGACATGCACAGCACCGGATCCTCGGTGACCTGCTCGCCGCCCGCAAAGACCACGAGTGTGGGCTCCTCGGACAGGGTCACCTTTTCGCCGAGGAATCTGGAGCCGGCCTGCAGGGCCGAAACGCTGCTCACCGCGTCGTTTGCGATGGGCCCGGGGGTCCAGCCTTTCAGCGGCTTGAGGTCTGCCTTGATGTGGATGACCGGGTAGCCGGGCTCGTTCTTGACGAGCGTCATCAATCGGGTGTCATGCACGGGAATGCCGGAGACGGTCTGCTCGTAGTTGAAGAGCGTCAGTCCGTACGTGCCGGTCACTCGGTCGTACTGGAGAGGCACTTCCTCGATGGTCTCGATGGGCTGGATCTGATCCGGGGTGATTCCGTGCATGTCACCCCACTCGGCAACGTAGTTCCGCGCCGAATCGGAGGCCGTGCCACCGTGGGACATTCCGGGGGAGTACAGGGCTCGAATTCCACCGGCCTCGTTCTGCAGGATGACCGCCTTGGTGTTGGCTGCCTTGAACTGGTTGAAAGCCAGCGCGCTGTCGGTGTGCTTGCCGGACGTGGCTGCTTCAAGGCCGACGGTCAGAAATCCGGTGATGGTCATGCAGGCGGCAATGCCGACCTGATTGAGGATCAACTTGGTATTCATTGTGCAGGGAGCCCTTTAAATCTCGATTGGTGAATGCGCGAGCCCGAAGGCCCTTGTCTGAATCTAGATGAATCACGGGCGTTTGGCGGCCGAAATCATCGATTTTGAACCTATAAGTTGGATTTCTGCGGGCCATCCAATCGCTCAGGAATCGCTACCATGCGGCTTCCGTGCCATTCGATCCTGCAAATAACGCCTCCAACGCCTCCAATCAGCGCTTTCACGGCCTGCGTCTCTATGTGGTCAGTGGCCCGGACCTTCCGGTCCTCGAGATCGGCGAAGGCGGTGGCACCATCGGCAGGGCATCGGACTGCGAGATTCTCCTTCCCGCCCCCACCGTGTCCCGCCAGCACGCCCAGATCACCTACGCCGGTGATCACTGGCAGATCCGGGATCTCGGGGGAACCAACGGAACCTTTCTCAACACCATCCGGCTCGACGGGGGAGAGCCCTCGGTGCTCGCCGAAAGCGACCGCCTGCAGGTCGGACCCTGGATCCTCCAGGTCGGAACCATGGAGGCCACCACCGTGTCGCTTCCGACCCAGCGGGACGAAGCGGAGATCGAACGGCGGGTCCAGAAAATCGATCCCAACGAAGTCGCCGCCCTGGCCCGGCATCGACTTTCGCTCTTCATCGAATGCGCCGGGCGAATCAATCAGGCGGGGGATGAGGGCGAGCAGGCGGACGCCATTCTGTCATCCGCACTCGAAGGAACGGGATTCGGTCGCGCTGCGTTGCTGCGGTCGCTCTCGGACGGCGATCAGGTGGAGGTCCTCCATTTCAGGAATCGTGCCACGGGCCCCGATCAGTTCGAAACGTTCAGTCGTTCACTGATCAGTGCTGCGGCCGGGGGGGACATGGTCAGTCTGCTGTCCGATGCCCAGCCCGACTACGGGCAGAGCATCGCGGACCTCAACATCCACTCCGCCATGTGCTGTCCCATCATGGTCGACGACATGGTCGATTCGATCCTGTACCTCGATGCACGGGGAGCGGAAGCGGCGGTGCAGTCCGATGCGGCTGGATTCTGCCAGGCACTGGTCCGAATCGCAGGATTGGCGATCGCCAGCATGCGTCGTCGGGAGCTGCTCGATCGACAGCAGCGACTGGTCAACGATCTCGCCGCGGCCCGGGAAGCGCAGCAGTTCATCGTTCCGTCCATGGGCGGTCACATCGGGGCCTTCGACTATTCGGTCCTGTTCCGACCCGGTCGATATGCCTCCGGGGATCTCTTCGACGTGTTTCAGCTCCATTCCGGGAAGGTCGCCGTCTGCCTGGGGGATGTCAGTGGCAAGGGGATCGGAGCCGCCATCCTGATGGCGGCCTCCCAGTCCTATCTCCACGGGGCGATGCACCGTTTCGGCGATCCGGGAGAGGCAGTCAGTGCCCTGAATTCCTACATTTCGGATCGATCTCCGATCAATCGCTTCATCTCCCTGTGGGTCGGGGTGTTCGATCCTGACGACGGGACGGTGATCTACGTCGACGCCGGGCACGGGCACTGGGTCCACTGCCATGCGGACGGTACCTGCACCTCTCCGGAGCGAGCGACCCATCAGCCGATCGGCATCGACGCGACGGCCCGCTTCTCGACCCATCAGCTCGTCTGCGGTCCCGGAGACCGGGTTCTCATCATGACCGACGGGGTCGTCGAGCAGCCGTCTCCGGCAGGAGAGCAGTTCGGAATGGAACGGGTTCACCGACTGCTCTCGACCCTTCGATCGCCCGAGGACGACGTGCATCGGCTGGTGGATTCGGTCCGGGAGTTTGCCCAGACCGATGATCTTGCCGACGACACCACCGTCGCTTCGATCGGACCGAGCGGGTGACGACTCGTTGAAACTGAGTCGCAATCTAAAACTGCCTCAGCCATCTACCCGATGATCAGTGGTATCATGTGGGTTGTACTGGAGGCATCGCATGGTGCGGCTTCTGCGTTTTTACCAGAGTTCGGTCGGCAAGAAGGTGGTTGTAGCCGTCACCGGCGCCATCATGTACGGCTTCATTATCGGCCACATGCTCGGCAACCTGAAGGCGTTCGCCGGGCCCACCGCCCTCGACCAGTACGCGGAGATGCTTCGGGAGATCGGGCAGGCATTCATCGGACACGGCACCTTCCTGTGGATCGCCAGAATCGTCCTGATCTTCGCCATCGTCCTCCACGTCGTCACCATCATCCAGCTCGTTCGTCGAAACCGCCGAGCCCAGCCGACCCGGCCGAGCATGCGGCGAAACAAGTCGACCCTCGCCGCCAAGTGGATGGCGATCAGCGGCACCCTGATTCTGGTGTTCGTGGTCATCCACCTCGCCCAGTTCACCTTTGGCTGGATCACGCCCCATGCGTCCGGCACGGCCGACTTCGAGGTCGGAAAGGTGTACAGCAACCTCTGGGGTGCATTCAACATCTGGTGGGTGGCAGGTTTCTACATCTTCATGATGCTGATGGTCTGCATGCATGTCTATCATGGTGCATGGAGCATGTTTCAGACATTGGGCCTGGATGCCCCGGATCGGAACAACATTCTCCGCGGATCCGCTGCGGCCACCGCCATCGTGCTCTTCATCGGATTTTCCGCAGTCCCGATCTGCATGGTCACGAATGCGATCGGTGCCCCTGATCAGGACGTTGCAAACGATGTCCAGGATCAGCCCAAACCACAGCAGTTGACGGTCGAAACGGGGGGAGATCACCAGGGATGAGCAGGTACGAATCACAGATCCCATCGGGTCCGCTCGAGGACAAGTGGGAGTCCCATCTGGACCACGTGAATCTCGTCGGCCCCCGCAACCGGCCCTCCTACGATCTCATCGTGGTTGGAACCGGTCTGGCCGGAGCCAGCGCCGCCTCATCCCTGGCCGCCCAGGGCTACCGGGTGCATGTCTTCATCTATCACGACACGCCCCGTCGAGCCCACTCCATCGCCGCCCAGGGCGGCATCAACGCCTGCAAGAACTACCGGGAAGATGGAGACAGCGTCTATCGCCTCTTCTACGACACCCAGAAGGGCGGCGACTTCCGCGCTCGCGAGGCCAATGTGTACCGCCTCGCCCAGAACTCGACGGCCATCATCGATCAGTGCGTCGCCCAGGGAGTCCCGTTCGCCCGTGAGTACGGAGGCATGCTCGCCAACCGTTCCTTCGGAGGCGTCCTCGTGGAGCGGACCTTCTACTGCCGCGGACAGACCGGACAGCAGCTGCTGCTCGGCGCCTACCAGGCGCTTCAGAAGGAGATCGATCAGGGACGGGTCATCCTTCACAGCCGATGCGAGATGCTCGATCTCGTGACCATCGACGGACGGGCCCGGGGAATCGTCTACCGGGACATGGTCAACGGAGAGATCAGGTCGATCGCGGGGGAAGCCGTCGTGCTGGCGACCGGCGGATACGGAGCGGCGTATTTCAACTCCACCAATGCGATCAATTCGAACGGTACCGCCATCTGGCGGGCGCACCGTCGAGGGGCGTCCTTTGCCAATCCCTCGTTCGTCCAGATCCATCCCACCTGCATTCCGGTGTCGGGCGACTACCAGAGCAAGCTCACGCTCATGAGCGAGTCGCTCCGAAACGACGGACGGGTTTGGGTTCCCCGAGACAAGGCCGAAACACGGGCTCCCGGCGACATTCCCGACAGCGAGCGCTACTACTACCTGGAGGAGCGGTACCCGACCTTCGGCAATCTGGTTCCCCGTGATGTGGCCTCCAGGGCCGCCAAGGTGGTCTGCGACGACGGGTTCGGCGTCGGGCAATCCGGCTACTCGGTCTACCTCGACTTCCGCGATGCGATCAACCGGCAGGGGGAGCATGTCATCGCCGAGAAGTACGGGAACCTCTTCGACATGTACGAGGAGATCACGGGCGAATCCCCGTACGAGCAACCGTTCCGGATCTACCCCGCAGTGCACTACTGCATGGGCGGCCTGTGGGTCGACTACAACCTTCAGACCACGATTCCGGGGCTCTACGCGGTCGGTGAGGCCAACTTCTCCGACCACGGCGCAAACCGACTCGGCGCTTCCAGTCTCATGCAGTGCCTGGCGGACGGATACTTCATTCTCCCCCAGACCATCGGCGACGGCCTGCAGCCGCTCTTCCGCGACAAGGTCGACACGGACCATCCCGAGTTCGCCAAGATCGAGGCGGAAGTCAAGGATCGGATCAAGCGGGTCATGTCGATCGGAGGCGATTCCACTCCGCTTTCGATTCACAAGCGACTCGGCAAGCAGTTGTGGAACCATTGCGGCATGAGCCGGAACGAAACCGGACTGAAGGGAGCCATCAGCGAGATCGACCGGCTGAGCGACGAGTTCTGGAACAACCTCAAGATCACCGGTGACGCCGGCGACGTGAACCAGACCCTCGAGCGGGCGATGCGGGTCGCGGACTTCCTCGAGATCGGTTCGCTCATGTGCCACGATGCATTGAGCCGAGATGAAAGTTGCGGTTGTCACTTCCGCGAAGAGCATCAGACCGAGGATGGCGAAGTCGTCCGGAATGACGACGAATACGGTCACGTGGCGGCGTGGGAGTGGCAGGGCGAGGATTCCGAACACCTGCGGGCCACCGAACCACTCGCCTTCGAAGAGCTCAAGCCGGCCACACGGAGCTACAAGTGACACCAGCGGCCGCGAACAACACGATGGACGTCACCGTTCGCGTCTGGCGGCAGGGCCGCGGGAAGCGGAAGGGAAAGTTCGTCGACTACCTGGCCGCCGACATCCCCATCGAGGCATCGTTCCTCGAGATGCTCGACATTCTCAACGAGACGCTGGTCGAGCAGGGAGAGGATCCCATTGCCTTCGAGAGCGACTGCAGGGAAGGGATCTGCGGTACCTGCGGAATCGTGGTGGACGGTCTTCCGCACGGCCCGGGCCGATGCACCACCTGCCAGCTGCAGATGAGGAATTTCGAGGACGGTGCCCGCATCGTGCTCGAACCCTTCAGTACCGGTGCCTTTCCCATCATCAAGGACCTGGTGGTCGATCGCTCCGGTCTCGACAACGTGATCCAGGCCGGTGGCTACATCACCGTTCATTCGGGCCCCAAGCCGGAGCCGAACTCGATTCCCATCGAACACGAGGTCATGGAGGATGCCCTCGATGCCTCCGCCTGCATCGGATGCGGGGCGTGCGTCGCCGCGTGCCCCAACGGTTCCGCCATGCTGTTCACCTCCGCCAAGGCCAATCATCTCGCTCTGCTGCCTCAGGGCCAGCCGGAGCGCTACGTGCGGGTTCGAAAGATGGTCGAAGCCATGGATGATCAGGAATTCGGTACCTGTCGCAACTACGCCGAATGCCAGGCGTCCTGCCCCAAGGGCATCTCCATCAAGTACATCGGTCGAATGAACTCGGATTTCATCAAGGCCACCGTCCAGGGTGGAAACAGTCGCGGCGACATGCAGGCCACCTGAGCCCTTATTCAGACGCCGTTTGTCCGTCGACGATCCGGAATTCCAGGCGCTGTCCGTCGGTCCGATTCGGTCTCCGGTGGGTGAGCCTGGAATCACCCTGCCAGTGGTCCCCGACGAGTACGCCGCTGCGGCCGGTTTCGATGCAGACGCGGATGGTCTGGTACCCCGGCTTGGAGATCGACAGGGAGTTCGGGTTTCCTCCGGCCAGCTGGAGATCCACCCGGCCCCGAAGGTCCGTACGAACGGCCCAGTCCGACGGCTCGTTCACGACGACGAATCCCGGAATCCGGCCTGGTTGTCCAAGTGCCCCCGGTTGTGAATCGGGGTTGAACAGGGCATTCACGCCGCCGGTCACCACCGCATCCTCGATCGGCCGACCGGTTGCGACGTCCCGAACCTCGATGACGACGGCGATGGGTTCATACGTCGTGGACAGCGGGGCACAGGATGACAGGGTGAGAAGACCCCAGACGAGCAATGCGTTCCTCATGACCTCATCCTACCGGGTGTCGATCGACGTTGTCATGATCATTGAAGTGAGTTTCGGTACGGCCTCGCCGAATGAATGTCGACATTCGGTTTGCAGAAGTCGATTCATGAGTCAAGATCCCAGCACGAAGCCTCCGCCGATCATGGCGCGGGGCGATCTCAGATTGGTGTGCCCTGATCGGGTGGACGAGCGGGCCCCGGTGGCTTCCTACGCTCGACCCCCGATCAATCGATACGACGCCGTGTCTGGTTCAAGCGGACACGGCGTCGTTCATTTGGAACGGGAAGCGGTGGGGGTGGGATTCGAACCCACGATGACCCGGAGGCCATACCGGTTTTCAAGACCGGCGCGTTCAACCGCTCCGCCACCCCACCGGATGGTTGTGAGCATGGTACTGGAGAGACTCCAGGAGCCCAATTGAAACGGCCCCGGAGGATCCGGGGCCGTCGGGAGATCGGAATCGTGGTCGGCTCAGCGTCGGCGACGCGATCCGGCCAGTCCCGCAATGCCCAGCAGGGCGATCGCCCCGGGAGCGGGAAGGTTGTAGGTCAGAAACGCGCCGGACGAAGAGGTCTCACCCCATCCGGTCGTGGAGAGATCGGAGCGACTGAGATGATCAATCCCCGGGTCGGCTCCGTTGCCGGTGGTCATCACGTCGAAGTTGAATGACGTGACGTCGGCTCCAAGCCAGTCGCGGGAGATGGTGACCGTGATCGAGTAGTCGTCGCTCGTGGAACTGAGTCCGCTGTCGTCGGAGTACCAGCCATTGAAGTGGCCGTACCCGGTAATGCCGCCACCGTTGTCGATCCATGTACCGATGAACCGGTCGGCTTCGACGCCACCGTAGCTCACGTTGCGTCCCCAGGGGTTGTCGCTACCACCGCCGCCGTAGGCGTCGATCGCGATCATGTACTTGCCCCAATTCGGGCCGTCAGTGGCGGTCCCGATGTAGCCGTTCATCTCGATGGTCATGTAGACGTTGTCGGCGTCGTGGTTGATCCCAACGGAACTGATGTCCAGGTTTGAAAGACCTGGATCAAATACGTCTCCGGTGGCATCGTTGTATTCGCTGATGTAACCGGCTGAGGCAAGCGAGGTGCCGGCCAGCACAACAGCTGCGGATACAAGTTTGATGTTCATATCTTCCTCTCTCCCAAGCCCCTAGGGGCAATTCTTCGTCATCCAAGATATGGGCTGAGATGCTCAAATCGAGCGTAAAGATCCCCGAGAAACCAAAAAAAGTAGGCCACAGACGCCCTCTGATCCGTGCTATCCTGCTTTTTCACCCTGTGAAGGAGTATTCGATGGCCTCAAGAATCGTATCAGCAGCATTCCTGACCCTCCTGGTGGGCCTTGGATCGGCCTGCCAGCCGGTTTCGACATTCGATCTTCCCCAGCAGGAGAACGCCATTCAGGTCGAGGGCCAGGCGGCGATGCGTTCCGAGGATGGCACCGTGGGGGATGCCGCAGCCGCGGAGGATGGCGCCGTCCATCCCGAAGGCATCAATTTCGCCGATCCCGATCCGTTCATCGACTACGACACCGTCGGTGAGGAAAAGGGCATCGAGTCGGACGAGAACGACTGAACTTCAATCGAGCCTGGCGGCCCCTCGGACTCCGCTGGTGTCTCCGTGCATGGCCGGTACGAAGCGGGCCGACACTTCGTCGCTGAATACATGACGCATCATGCGTTGCGGAATCTGCCGGTACAGATCCGAAATGTTCGAGAGCCCGCCACCGAAGACGAACACGTCGGGGTCCACGATGTTCGCCACCACGGCAAGCCCGCGGGCGACACGATCCAGCCAACGTTCGATGGTGGCCACGGCCTCCGGTTCACGCCGTTGGGCCGCACCGACGATTTCGGGCACCTCGATTCGACGGCCGGACGATCGATGGTGATCCTCCATCACCGCCGGCCCG
>MDTG01360674.1_pt1 | contig 10917 bp, 6 predicted proteins | sample 811421 | NCBI WGS metagenome assembly MDTG01 (sample SAMN05326645, study PRJNA326480) | marine metagenome | isolation source: seawater | place: Pacific Ocean: South East | collected 2011 | reverse complement strand
CTCCCCTCAAACCATCTTTATCAGGATATGGCTTATTTTATTCACAAGATGCAACCAAAAATCTTCCTATTTGAGAATGTTCAAGGCCTGCTAACATCAAGATGGACTAAGAATGGGATAAAAGGAGAGATTTTTGAGGATGTTTTTAATACATTCAATATCCTAAAAGGTTATAAGGTAAAATATAGCTTAGTTCATGCAAAAAATTATGGTGTACCTCAAAACAGACCAAGAGTATTGATAATTGGCATTCGAAATAATTTATCTCCCAAAGTTCAAGAAAGTGATGATGCTTTGATAAATGGATTTCTCCCAGAACCTAAATATGATTATCCTCATCTTATAGATGTGCTGTCTGATCTTGTCGATAAAAAATTTGAATATGGAGGAGAAACCAAAAAATATCCTTCAAAACCAAATAATCCATGGCAAGAAACTATTAGAAAGGAATTTAGGTCAAATAGAGTCAGTCTAAAAGGTGATAAATTAACTGAGCAAGAATACAGCAATCATTCTGAAAAAATCAGGGAAAAATTTAGTTATATGATTAGCAATAAAGGTGAAATTCCAGAGCATCTAAAAACAAAGAAGTTTGCTCAAAGACTCCTACCTAAAAAATGGGATGACAAAGGTCCTACAATTACTGCGACATCTCTTCCTGATGACTTTGTGCATTTCTCTCAAGCAAGATCATTGACTGTTAGAGAATGGGCAAGACTTCAAACCTTTCCAGACTGGTATAAATTTGCAGGCAAGAGAACTACTGGTGGTATAAGAAGAGCAGGAAATCCTCGGGAGAATATATTTGAAAGAGAAGTACCTAAATATACTCAAATAGGAAATGCAGTACCTGTGAAGCTTGCCGAAGAGATTGGTTTGCATTTTATTCAACTACTTAAGTGAATCTTTGAAATCATATTCTTTTTTAAATGCAAATAGGCTATCTAAATTTTCAGGCAGAATTTTAAACAAGTAACCATGATCTCTCGGACCTCCATCCTTTTTTATATGCATCGTGTAATCTAGTTCTATTAAGCCTTCACCGAGCATTAATTTAAAAATCTCTTGATCTGGTTGAGAGGTAAAAACCCCAGACAAATAATGGAAAGATTCCATATCATTAACTTTTTTACTATCCACATTAACCCACAAAGTATTGGGATGCTTTTTACTTAATCTATCGAAAAGATCTGTTACCAACCAAGAAGTATCATATTCTTTCGTATTTCCATTTTTATATATTTGATGGAGCAAATTTTGTTCATAGTCTGTTTCTAACCTTAAGTTGTAAGTATTGTAATTTTTTGTATTTAATGAAACATAAAGACTTATCCTTTGATCTTTTGTTGAGAATTTACCTCTTTCATTGAGTATTTCCAACGTACCACCCAATCTGCTTAGACTCCATTTAGGTACATGGGAAAATAACGTATATCTGGTCTTGCTTTTTAATCTATGTGATTTGAGCTCAATCCCTTTGTAGTCTGGATTTTTACTAGAATTTGGTTGTAACCCGAGTAAACTCTCTAGAGTCCAACCCACAGCCTTTGGGCCTTTTGTACCCCAACGATCAACAAAACCCATATGATAAATGTCATGCATTTTTTCTAATAATTCATCTAATGCCGCAGGAGCTTGATAGGCATCATCTAAATTATTTAAATATTTTTTATTTTGAGTGAAGCCTTTAAAGACGGAAATATCAGAACAATTCAAAATATAGAGGATGTCTTCTATTAAAAAGAGAGCTAATAGATCTCCTGGTCGGATGTAGTTCTTTAGACCTGTGAACCATATTCTTGGATCACCTCTTTTGGTATTAGGTCTGTAGAGAGTAACAAGTGTTTGTATATTCTCTTTATTTATAAAAAAGCCTTTTTTAGCAATTTTATTATTTTGCCCTTGTAATTGATTCCCATAGTCATGAAATCTATGTTTCTTGAAAAAAGACCTCACTGGTTTAATGGCATCAATGATGCTTTTCTTTAAAGCTGTTTCAGTTGGTTTTAAGAAAGTAGCTTCAATATTGTGAAGCTTAAAAAAAGCTTCAGCTTCTTTGAACTCAAGCGTCTCTTCAATCATATAAGGCTAGCTATTCAAACTTGATTTAAGCATGTATTTGAAAAATACCCTTTTCTTTGGGTAATAAATTTAAGAAAGCTTTGATTTTTTCGTCCTCCTTATTTCCAGTAATAATAATGTGAAGCTGCTCCTTGGCCCGTGTTGAAGTAACATAAAGCTTTTGCTTAACTTGAATTTCATCATTTGAACAATCATGAAATTCTGGGCCAACATAAATAACTATATCAGCCTCAATCCCCTTGGATGATGCATCGTAAACTTGAACAATATTACCTTCATCAAAATGAAGATCGTCCTCATGAACAACAATGGCTCCATTGTAACTTTCATTATATTTTAAAGATCGGTAACCATCGATATGAACTTCAGATCGTGATGTTTGAAGCATGGTTTTGACTGTGTTCAATATTGAGTTAAAGCTTTTCTTTCCAGCTCTTGAGCCAATAACAAGCAAGAAACTCTTGTCTTTATTTTCTTTTGTTAATTGAAGTATGTATTCAGGAATATCATTTTCTGAATCTTTGAGAATAACCTTTGGTATGTGGCCTTCGCGTGAAGGCTTATTTGTTTTTTGATCTATGGTTTTAAAATGGCTGGCAAACTTATAAATTTGTTTTGTATTTCTATAATTATTTGTAAGCTTTTTGTGATTAGACTCATCAATAGAAAGAGACTTAAGCATTTCTTCAATAGTTGAATTTTGTTCATTTATTATCTGATTCTCGTCAGCAAAAACAGTTATAGCTGGCTGATTCTCTGGCCATAAACTTCTAATAGCATTCATTAAAAAGAAGAAATCCCTCGGAAAATCTTGCCCTTCATCAATGATTAAATGACCAAAGTGGAATGAATTCTGTTCTTGTTTCGTGAGGCATGATATTTCATGAAAATAAGCCTTTGTATCAATGGGAGAATAATATCTCTGATTATTGATATTTATTCGATCCTTTACTGTAGGAATCTTCTTGTTAGATTTACCAAAAGCACCATTCCATAGGAATCTAAGAAAATTCTCGTAATAGTGCATAACTTCAACATTACTAATTTCTTCATCAGAAGCGGTTAATACTAACTCTTTTTTAATATAGGACCTCAGAACCCTGTTATGCATGATCAGTGAAGCCAGAGGGAGGTGCGCTGCTTCTAAAAAGTCATTATCAAAATTATAGTTTTGGTGTACCTTTTTATACAAATGAAAGGCTAACAAGGTTTTGCCACACCCAGGTGGACCTGACACAAGATTGACTTCATTGCTTGATGAAAGTGAGTCTAGAATATCTTCTTGCTCCAAATCAAGATTTGCTTCATGTATATTAAAGATTGCCATTAATTATGCCTATTTCAGAGAAGAATCCTTTCAATTCACCCGCATGATTATCTGCATCGCCACTCATTAAAACCCGATCAAGAAGGGTATTATTGTAAACACATGAAGTCTCAGGAATTAAGCTGCATGCATGACATGCTGCACGATTGAGTGCCTGAACACCAAGGCCATTACTTTCTCTGCAAACAGGATCATTTGAGCACCATCTACTTTTTTCTATTGAACGATAAAATACTTTCTCAAAATTATTGATTTTTCCTAGCTCTTGAAGCCCTCCCAATGAGCCTTCTGAATCACTATCAGCCGTGTAAATTAAAACTCCATAATGATCTGCTTCAGGATATGAATAAATTCTTTCTTTCATTGAGTTTGCAGAATACCCAGAATAAAAAGCCATTTCGGATATCAACTGATGTGAAAATGTATGCAAAAGAATGAAAGCTGGATCAGGTGAGGAATTCATTGTTTGCCCAACTGGATAATCCTGATAAATTAACTTAATACTATTAATGCGCTGTTTTAATAATGTTGCCTCCCTCTCAAGCCAAGCTCTAACTTCTGAGCCATTAAGCTGAACAAATATACCTTCACCAAAAACTTTAATTCCTGGAAGCCAATCCCTTTTATCATGAATATCAACATCTATCTGTTTACCTTCAGGCCTAACTCTTGTAAAACCAAGAACTGCTCTCACTTCAGCCACTCGCTGAATCCTCAGTACCCTATCAACATACTTCTTTATTGGTGAATTTGGAGGTATATTTTCAAGCGTTAAAAACAAATCTTTTTGTTTTACATCGGACGATTTACTCAGTAAATCAAACTCCTGATATAAGAGCTCTTTTTGTAAAGATTCAATATTGTAATCAGTAACATAGTTTTCGTCCTCATCATCTTCGTTGCTTCTGATATCCTCCAAGAAAATCTCCCATGAGGCATCAATATCAAGGCCATTAGCATTTGCCATTTGTTGTATCATGCGTTTTGCGCCTTCATCTTGCTCAAGATCTGAAGAATTGAGTCGGAATACATCAAGAGACCATTTATATTGATCTAAGTCCCTAATACTCATTTCTACTTCATTTGCAGACAGATCAAGTCCAGAGATAAATTTTGGATAGTGAAGTGCCGCGCTCCCTCTTGGTTCAAACTTAGCTTTCATCTTGCAATCCTCTTGTTGTGACGGATGAAATGCGTGTCTTCCATTGCAAGGTGGTTTTTCTGATCGAATGAAGTTCAAATTTGTTTTGGCATTACACTCTGTGCATTGAATTTCCATGTCTTCAAAGTCTCCGCCGGGCTTGGTTACAAACTTTAATGTTTTGCTATTAAAAGAACTGCATCTTTGATTGGAATCAGAAAAACGATGACACCAATACTCCCACCTTATATCACTCATATGTCCATTCTCACAGACCTGCACCCATCTCATTGGGGTTAGTTCTTTATTTTCACAACGAGAGCTGGTGCATTGAGCTTTATCCTGTGCGCTTTGCAAATAATACATCTTCCTGCAAGACTCATTGGAACAAAAATGCCATTGTGGAAACCTTCTGACTGGTAATTCGAATTTACTTTCACCACCAGTATCAACTTTGGGCGTTAGGATTTCTTTGATGCCAGCAATTCTATTTTTGAAGCTGGGAATCATGATGTTTTCCATATTTCCTTGATACCACTTTCCAATTGGTTTTACGACGAAACTCTTTCCCTCACTCTCGAGAATTGAACCAACGCTGTATGGATGAAGTATTGCTGATTTACGTATCTTGATTGCCATAGTTTCCGTCATTCAGTTCTACTTCTTGATCCACATGCCTCATTGATCGTAATGTTGCCCAACCAATCTTTTTACCTTTCTTTCCGACATCATAAATTAAGGCTCCTGTTTGCCTACTGTCATGTCTGTAGGTCAAATTCTGATTCTTATTTCTATACTCTTCACACCAACTGATCCATTTTTCGATGATGGAATCAAGCTCAATCACTAATTGATCTTTTTCATCCTCATGCTCTTCATACGATGAGGAAAGTCTATCTTTTAAAGCATCAATGACTTCCACAGGATGGTTGACATCAAAGTTAATTGCATCACTATCCTCAAGAAATCTATCGCCTCCTCCAAATCTAACAGCGATAATCAAGGCTGCATGGAGAGCCTTTTTCATAGCATTGACAGAACCAGGTGTAACAGTTGTGGGTTCGACCTCACGATGAATCGTCTGATGAAAAGTTTTGAATTGTTCAAAAAATGATCGGTCTCTTGGTTTAAAAGCAGAATAATTGGTAATCACCAAACCTGGTATTTTTCCTCTCCCAACTCTACTTGTTGCCTGAATATACTCTGAATTCATTTTTGGATGCCCATTCACAAACATATATGACAATCTCTGAATGTCTATGCCCACTGATATCATATTCGTGCAAGGTACAAAGTCATAAGCATTGTTATTATTTGGTTCGTATTCTTTAAGGAGTGCAGCTCGAGCATCAGAAATAGATTTCACAGCTTTTGAGCTCACCTCGTATAATTCTCCTTTCAGTTTCCTAATTTTGTCTTGAGTGCTAGCATAATTTTTCATTTGTGCGGGTATTTCATCACCATATGTGCTGATTGTTCTACCCAACTCTCTTATTGAGTTGTGATATGTCAATAGAGTCCAAAAAGCATTTTTCTCTTCATCAGACAAATCAATTTCGTTAATCACTTGCAGCATAGCTGCCATGGTTTTGAAGGAATTTACAGTGCCTGGCATGCTGCCCATCAAACCTAAATACATTCTTGCTGTATTTTCGCTCTGATCAATTATTGAAAAAAATGAATCATTCATTGATAAACCAGGAGATGGAAAAATCTTGCATTTCCTTGCAAAAATTCTTCTGCACTGCTGGGTTGAGTTTTTAATTGTGGCTGTTGCAGCAATATATTTGGGCTTACTGCCGGTAAGGTTTGCAATCGTATCGATGGATGATTCATAGATTGCTGCGAGTGTTCCTAAACTTCCTGTGATCAGATGTAATTCATCCTGAATTATAAGCGATGGTGGCATAACTGTTGCATTGCCTGTTACTATTTTTTTTGATCGTTTTTCCCAGGCTAGATTCGCAAATTTATCAATGGTACCCATAAGAAATGTGGGAGGTTGCTCATAAATCTGATCGTCAATAACTAGCAATGGCAAGCCTCCGGATTGAGTATCATTAAAGAGGCAGCCATCATTTGGGCAGAACATCATAAATCTATTATTCTCGTACCTTAAGCCCCAAAACAATTCATTGACTTCACCATCATCATTTAAAATTTGGCTGGCTGGATAGAGTTTTGTAGCGCAGGATGGGCAAGATTCAATTTGAAAGTAATTTAAAAATCTTTCTGGATTCCCAATATTCTTTTTCATGTTTTGAAGTCTTCCTCTTGCGCTCAAGTCATCATCATTCTGAATATCTCGATCAAGCTTGTTAGGAGTGACTGATTTCCCTACCCATAAACCCAGTGTGAACGGTTCATTAAGCAGTCTATCTTTGAGCTTTGTTTCTATGTCAGGATCTCTCCTTATTCGCTCTAAAGCGCAGATTAGTCTGGCAGTTCTCGTAAACTGATCAGTGGTCAAGAATCGAAGCGTATATCTATTTATGATAGCCGTTCCTAATCCTTTTTCCCCAAACTTAATTCTTCTATGAATCATTTCAAAAGCAGCAACAAGCAAATATGCCTCTGTTTTGCCGCCACCAGTTTGGAACCAAATTAGATCTACAACATTTCTATCCTCATTTTCCTCATCAATTACAGATTCTAGAGTGAGCAAAAAATAAGCCAGCTGGAATGGTCTCCAGTTGAATTGCTTATATGTTTTATAATCAAGATTTTCGAGAGATCTGCCTTGCTCTAAATCGAATACTTGTTCACCATTCTCATTGAAATGTGCCATCTGGATCAGCATTGAATGATTAGCCAACTGAAAGCATGAATATACCAAATCATCTTCCAGTGCATTAATTCCAGATCTAATTCGTTTCAGTGATGTATTAATCTTTCTGATAATACTCTCACTGGTATCAGGCATCTCATCTGTAGGTTGAAGATTCTTAATCCATTTTTCAAAAAAATTTGCAAAATTATTTAATGCCTCAATGACATCTGATTTATCATTATCCTCATTAGAAAGATATGCAAGATTGAAAATATGGTCATCCTCAAATATTTCTGAACCAACTGAGGGGATCTCGAATAACATTCGATGAACAAACTCCTTTGGAAAGTAAGCCATTTGAACTGATTGGGCTCCTTCGCTTCCATTCTTTAAATCCCAGTCCACCGAAACATTCCAGCCTCTGGCATAAGGTCTATCGTGGATATATCTCAATTGCATCTCACGCTCTTCTTCATTTAAATGTGAATTATTCGATGTTGGGTATGGTTCAATCATATTATCGATAGACGTTATTTTTAGCTCAATCTGAAAAAGTGTTGTTCCCAAAATGTTTGCTAAATCCTTGATTTGACTATTTCGCAATGTAACTGTCACGATATTGCTTTGCTCATCGAGTGGCATAATTTTAAATAATAATTCTGCTCTTTTATTAAAACATGAGAGTGGTTCAATTTTTTTATTCCTGTCAATCAGAATGCGATCGTTATATGTCAGTAGCCTATGTTTTGATTTATCCTTTTGTTTATCACCTTGATTATTTTCATCAGACTCTTGTTTCTCGCCTTCATCCTCCTCCTCTTCTAAAGGCTCGTAGATACCGCATGAAGCTTCTATTTCAATATTTGTATCATTTTTTATGCAAAAACTTATACCGGCACTACTTGGCAGTAACTGAAAGGTATCACTGAGAGGTTCATCTCCAGATGAATTTATCGAATCTCCCTCATTTGAGCCTGCATCATTCGAGCCATCATTATCGTCATGATTAGTGGTGTCATTTGTCTCTGTGCCATCGGCATATAGCTTACCTGAGATGTAATTGAGCAAGGGCGCTCTGCCAATGACTACCTCGCCTTCTCCACCTTGAGGGCCAATCAAGTTAGAATGAATAGATTCAATAATCTTGTATCTAGTATCCGACATAAACCTTAGCTTTCAGCATATTTGTTAATCTCTCTTAGGTAAAGAAGCAAATCCTTACTTGCGGCAATATAAATTTGATAATTTGCTCTTGAGGCAGACAAATAAATCTGCCTTCTAAATTCATCGTTGTTTTTTTCTTTTTGTTTTAAATACTCATCCAATCCCAATATGCATACACACTGTCTCTCTAGACCTTTAAAATTCTCAAAAGTTGAAACAATCAAAAATCCCGACTGACTCAATTTATATGAATTTAAGTCCAATGATTTATGTCTCATTCCCAAATCTAGACATATTGATTTTGCAGAAGCAATAAAACTTTCGTCAGGAACGAGGATTGCTATCTCATCTAATGCTGCGCCAGCTTCTATCCATGCCAAAAGAGCTTTTTTTGCATCTTTATATGTATCATCTATTGAAGGGGATGAACCAATTTGAGGATGAGGCAATCCATTTCCTTGATATTTCTCGGAACTGCCCATATCTGCTTTTGTATAAAGTTCTATCCAATCAATGATTGGAGGAGTATTTCTTACATTATATTTCAATGTAGATTTATGAGATTGTGAAGCCAGAAAATTATAAGCATCATCATCAAATTCTACTGCATGAGAAATCTGATTATTTGGATCACCAAACCATCTCCATCTTCCATCCTCCAAGCCGCCAGAAAGTATTTGGTCCATCAAATCAAGATCATTCATTCTGCAAAGATCCTGACCTTCATCCATAATCAAAGAATCATATTTGATATGTTTCTGATTTAGCTTTACCAACTCATCAATTGAATGAACATCAAAATCATCATTTTTTGTATTATTCTTAATAAACCCAATAAAAGTCGGGCTCGATGATAAAAACAAAGTTTTTCTCTTTTTAGCAGCTTCCTCGCGACATGAGTATAGAGCCAGTGTTGTCTTGCCAGTTCCTGCACCGCCATGAATCATGACTCTAGGCGCATCTTCTATGAAATCAATTTTTTCATATTGTTCCTCTGTTAAGCTTTGCATTCTCTGTTCATTATCATTCAAAGATACTTCGAGACTAACTCCCTGATCAAACTCAGGACGTAGCCTCTTTTTGACAGTCTCAATCTGATCTTTTGTCATCTCCCTAGGATTCCTTCCTTGTTCAATAAGTGTTGATTTATAGTGCTCGCTGACCCTTAGAATAAAATTTTTCAGACCATTTTCACTTCTGAACTCATCCCTATAGCACGTAATCTCGTCACCCTGCTCTGGAAGCGGAGAATCCTCTTCACCTACAAGTCTGTTTACATCTGTGAAAACGCAACAAAAACCTGTTGGAATATCTTCTAAAGCATTTTCTATGATGACATCTTTTTTTAAGTAATTTTCTTCCAAAAAGAAAAAGGCATCTTTCGCTTGAGTTGCTGGAGAATTTCGGGTTTTCTTATTGCTATATTTCCAGATCCCGCCCTTACATGAAATAGGTCCTGACTTAACCTCAATAAGTAATAATCCAAATTTTGATATTAAAACAAAATCAGTTTCACACCATCTTTGATATATAGCATCGGTTATATTAAATGAATGCAGGGCAACGTCATTTAAATTCCCAAAATTAATTTCTTGCAACTCATCAAAAACCTTGCGTTCACCACTGTTGATTCTTCTTCTCGAGCCTCCTTGATCTATGAAAATAGTGGTCGGGATAACTTTCATTTTTTATTGATTAATTTATGATGCCAGAAAGTCTCAATGACGAATCATATAAATCCGAAAGCCCCCATAGAGTGGCAAGCTTCTTGATAAATTGCGACTCTTCAAAAGCAAGCTCATTGTCTGCGAGCGCAATTGTGAAACATTGATTAATGATTGTTTCCCTAAGAGAGTGTTCTTGAATGGATTCTGCAGAACTGATTAAGAAGTACTCAATTATATTTTCTATATTTCCATTGGGAGACACTATTAAAGCTTTTGAATTGAGATCCTTTATTGTTTCAGCAAGAATTGATTCATCATAAGCGATATCCTCTGTCATATTTGAAATAACAGATTCCATTTGTTCATTGAGTTTATCGAACTCATTTGCTAAAAGCTTATTGTCTGCAAGTGCAACCAGATAAAATATTCTGCAAAGATTTTTTGTTTCAATATTCATAATGTGATTATTTGCTTTATTAAGAAGAAATAATTATGTAAAAATAATTATGACTATTTTTCAAAGAAAACGCACATAAATAATTATGGCTGAATACAATGCTTGGAATCAATCAATATTAGAGTATTTCACCTCATCAATACCAAAAGGAAGGCCAGTATTTTTATCACTGAATGACTCCAAAGTAATTGATATTGGAATCAATTACATCGGGCTAGATGAAAATGATTGCATCAATGACTTTGAGCAAGCCATAAGAGAAGAGTTTACAATAGGTGAAACGGTTTACATCAATACAAATCAAATATT
>MDTG01089454.1_pt1 | contig 10917 bp, 10 predicted proteins | sample 811421 | NCBI WGS metagenome assembly MDTG01 (sample SAMN05326645, study PRJNA326480) | marine metagenome | isolation source: seawater | place: Pacific Ocean: South East | collected 2011 | reverse complement strand
CCAACTAAATTTTTAATTGAAAAAGAAAATTCTATATGTATCGAAAAAAAATGTTTACATGATCTTTTTATAAAAAAAATTAAATTGAAACCTTTATCAAAAAGTGGTTTCGCTGGATTTCCTAATGAAACAATAGAGTTTCTTGGTAAAGTAGACAAATGGAATGTTTGGGACTTTTTAACTTTAAAAAAAGATTTTGAAGAGCTTTCAAGAGAGAAGGCATGGAAATATATCAATATAGAATGGTTTTTGAGAAGTCTTTAATTATGAATATTTGCATTCAAAAGTTTATATATTTTTTTGAATCATTTTATACATTCCCTCTAATTTATCAATTGAAGTTTTTTTAGTCTCAATAGCAATATAATCTAAATTTTTAAATTCAGTTAAATAACTTAAGAACCAAGAATCTTCGAAGAACAATTCATTCGTATCCTCAAAACCATCGTTATCACTTAAATGTAAACCCTGAACAAAAGGAGATAATCTCTCAATAGCATTATGTAAATTAAAGTTTAAATTCTTTGCGGATACTTTTAAATGAGCGACATCAAGTAATAGGCCACATTTTGGGTACATTAATTCAAAGAAACTTTCTATTTCATCAATATGAGCTAAAAGTAATAAATCTGTTTTGTTTAATAGCTTATTTCTGAGTCCCGCCACATTATTTTCTATGAGTAATCTAACGCCATTTTTACTCGCAAAAGAACTGAAATTTCTGCACCTATTTGTGAAAATTTCTAATATTTCTTCTCTTTTATCATAAGGTTCACTAGTTATTTTAGTTCCCATCATTGAGGGAGAGATATCAGAGGCGTATCCAGCATGAAAACTATAATATGGGGATCCTAAATCTCTACTAAGCAAGATATTTTGCAAAACCATATTTTTAGAAAGTTTATAGTTTTCCTCATTAGTTGAAGCAATATTAAGAACAAATGCTTCCTTTGGACGAGGCGAATAATTATGAATAAATAACCTATTTTGAAATTTCTTTAAATTTTCTTTATTTATTTCAAAAGAATGGTTTGAGGAAAGTTCTATATAAGCATTCGTTTTCTCAACAACAGGATCAATTGTTTCTAAATTACTTATTCCAAGAGATGTTGTTGTAAATGAAATATACATTTAATTCTCCATTAAAAATTTTGCATACCGAAAATCATTGTAGTTATCAATATCTACTGCCTTCTCATTTGTAATATAATAGGTGGAAGGGAAACTAATTAAGCTTTTATTTGATAAAGCATTATTCATAGTAGTTATTTCAAATTCACATGTAGGGAAAAAATATCTTGGAAATTTAGCTGAGTTTGGATAAGTAATTTCATTTTTATCTTCCATAATTGATACCAAAGAATTATCTAAATTTATTTTTTTCATCCAAAATGGGTGATTATCTACTTCCTGAATTGATCTTAAAGATTTGAATTTTTCTTTTTTATTATAGAAATAATTTAAGGCATTTTTGAAATCTGTCACTTGTCTTATGGGTGATGATGGTCTTATCCAGACCAAAATATCATCTTCATTAAGTAAATTCTCTTTATAAATTTCCAAAATAACATCAAAGTCTTTTGCAACATCACTTGAAGCAAATTTTGATCTTTTATGAAAATTTAAAAAATTCTTATTCTCCAAAGAATTAAAATAGAAATCGCTATCTGTTGAAACTATTATTGAATCAGGCTCTATTCCTATAGAAAAATCAACAGCATGTTGTAATAGAGACTTATTTTGAATCTTTAGTAAATTTTTATTTTTTAACCTTTTAGATCCTGATCTTGCTGGTATGACTACTTTTAAATCAGACATTATTTAAAATAATATTTGAGATTTTATCTATTTCATTATCAGTTATATTTTGATGGCATGGTATATCAAGCATTGTTTCATAACTCATAATTGTATTTGGAAGTCTACTAACAGTAACTTTTGGAAGATTTTGATGAAATGGTTGATCATGGCAGGGAGGGAAAGATATACGAGTTTCTATTTGATTCGATTCTAATTTTTTTTGAACTAAATCCCTAGTTTCTTTATCATCAAATAAACATGTCAAATTGTAGTAGGGATGCAAATCAACATATGAAGGGACTTTCTGAAATTTAATATTGGACCCCATCAAATTTTTAAGTTTTTGTACAACTTTCTGTCTTTTTTCGAGTATGAAATCTAATTTTGAGAGCTGAGAAATCCCTATGGATGCCTTAACATCAGTAAAACGATAGTTAAAGCCCATTGAAATATGTTGGTATCTTTGTGAACCCTGTCCCTGATTCCTTATAGTTTTTAAAGAACAATTTAATTCTGCACTATCAGTAGTAACAATTCCGCCTTCTCCAGTTGTAATAGTTTTATTAGCAAAAAGACTAAATGAATGGGCAATTGTTTGACTGCCCACTTTTTCACCTTTATAAATCCCTCCCAAAGATTCTGCACTATCTGAGAAGTGTTTTGTGTTATTCGATTCACAGATTTGATTAATTTTATGGTAATCGCATGGTAATCCCTTTAAATCAACGCTCATAACAGCTTTAGGCTTATATTTCCCAAGAATAGTTTCCAACTCTTCATGATCCATCAATAAAGTTTCTTGATCAACATCACAGTAAATTGGGATAGCTCCACATAAATAAATAACATTCACACTACTTATGTATGTTAAGGAAGGAACCACGACATAATCTCCAGTTCCCACTCCTAAAGCGACTAAGATCGAATGTAAAGTCACCGTTCCATTGCACATTGCTGTTGAGTAATTACTTATTAGGTAGTTAGAAATTTCCTTTTCAAATTCTTCAGTCCTTTTACCTTGAGATATCCATCCACTTAAAACTTGCTCGTAAACTGATTTCGCTTCTCTTTCTGAGATGTCGGGAGCTCCCATTCTTATCCAATTAGTCATGATTTTTCAAATACCAATCATTTGTTTTTTGTAAACCATCTTTGATGGTATAAAAGGGAGAATAACCAAGTTTTTTTAATTTAGTGATATTAGGACATCTTCTCAAGGTAGAACCTTTCGGAAGAGTTTCTGAATTTAATAAATATTCTTTTCCATTTATCTTAACAAGCAAATCTAAAATTTCTTTTATTTTAACTTCATTATCATTGCCTATATTATAAATTTGGTTGTTAATTCCCTTTTCCCAAATCAATCTAAAAGCATTACCAAAGTCTTTTATGTAGCAAAAACTTCGTGATGACTCACCTTTACCTTGCACTTTTATCTCAATCAAGTTTTTCGAATTAGCTTTTGCAGTATGTATCTTTCTTATAAATTCAGGAATTACATGTTCGTAACCCATATTAGGACCATAAATGTTATGTGGCCTAAAGATCTGATAATTAACACTTCTTGGTAAATAATGTATACACATTAATTCTCCTACAATCTTTCCACCTCCATAAGAATATCTTGGATTGTAAATGTCAGGAACAACCAATGGAACTTCTTCTGGAGTCGGCACTATTTTGGGAGTCTGATATACCTCTGAGGAAGAAGCATAAACAAATCTCCCAATATTATTTTCATCTATAGATTTAATTACATTCATTTGCCCTTCTAAAGCCACTTTAAAAACTTCCCTTGGTCTCTCATAAAAATTTTTAGTTCCATTAATGAATGCAAGATTAATTACAGCATCAACATGTTTACAAACCGAATTGACCATATTGAAATTTGTGATATCTACTTCGCAATGATCAACATCATTATTAATATTTACTTTTTGTTCATTTCTAGAGTAATTATCTGCACAAATAACATTTTCGGTAACGGACAAGGTATTACAAATCTCTGCACCAATAAATCCTGAGCCTCCTAGAACTAAAACAGTCTTTTTTTTCATAATCTTTTATAAATTAGATCATATTCTACAGCCACATTAAATTTGTCCAGTATTCCCCAGCCATCAATAACTAATGCCTGTTTAGCAAGTTTTTTAAGAGCTTTATCCCAATCATCAGATCTAAATGATTTGTTATTTGTCATGATTATTAATACTGAAGAATTCGTACAAAAATCATTAAAATTTGACAGCTCAAAATCACTAAATTTTTCATTTGTAATTAGTGGGTCATAAACTTTGATTGATAATTGCTTATTTAAGCTTCTTACTAGTTTGATAGTTGAAGAATCTCTTGTATCTGTCGTTTCTGGGAAGCCTTTGAAAGCTAGACCTGCTATAGAGACTTTATATTTATTAATGTTATTGCAATGATTCATAACCAAGTTGGAAAGATAATCAATTAGATAATCATCTTGTTTGCGTCCAGTCAAAATAAAATCGTTATTTATTTTGAAATTTGAGTTATCAAGACCCTCTTTAAAAATATATGCGTCTTTAGACAAGCATGGTCCACCTACTCCAGGTGAAGGCTTTGCAAGGTTGTTTCTTGGATAATTCATATTCATTATTCTTACCAAATCAGACCCAACCAATTGAAATTCCTGGGCAACACAAGAAATAAAATTAGAATAAGCAAAAACAAAATCTCGGTAAGTATTATCACCAAGTTTTGCTAATTCGGCGAATTGAGATGAATTTGCAATATAGATATTTTCAGTCAGTAAACCAAATAATTTAAAACAAATACTTGCAGCGGAGACAGACGATGTACCTATAATTTGTGGATTTATAGATAATTCTTCAATTGCTTTACCTTCAATAGTTCTCTCGGGACACATAACAAAATTAATTTTTACACTAAATTTTTTATTAACATAGCTTTCTAATTTATTACAAGTGCCAACTGGAACAGTAGATCTTAAAATTATATTTTTAATAGATTGTTTTTTTGATGATTCACAAATTTGGTCTATTGCTTTATAAAGATAATTTAAATTTACAACTTTATTTTCTAAAAGGGGAGTTCCAACCGTAACAATAACATTTTCAGTAGTTATAGGATCATTTATTTCCTTGAAGATTATGTTATGAAAAGCTTCTTCAAATGATCCCTTTAATCCATATTCAAAAAAAGGTAATTCTTTTTCCCTGAGTAATTTGAGTAAAGATTTATTTTTGTCGAAGCAAAAAACTTTTATTCCTTTTTTTGCAAATGCAATTGCCAAGGTAAGACCCACATAACCTAACCCAATAATCGTGATATTTTTTGGGATCTCTTCTAACCTTAAGACTTGTTCTTTTGGTCTGTATAGAACACTCTTTAAAACATTAAATTTATCAACTACGGGTATGTATTCTCTATCAAGCCCTACTTTAGAAGAATCCTCATATATTGTTTGAGGATTATAATTTATTAAATATTTTTCGCCTTTTCTAAGATCTGAGTCACATGTTATCCCAACTAATCTTCCTCCTTCATCAACATGACAAATAGCTTCCATCCCAGAAAAATTAATTGAGTCTAATATTTCTTGTTTTTCTAGAGTTTTTAATATGCAAATTTTTTCTTTGTCTTTGATTTCAAAATGGGGAAATATATGATCTTGCATTAAGTCTTGCTACTTTTAATGAGTAACAATATTAGCATAATAATGAAATTGAATATATTTTATATTTACAATCTAATTGGCTTAAGATTATCTGGAACAATGCCCTTTACGTCATAAATAAATGAATTATCTTTAATTAAATTTTGCCAACATTCAAGGCTATAATTCTTAAAGATATCATGGGCTACACAGACTAGTATCGCTTTATATTTACTATTTTTATCTATAGACTTCATTACACAGATATTATGTTTAACTAATATTTCTTTTTGATTTACATACGGGTCAACTATCTCGATTTTTAAATTATAACCTTTTAATTTATTAATAATATCAATAACTAATGAATTTCTATAATCAGGACAATTTTCTTTAAAAGAGACCCCCAAAATAAGTATGGAGTTTTCATTAGGGTTAAAACTTATCCGCATTAAATTAAATATAAATTGCTCAACAATATAATCGGACATACCATCATTTATTCTTCTCCCAGATAATAATATTTCTGGATAATATCCTAAACTTTTTGACTTATATGCGAGATAATACGGATCAACTCCAATGCAATGTCCGCCAACCAATCCGGGTTTAAAATTAATAAAATTCCATTTAGTTGATGCTGCCTCTAAGACATCTTTCGTACTAATATTAAGCTTGTTAAATATTAAAGCTAATTCATTAATCAAAGCAATGTTAATATCTCGCTGTGTGTTTTCAATAATTTTTGCAGCCTCTGCAACCTTTATCGATTTTGCTTTAAATGTACCTGCTTCAATAATTGATGAATATAATTTATCTACTATTAATGATGCTTCTTTACAGGAACCACTAGTAACTTTAACAATATTATTTATCTTTCTGTCAGAATCTCCTGGATTAATCCTTTCGGGACTGTATCCACAATAAAAATCCTCATTAAGTTTTATTCCCCCAGCTTTTTCAATAATTGGAATGCAAATCTCTTCGGTACAACCTGGATAAACTGTACTCTCAAAAATTACTATTGGTTTAGGAAATTTGGAGATTTCAAGTCTTTTTCTTATTGATCTACCGACAAGGGAACTTGACTCTTTTAAAGCATATAAGTCTGGATTTTTATATTCATCGATGGGAGTTGGCACGCAGACTACGAAAACATCAACTTTTTTTAGAAAATTCGCATCTTTGGTAAATTTAAGATTCCTAATTTTTTTTAACTCAACAGATTCTATCTCTTGAGTTTTATCAAAACCTTTATTAAGCTCATCAATCCTTTTTGAATCAATATCAAAACCTATGATTTTTCTTGACAATTTTTTTTTGTTACTTACATCTATTTTTGTTTTATCAAACTCCAATGCTAATGGTAATCCAACATAACCTAATCCAATAACCGCAATAGTTGATTTTTCTAAATACTCAAAATTAATATTAATGTTTTCTTCTTCAAAATTATTCATATAAAAACTCTTAATTAAATTACAAGATTTTACTATATGCTATCAATAGCCATAGAAGGATTTATACCAAGTCACAAAATTATCAATCCCTTGTTGAATATCTGTATCGGGGCGGTATCTAATCCAATCCTCTAACATTTCTGTATCCGCATATGTATACTCTACATCCCCTGGTTGCATAGGAAGGAATTCTTTCTTTGCCTCAATGCCTATTGCCTTTTCAATACAATTTATATAATCCATAAGCTTTTGAGGATTTGAATTCCCAATATTAAATATCTTATAAGGTACATATTCATTATTTCCAAAAGGGATATTATCATTTTCTTTGGTGGGCGGTTTTTTTATAACCTTATGCAAACTTTCAACAACATCATCTATATAAGTAAAGTCTCTAGTCATTTGACCAAAATTAAAAATTTTTATTTTCTCATTTTTTAGTATTGATTCAGTAAAAAGAAATAATGCCATATCCGGTCTACCCCAAGGTCCATATACTGTAAAAAATCTTAGACCCGTAGTTGGTATTTGATATAAATGACTATATGTAAAAGCCATTAGTTCATTTGATTTTTTGCTTGCCGCATAAAGGCTAACTGGCTTATCAACATTATCTTTTTCGCGAAAAGGGTAAGATTTATTTCCTCCATAGACTGAACTACTTGAGGCATAAACTAAATGTTCAACTTTTTTTTCTTTAGCAAGCTCTAAGATATTTAGGAATCCATTTATATTAGAACTTATATAAGCATAAGGGTTCACAAGGGAGTATCTTACTCCTGCTTGAGCAGCTAGATTAATAATTATTTTTATATCAAAATTTTTTAAAATATCAAAAAATTTTTCTTTATTTTCAATGTCACATTTATGAAACGAAAAAGAATCTGGATAAGATTGTTTTAATATATTTAATCTTTGTTGTTTTAAATTAACATCATAATAATCATTTAAATTATCAACTCCAATAACTTTTTTATTTAATTTCAAAAGTTTAAGAGACAAATGAAATCCTATAAAACCAGCTGCCCCAGTAACTAAGTAATGCATATTAACCAAGATAATAGCATGAGATTATATATTACTATCTGCAAAATTTTCGCCTAATGAATTTTTTATATTTATGAGCTGGATTAACAAATTTTCAAGTTTATTTAATGCGACCATATTTGGTCCATCACTTAATGCTTTATCTGGTTCAGGATGAACTTCCATAAAAATACCATCAACTCCCACAGCTACTGCGGCTCTAGATAAAGGAGCAACATATTCTCTTTTGCCACCACTTGTAGTGCCTCTTCCACCAGGTTGTTGAACTGAATGAGTAGCATCAAAAATAATAGGGAATCCAAATTTCCTCATTAATGGTATACCCCTAAAATCGACAACCAAATTGTTATAACCAAATGTCGTTCCTCTTTCTGTAATCCAAATCTTATCTGAATATTTTTTCACACCAATTTCTAAAAATTTATTTATAACTTGCTCCATATCCCAGGGAGCTAAAAATTGACCTTTTTTTATATTTATGCATTTGGAGGTATTTTCTATAGATTTATAAGCTGCAAAGAGCAAATCAGTTTGACGACACAAAAATGCTGGGATTTGAATGATATCTACAACTTCTGCAACTTTTTGAGCTTGAGATGATTCATGTATATCTGTAAGTATTTTCAAATCAAAATTGTTCTTAACTTTACCCAATATTTTTAAACCTTCATTAAGTCCAGGTCCTCTAAATGAATTATGAGAACTTCTATTGGCCTTATCAAAACTTGCTTTAAATATAATTTCTATATCCAAGTTATTTGCGATATTTTTTAATTTTGAGGCAACATCCAAAACCAGTTTTTCACTTTCAATTACACAAGGTCCAGCTATTAGTTTGAATTTTCTTTCCATAATTCTTGATAAAAAACTTTTAATTTGTAATTTTTAAATTTATATTTTTGAATATTATTCTTTTAGATTTTAAAATCCTATCACAAATTTCTCTGACAGCACCTCTCCCTCCATTCTTATTAGTAACGCAATTAACAGCTTCTCCAATATAAAAATTACCATTTAATGGAGCTATCAATAAACTTACCTCTGATTTAACTATTAGATCATTTATATCATCTCCTACAAAAATAGACTCCTTTTTTGTTATGTTGAGTTTCTTTTGTATTTTTTTTAAAGTTTCTAACTTATCTTTAATTTCAACAAAGCAATTTTCAATTCCTAGATCTTTAGCTCTGTTTTCAATTGAATCACCTTTACCGCCACTTATAATGGCTATTTGAATACCATAATTAAGCAATAATTTTATCCCAATTCCATCATTTACAGAGAAATTTCGGTTAATTGTCATTTGTTGATAATTAAGACTACCATCTGTAAGAACACCATCTACATCAAGTACAAGTAACTTACAATTTCTCAGTTTTCTATAATGATAAATCCACAAAAATTCTCTAAACCACTTAAACGAATTTAATTTTTTTGCAAGAATCATTTTATAAACCTGCCTGGATAAGATCATGAATTCTTAAAAAGCCCAAGAATATTGTGTTTTTTTTAACTATCTCTACCACAGGTAAAACAGTAATTTCTTTAGTTGAACTTTCCATTATTTGTAGAGCATCTAATGCCAAACAATTGCTATTTACTATGATCGGTTCCTTTGACATTAAATCCGCAGCAATAATTTTATCCCATGATTTAGAAGGGAATTTTTCCAAACCTCTCCTTAAATCACCATCAGTGATTATTCCAATTAATTTTTCTTTTTCATGAAGATCTCTTACCCAACCACAACCTATTCCGTCTTTAGTAAGAGTGTTAATAATTTCTTTCAAATTTGATGATTCTTTGAGACTGCAATAATTATCAGAAGGGATCATCAAATCTCCAGCTGTTAAGGTTAACTTTTTCCCTAATGTTCCAGCTGGATGATTAATAGCAAAATCATGACTTGAAACTCCTTTTCTTTCAACCCAACTTGTTGCTAATGCATCTCCAAGAGCCATTGCGACTGATGTACTTGAAGTTGGAGCAAGATTTAAAGGACATGTTTCTCTCTTAACATATGACTCTATATTAACTTCACTGTTTTTTGCTATATATGATTTCTTAAATCCAGTTAAAGAAATAATTTTAATATTTCTTTTTTTAATGTGAGGCATAAGAGAGATAAGTTCTTCTGTTTCTCCGCTATTTGAGATCAACATACATAAATCATTCGTGCAAATAACTCCTAAATCTCCATGTAATGCATCTAATGGGTTTAAATAAATAGCTGTTAATCCAAATGATGAAAATGTAGCTGCTATTTTTCTCGCTACTATTCCACTTTTACCAACTCCACTTATTATCAACTTGCCCTCTTTTTTTGAACAAGTATCAAGAAGTTTTAGAGCTAATTCAACATCTTCTGGATTTAATCTTGAGACTACGTTTTTTATTGCATCAGCTGCTGCTAAAAGAGACTTAGATAGGGCAGACATAATTAATTAATTTCTTTTTTGGTTCTCAAATGCAATCTCGCTTTTTCAAGCTGATCTAATGTATCAACGGAAAGAAAGTTTCCAGTAACTTTAAATGTTTTAAAAACTAAACCATTATCAAGTAATTTTAGTTGTTCAAGTTTCTCTAAATCTTCTAATTTAGATGCTATCAAAGAATCCCAATTTAGTAAGACATTGGCTTTGTATCCATATATCCCTACGTGTCCCCAGTAATTATGAAACTTTAACCAATTATCAATATGCTGATCTCTGATATATGGTAAAGGAGATCTCGAAAAGTAAATAACCTTATTTCGATGCCCAACTAAAACCTTCACAATATTTGGATCTTCCAAATCTCCTTTGTTTTTAATTCTATATATAGGCGTAATCACGTCAAATTTATTATTAAGTTTATTAGCCTCCAAAATCATATTATTTAAACACTTAGGATCGATAAAAGGCAAATCCCCTTGAACATTAATAACAAACGTCTTATCAATTATTTGTTTTCCAAGTTTTGAAT
>MDTG01040247.1_pt1 | contig 10917 bp, 8 predicted proteins | sample 811421 | NCBI WGS metagenome assembly MDTG01 (sample SAMN05326645, study PRJNA326480) | marine metagenome | isolation source: seawater | place: Pacific Ocean: South East | collected 2011 | reverse complement strand
TATGCATTATCCCCATGCAACTTTTAGCTTATCACTTATCCGTATCCAAAAACCTCAACCCTGATATGCCTAGAAATCTCGCCAAAGTGGTTACTGTAGAGTAATCATTTTGTCTTTCCACAAATAGAACAATAATAGTACCCACGCTCATAAATCGCTGGTGATTCATATGTCCATTGATGACTACAATTATCAACTATTTTCTGTTGAATAGTAGATAATTCTCTTTCTAACAACTCTATTTGTTGTTTATGGTCTCTTATCTTATTTATTTTTTGTTGACAAGTCACCTTTAAAGTATCTATTATAGTAGGTGATTTTTCTAGTTCATTCATTCACCTATATAACGATATTTATTTATATATATTTACTCATAGTATACCTTACCAGGCTTTTTGTTTCCTCTATTTCCAACATAGTTGGACCTTCTATATGCATTCGTACTATATCCTCAGTTCCTGATGGTCGTATAAATACTCGGCATCCACTTTTCATGATATCATCCAATTTGGGTTGGAGGTCCACTGGACTTATCAACAGACTTTGATCTTGATTGGTTTTAAACATATCCTTGTTTTTTACAACCATTTTATACGTCCGAGCAGGCAACTTCTCAAATAAACCATACCATTGCTTCGGCGAGATATCTAATTCCTGTAATACATAACAAATGGCAAATACATCCGCCACACCATCACCTATCAATGGATTTATAAACCGAGATAAATCTTCATCCATGTAGGTTTCTTTTAATAATACTGTACCGTGTCCATTACTCTCAAAATAAATTCCTATATCGTACTCTTCTGCAGCGCGATGAAGATGTTTTACTCCGGTCGCCGTACACTGTGTTTCAAATCCTAAACTATGAATAAACGATAAAAAGCGAGAATTAGCATATGCTGTATGGACTACCCCTACACGCAATCCTGTCGTATTGACTCGTTTGTAAAAATAATAGGCAAATAAAGCACTAATGTAATCTCCATCCAACAACCTAAACGCGCCATTCTCGCCATAATAACACACGATACGATCCGCATCTCCATCCAAAGAAGCATGCAACACATGGTCCATCATACAAAACGTAGAATCTCCTTGGCTAACCACAAAATCCGACCCACATTTATGATTTAAAAGATTTGCTTGCGTGGTATCCGTATGATGCAATAGTATATTGTTTTGCAGATTATGGTTGTCTACTATATCACGCATACGTAATGATCCAACCCCGTTAGCACAATCTACGACTACGTGAGGATATTCTAAATCTGATATTTGCGAGAAATAGGCAGTTAAATAAGGAGGAGTTCTAGGATAACTATGACGATATGTTTCATGGTGTAGTTCTGGTGTAGTCACCAAACCTAAATCAACAATAGTTGGTTCTTGATCCGCTGCGTGTATACCACGAATAATAAGTTTTTTAATTTCTTCACTGGTTTCTCTTGTGTCCATACCAATAATAATGGTAGATTTTCGCATTAAAGATTTATAAGTAATCTTTTGTTGAACGGATTCAACCATAAACAATTCATCATCAGGAGATAACATGGTACCATCGTAATACATTAGTTTTACTCCATTATCCGTATATGGATTATGAGATGCTGTAATCATGATACCAATAGGTTTTTGTAGTTGATGAGATAGGACACAACATGTTTGACCAATGTTATACGCAATACCGAGAATAATTTGTGCTGGATATCTAAAACCAGCAGTACCATAAGTGAGTTGCATCTCTATAGTTATAGGTCATATAATTTTATATCCCAATACATTTAGACACCTTTAGCAAACTTCCACGCATCTTTACAAATATCTTCCAATGATTTCTCTGCTTTCCAACCTAACGCACGCTCTATTTTACTAGCATCGCAATACACTATATCCCGATCTCCTTCTCGCCGTTCTTTTATAGTAAAGGGTACTTTTATTTGATTGACCTGTTGAAAGGTTTCCAGTAATTCTAATACACTCGTTCCTACTCCAGTCCCCACATTATACACACGATATCCTCCTTGAGATTCTCGCAAACTACATACGTGTGCTTTAGCGAGATCGCATACATGGATAAAATCACGTATACAAGTACCATCCTTAGTTTGGTAATCTCCGCCAAAAATAGATAATTCACGGTATGCCTCGCCTAAATCCACTAAATTATTATGTTTAGCAGCTACACGAATGATGTATGGCATAAGATTTGTAGGAATACCATTTGGATTATCCCCTAAAAGACCCGATGGATGCGCACCAACCGGATTAAAATACCGTAAACAAGTGCATTGAAATTGATGATGGGCATTGCATACATCTTGAAGAATTGTTTCCGCCATGTATTTGGTTTGACCATAGGGACTGGTAATTCCGATTCCCGGGGGAGCAGTTTCGTTTAAAGGCGCGATTGCATTACCATACACTGTAGCAGAACTAGAAAAAACAAAATGGTTAACGTTGTTTTTCAAGCATAGGTTAAGGATAGTAATAAGACCCGTAATGTTATTATGATAATAGTCTAATGGTTTTTGCAAGGATTCATTTACCGCTTTATAAGCAGCAAAATGAATGACACTATCAATATCATGTTTCGTAAAAATCTCTTGCATCTTATCGGTATCTAAAATATCGGTATGATAGAAAATCACTTCACTTCTAGCGAGACGTTGTATTTTAAAAAACACATCTAGGTTAGAATTGGATAGATTATCTACCAAAATAATAGGTTTTCCTAGTTTAGTGAGTTCAACTGCGGTATGAGAACCTATAAATCCAAGTCCTCCGGTGATAACAATGTACTGTGAATTCATAATAATATTTGTATATTATTATTTATATCTATATATATATATATAACTATATGGAAAAGATTTCCGTATTCGGTCTTGGTTTTGTAGGTGGTTCCATGTTGAAAAGTTTTCAAATGAAAGGTGTTAACGCAAAAGGTTATGATAAATTTAAAGACAGTGATTCATTAGAAGATTGTTTAGACAGCGATATTGCCTTTTTAGCATTACCTACCTTATTTGACGAAGAAACCAATGAGTATGATAAATCTTGTATACAAGAAGTTTGTATGCAATTATCAGAAGCAAACTACAAGGGTATTGTAGTGATTAAAAGTACGGTGGAACCAGGTACTACAATGTGGTTATCTAATCAATACCCGTCATTATCTTTTGTTCACAATCCTGAATTTTTAACAGCAGCAACCGCGTTTGAAGATTTCCATAATCAAAAACATATTGTATTGGGTAAACCTAAACAACTAGACGATGTTGTATATAAGATTCTAACGGATTTTTATGCACCATTGTATCCAGATGCGGAGTTTTCTTACTGTAGTTGTGATGAATCGGAGTCCATGAAGATATTCGTGAATTGTTTTTATTCTGTAAAAGTTCAATTTTTCAACGAAATATACTTATTATGTGAAAAATCAGGGTTTGACTATGAAAATGTTAAATCTATGATGGTTAAAAATGGATGGATTAACCCCATGCACACAAATGTGCCTGGACCAGATGGTCAATTAAGTTATGGTGGATATTGTTTTCCTAAGGATACAAATGCCTTATTAAACCATATGAAGCGTGAAGGGACGCCACATAAAGTATTAGAAGCTACAGTAGAAGAACGTAATGAAATGCGTCAGGATCATACAAATGTTAAGAAGAAGAGTGATTAAAGAAATGTTTTAAAATAAACCAACTATAAGGTATAAATTTCGGGTGATTGTAGATAAAAGTATTTATTGATTTTGTATCTTGCGCACGAAATGTATTTATAATAAAGGATAGATAGGTATTTTTAAATGAAATAGATTTTTCTTCCTCTATGGATTTCGTACACAGTAATGGATATTGTACAATATCAAATATGATTTTATCTTTACTTATATGAGGCTTAATATTTTTAAAAGAATTTCCATCTAAACATTTATTGAGTGGTCTGCTAAAAACATATAAATTCCATTTACACATATCTAGTAAATATTTAGATATAATACGTCCTGCACCAATACCATCACCTTGAACTCTATACCTATAGGTTGATTCTGTATAAATAAAATTATTTCTATAAAAACAGGAGTTTAACCAGGTGTTAATACCAATATATTGATACTCTTTATCTAAATAATCATGTGATTTATCAATATATTCTTGACTAACTATATCATCTGAACCCAAGATCATAATTGCATCTGCATTAAATTGTTTTGCTTCGGAAACACCTTTTTGAAATTTTAAACTTAATGGGTTATTATCATGCTTTACAAAATGTATATTTGGTAAATCTTTTATCCTTTGAAAATCTTCATCTAACGAATAGACAACTATTATTTTGTGAATATGTTTATACTCACTCCAACGTTTAATGCAAAAGGTAGATATATCCATTCTTTTATAAATACAACTAACTATAACAAGTTTTTTTACAGGAGGGATTGATAATATGTAAAGAGGTTTATTAATATTTAAAATGGCTTTTGTGTTAATATAGGGTAGTAAAGGCGATAGATCAGGATCATTAGTAAGAGATAAATCTTTAATAAAGGAATGATAAAATGTATTTATAGGATCTTGGTAATCAAGTTCAGTTATAGAAAATTTAGGAGTGATCTCTTTACTAGATGATTTATTACGTTTTTTAATTTGAATAAGTTGTTTTTCTTTTCGTAGTTTCATTATTTTATCTTTGGCTCGTTCTTTCATCTTTATTCTATGTTCATTTATTTTTTCATTATACATTATATTATTTTTTTATATATTTTTTTATAACTGCTATAACATAATCTTGTTCTTTAGTTGTTACCTCACCATAACACGGTAAATTAAATACTGTATCACAAACTCGTTCAGTTACAGGTAACTCCGGTAAACTAGTTTCATTGTACAAATATTGAAAACATTCTTGGGTATGAAGTGGTGCTGGATAAAAAATAGCGGCGTTAATTTGATTTTCTTTTAAATGACTAACAATATCATCTCTTTGCGTTTTACTGGTAGCAAGAATAGAATATTGTGCCCACGCACTTCCGCTGCCTTCTACTACTCTAGGTAACCGAAATCCTTTTTCTTCTAAAAAGGCAAGTTGTTCTGTGTAATAATCAGCGCAAGCATTTCTCGCCTTTACGGTTTCCTTAAAATAGTCTATTTTAACATTTAATACCGCTGCGTGTAATGTATCTAAACGAGCATTCATACCAATGTATTTGTGATGAAATCGTTTAATCCCTCCGTGAGATTTAATAGCACGCATTTTCATAGCCAAATCATCGTCATTGGTAAAGCATGCTCCGCCATCACCGTAACAGCCTAGGGGTTTAGACGGGAAAAAACTAGTGGTACCAATAGTAGAAAGATTGCAACTTTGTTTGTCTAAATAAGTTCCTCCAAAACTTTGAGCCGCATCTTCAATTACAGGTAACCCATGCTTATCAGCAATTTCTTGAATTCGGTTCATATTAGCAGGTTGCCCGTATAAACTAACGACCAATATAGCCTTGGTTTTATCCGTGATCTTTGCTTCAATTTTTTCTGGATCCATAGTAAATGTAGTATCTTCAATGTCTACAAACACCGGTTTAGCATGAATCAACGACACTACTTCAGCAGTGCTAATCCAAGTATGAGCCACCGTAATCACTTCATCGTCAACACCTACGTCTAAAGCAAGAAGAGCAATTTTAATAGCATCCGTACCATTGGAAACGCCAATTGCATGTTTAGAACCAGTATAATCGCATAGTTTTTTCTCAAGTTCTTTTACTTCAGGACCATTAATAAATAAACCGTGATCTAATACCCCTTGAATAGCAGCATCGATCTCTTGTTTGTGAGTTTGGTATTCACGTTTGGGATCATACATTTGAAGCATTTCTATATAGTTTATATTTATTTTTTTTTAAATTATTAATTTAATTGTAGTTATTATAATGAAATTAGGATTAATAGGTGGCGGTTATTGGGGCAAAAATCTCATCCGTGAATTTTACGGATTAGGTGTTCTCCATACCGTATGTGATTTAAATCAAGATGCCTTACAAAAATATCAAGAGGCCTATGATAATTTAAAAGTAACCACTAACTGGAATGATGTATTAGACAATAAGGATATCACAGCAGTGTGTATTGCGCTCCCAGCCGAGATGCACTACGCTTTTGCCAAAAAATCATTATTAGCAGGAAAAGATGTATATGTAGAAAAACCGATCACTTTATCCGTAGAGCATGCGGAAGAGTTAATTGACTTAGCGAAACAGCAAGATAAGTTATTGATGGTGGGTCACTTGTTGCATTATCATCCGTGTGTAGAAAAAGTAAAAGAGATGGTACAAGAAGGAAAAATTGGTAAAGTAAAGAACATAGTAGCAAATCGTTTAAGTTTGGGAATTTTCCGTAAACAAGAAAACGTCTTATGGTCGTTTGCTCCGCACGACATTTCGGTCGTTTTAAGTTTATGCGGTAATGAGTTACCCGAGTCGGTGTTGTGTTCTGGAAAGGACCACATTACGGATGGTATACAAGATGTAACCAATTCCGTATTACGCTATAAGGATAAATACGTAAACATTAATGTCAACTGGTTGAATCCTTACAAGGAGCAAAAGATGTCGATCATTGGCGAGAAAGGAATGATATTATTTGACGATGTCTCCAAAACAAATAAACTAACCTATTATCCAGAATACATACAATATAGTCAGGATGTTAATGCGAATCCTATGCCTATCAAAAACAATGAGGTGAATGTAGAGGTAGATATGTCGGTTTCACCGTTAACCAAGGAGTGTAAGCATTTTATGGAGTGTTGCGAGACTAGACAGAGACCAATTACAGATGGGGAGGAAGGGTTGCGGGTGTTGAAGGTGTTAAATGGTTTGCAAGAAAGTTTGCAAACAGGTAAAATAGAAAAACTGGAGAATATAAAAGAGTCAGGTTATTTCGTTCATGACACCGCAATAGTAGATCAAGGAGCAGAGATAGGCGAAGGTACAAAGGTCTGGCATTATAGTCATATATGTAAAGGAGCGAAGATAGGTAAGAATTGTAATATAGGACAGAATGTGTTTATAGCGGGAGGTGCCGTAATAGGTGATTATTGCAAGATCCAGAATAATGTCAGTATTTATGCGGGAGTAGAAGCGGAAGACTATGTATTTTTTGGACCAAGTTGTGTACTTACCAATGATATCAATCCTCGTGGGATGCATAGTAAAGGGGGGACGTATATAAAAACTAAATTGGAAACTGGTGTGACATTAGGTGCCAATTGTACGATAGTGTGTGGAAATACCTTAGGGGAGCATTCGCTTATAGGTTCAGGTGCAGTGATATGTAAGGATGTAGAACCACATAGTATCATGGTAGGAAATCCAGGTAGGAAGATAGGGGAGATAGATGAAAAAGGTAATCGCACTATTTATGAGAAATAATATTAAGTTAAGTATTTAATTAATATTATTTAATTATATGTATATCATTACGGAATACGCTAATTTTTAAATTACAATGATTAAATTGGAACAGATATAACATTATGTAAATAATCGATGCTATTTATTATTATCATTTCACACACCGGGTTTCGGTCTACACATTTATACCATCCAAATGTTCCAAAATTAATAACATAACCGTTATTTAACTTACTTTCACATAAAACCCCGGTTTCATGAATACCTTTGTTTGATTTACTAAGAAAAGCAGTACCTAATATTCTAGTATTAGATGGACACTTTTCAATAGTTATACCATCTGCTTCACAATCTAATAGTTTAATATCTAACCCAATTATTTCATTATTTTGTATATTAGTATTATTAAATATTGGATGTTTGTGATTAATTATTTTTATTCCCAATGTATTATTTATTTCATCTTCAGTCATATTGAAATTGTTATCAGCTAACTTAGCTTGATTTATTCTATCTAATGGGTATCCTCCATCAGACCACCATAATCCTAATATATCCTTTGTTTGTAAATTATTTGGTTCGTTTTCCCAATAATCTTGACCGTCTTGTCTTAAACATACAATTGTATCTAGTTTATTATTAATTGAAAAATTAAAAACCTCACTCGGTTTAGATGATAAAATTTGTTTATAATTATCTATTTCTCTTTCTAAATTATTATTCTTTTTTGTAAATAATATTCTTCTACAACATGTATTGCCACCAATAACTAATATGTTACCCCTATTATTTAAAAAGTTATTTACATTTATCCTCATATTATCTGTCCAATATTCGTCGTGTGCTCCAAATATTAAAATAGGGTTTGGTTGTAAATCATATGACTTTGTGTTACCGAGACCATAAATATTTTTATATGTACCTATTATGTCTGTTTTTAATTTTATAGATTGCGATAATTCTTCTACATGTAGATCAATATTATCAATACAATAATATTTAATATTATTTTTATGTAATAATTTTAATAACGCGATCGATGATGTATAACCATTATAATCTCTTCTATAAACGGGTCTATTAATAGACGCCACTTTTGGATCGGGTGTAATATTTGTATAAAAAGACCCGCCGCCAATTACATTATAAGCGTGATATGTAAAATTATGAAACACAAAAATATTATTATAAAAATGACGATATTGATACGGAGGTTTAATATTAAAATATATATTTTTTGATATCATATTATTAGTATCTCTTATTAATAATTCGTAAAATCCACACGGTATATCTACAGTATTTATACATAACGATGTTGTATTATAACTATTATTGATAAACATAGAAGGATTTTCGAAAGACAATGTTATTTCATTTTCCGGTATTATTTTTTTCATTATTTCATTATTAACTGCATTTCGTATTACGATATATTGAATAGAAGATTGTTTTAATTCAGGATCACGTAATTTATTTTTTGCTATATAAAATTTTACTAGTTCGCCTTGTTCAGAAGAAAATTTATCAGCATACCCATTTATAATATGCAAATTTTTATTACCTCTTAATAATTCTGCTTCATCATATGTATAATTTTCAAATGTTTTATCAATAATATTATCGGAAGAAAAAGTACTACTAACTAAAACATTATTATTATTTAAATTGAAATTTTTTCCTTTTTTTATATTTGCATAGTAACATAATGATAACCACGAATATCTACAACCAGTTCCAGCCCATATAGTACTAATAACATGTTCAATATCAGGTACTGTTTTTATATGACTTATAAGCTTATTTGCTATAGTATTATCAACATTATTTAAAAATATATAACCAAAAATAAAAGGAATGATAGATGTTAGGTCTTTATAATGTCCCGGAGTTAAACACTCTTGTATTGGATGATGCATATTCCAGTGGGTATCTGGAATAGTATTATCATTCTGAATATAGATATTTAAGTTATTACTGATTAATATATTATCGACTAATACATTGCAAAAATCGTTCAACTCTCTCTTTGAGAAAATTATACCGGTCCTTTGTGCAGCTATTACTAATTCTAATGTTACTGAACCTTTCCAATATGCTTCGGGTTTGTTATTTATTTTATTTGTAATTAAATCTTCATATTGTTGAAAGTATGCCCAAGAAACTCGATTATTTTTACTTACAATAATATTTCGTTTAAAATATTGGGCTATTCCATTCGCTGTCTTATAATATATTTCATTTTTCGTAAAATAATATAAGTAACATAATACAGCTCCATATAAATGAACGTGATTAAATGCTTCAGTTCTATGATCAAATGGATATTTAAAATATATTGATCCTTCACAATATTTTATTTCATCAAAAAAATCTTCTACACAGGCTGATAGGTCTTTTAAATAAATTTGCCTTTTTCTAGAATACTTTTCATTATTAGTAGTAGCAATTATAAATTCACAAACAGGTAAACCCATTAACCCACATACAGTTACTTCTGTAGTTTCTATTCCTTGTTCTTCTACCCCCCATGATTTGATAAGTTTATTTTTTTGTTTATCAATAATTTTTAATGTATCATTTCTTAACGAAACAAAATAATCATAACACTCAATAAAATAATCTAGGTAATCGTCGTTTTGACTTAAATAATAACAATATATAATTGCGCGTCCTAAATAACACCATATCCAACCAAAATATCTTCCTAATAAATGCTTTTCTATGGGATCTCCTTTTTTATGTAATATAATTTGTTTTCCTGTTTTTCTACATTTAAATGGTTCATCCTTTGAATATTTTACTATATTTTCCTTTGAATTTTTAATAATAGCATTAAGATATTTCTTGCAATTTCCAAATAAAACCGAACAGTTCGGGGTTTCAGTAAGAAAAAAATTATATACGTTTGTTTTAAAACTATCGTCAGAATAATTGTTGATTAATTCATCAATACCTGTTTTATTATCAAATAAATTATAAAGTGCGTATAGCTCCTTTAGTGTTATTGAACTATCATTTATTTTTTTGTGATAAATAAAATATTTATTGAACATACAAATACTGGATTCAAATTTGTAGTTTTCAATTTCAAAATTAATATTTTTATTGAATTTCTTTGATAAATAAATTATTAATTGTACCCTTGAATATTTTTCTAAAATTTTAATATTACTAACTTCGTTATTTATAACTTGTTTGTTTTCTTCAACCATCGTATTTGTATCATTAAAATATCTTGTAATAAATAAAATTTCATTAGTTATATTTTTATCATTATATGTTTTTAATATAACATCGAAAGGTTTTGTATATTCTATAATATGTGAAATAATATTATTGTTTTGATCTTGAGTACTATTTGAACAATCAATATTAAGATATGTAAAATTATTCTTTAATAAAACGTTAGACGATAGATTATATTGCTGGATAATAAATTGTTGCATTATATATATATATATATATATATATATATAATGAAATTACTAAAC
>MDTG01018106.1_pt1 | contig 10917 bp, 11 predicted proteins | sample 811421 | NCBI WGS metagenome assembly MDTG01 (sample SAMN05326645, study PRJNA326480) | marine metagenome | isolation source: seawater | place: Pacific Ocean: South East | collected 2011 | reverse complement strand
AGGATGCAGGTACCAAAAACCCGTGCCTTACCGCTTGGCTACGCCCCAATATCATCTTCGTATAACACAAAAAAAATAAATTTATATAGTTTTTGATGTCTTGCACCAATAATTTCTAAATTGTTTTTTGACTTTTTTTTCAGCTTCTTTGCACTTTTTATCTGAATTAAAATAAGCAATAATTACTGAGCCAGAACCAGTCATTCTTACAAATTCAACATTTAATAATTTTTCTAAAAAATTTTTTAAGTTAATCAATTTTGAGTATTTTTTAAGTACTATTGGTTCTAAATCATTTTTCATATTTCTTAAAAATTCCAAACTAAACATATTTCTTGAAGGATGATAAAATCTCTCCTTTGTAAATTTTTTAACTTCCGAGTATATTTTTTTAGTGGAACATCCAAAATTTGGTTTTACTATTAACACAGAAATTTTCTTTTTAATTGAAAAAGGTCTAATTATTTTATTTGATTTTAAAATCAAATTTTTTGAATAAATTCCAAGTAAAACATCTGAACCAATTGAATTTGATATTCTAAATATTTCTTTTTTTGAGATCCTAATTAATTTTTTTTTAATAAAAAAATTCAGAATAGCGGCTGCATTCATAGACCCACCCCCAAGGCCAGCCTTGGATGGGATATTCTTTTTTATAATTATTTGATATTTATCTTTTAGTAATTTTTTTTTATCAATAATTTTTAGTAATTGTGAAACAGTATTATTTGAATTTATGTTAGATGAAAATTTTCCAGTAAATTTTATTTTATGATTATCATTTTCTATTTTTTTTATTAATATTTCATCATGTAATCTTATAAAACTCACTATACTTTCTATTTTATGCATTGAATTTTTTTTACCAACTATGTTAAGAGCTGAATTAATCTTGGCGTGTGATTTAATTTTAAAATAACTCATCAAGAGCTTTTAGGTCCATCAATCAATTTATTTTGAATATTATTTTTTAATTCTTGTTCTGCATCTTTCATATCTAGTACCATCAACCAAAAATACCTTGCCTGTATTTTTCTATTCAGTTTCCATAAAATATCTCCATAATGATCGTTAACAATTGGATCGTCGGGCATCAACTCAACTGCTCTTTTTAAAAAATTCTCTGCTTTATTAAAATCATTTATTAAATAATAGGCCCAACCTATTGAATCTATAATATATGGATCATCGCTTTTTTGTGAGTAGGCCTCTTCAAGCATTTTTATTGCCTCATTAATTTTAAAATCTCTTTCAAGCCAAGAATACGCAAGATAGTTTAAAACGTAAGCATCATTAGGATCAATCTTTAAAGATTGTTGTAAATCTCTATCAGCACTAACATAATCTTTTAATCTTTCAAAACTTCCACCTCTTCTATATAATAAATCTGCTTTCACTTTGTTATCGTCCTTTAATGAATTAATAACTAAAGAATAATATTTAATTGCTTGGTTATATTCATTTGAGTTTTTGTAAAAATTTGCAATATCAAATATAAACTTATTATTTGGATTTTTTATCTTATCAAATTTAGTGGTTATATAATTTAAAGCTTCTTTTTTATTGCTAGTTTTAGAGATTATTTGAGCCTCTTTTTTTATTCTGTACCAAAAATAAAAATCATGATTTTTATCAAAATTTTTTAAGATCAATTTAGATTTTTCATAATTTTGATTAAGATATAAATTTTCAACAACTAATGATAAATTAAAAACAAACTTTGGATTTAAATAAGTAGATAAGCTCAAATAAAAGTTGGATTTTTCTAATTCTTTTTGCGATGAGTAAAGGTTAGAAATCAGAAATAAAAACTCTCCTACAATATCGTTACGGTCACTACATAAAAAAACTTTACTAAATTCTTTATATTGATTTCTTTCTATCCAGCTTTTTCCCTGTGATAATAATAAGGTAGTATTAATATAATCTAATTTATCAATTATTGCTTCTGCTTCTTTAATTTGTTTTTTTTCTATCAGATAACTTAAATAAAAAAAAATATATCTTGAATAGTCTGCTTGGCCTTTGTTAATTAAATTTGAAAAAAAGGAGCCTGTATTTTTATCATCTAAATAACACCTTTGAAAAGTTTCTGTTATAAAAGAAAGATCACCAAAATTTTGTTCTCTTTTTTTAATTGTTTTAGTATTAAAGACGTCAAAGTACTGTTTAAGAGAATTGACGATAATAAAGTTTAATTGATCTTTTTGTAGGTGTTCAGGGATTTTTGATAAAATTTCTGAGGCCTTAATTATATTGTTTTTTTTAAGACTATCTAAGGCTAGTAAAATATAAGATTCAAAAAAATCAGTATTAGTTTTTTTACTATTAGTTTTTAAAATATTAATAGCTTTAGCGACTTTATCATCAAAAACTAATGACATTATAAATCTTTCAAGATATTGATCATGATGATTTATTAATATCTTTGACGATTCAAAAAAATCTAACGCCTTAGAATTATTTCTATTTTCAAAAGCTACTATACCTGAAAAATATTTTGATAAATTATCTGAATTAAATTCATTAAAACTATTACTTTTAGATAATAAGGGGCTCTGATACAATAGTAATGAAAATAATAAAATAATAATTTTTTTATTTAACATAAAATTAATATGAATAAAAAGTTCTCTAACCAGACTATGTCATACAAAGAAGAATTAATAAATTCAATAGAGCCAAATTTCATATTTAGTAGAAAACCGATAAATAGATTTAAATTTAATGAGACAAAGGCTGGTAACAATAATTTAAATAAAATTAATCAAATAAATGAACTTAAAAAACAAATAAATTCAATCCAAAATTGTAATTTAAAAGATAATTCACTTAAATTAATTATGGGTGATGGAAATATTGACAGTCCAATTATGATTGTCGGGGAAGCTCCTGGAAAAGAGGAAGAAAAAACTGGCAGAACATTTCAAGGAGAGGTTGGTGCATTGTTGGAAAAAATGTTGTTAGCAATTAATTTAAAAAAAGATAACATTTATTCAAGTTATGCCATTAATTTTAGACCACCAGAGGACAGAAAACCTACAACTCAAGAAATAAAAAGATATTCTGTTTTTCTTAAAGAACATATCTCAATTATAAACCCAAAAATTATAATTTTATTTGGAAGTACTGCTATGGAAGCTGTTACTTCATCTAATAAAAAAATTTCTAATGAAAGAGGAAATTGGAAAGAGATTATTTTAAAAGATAAAACTTATCCTTTAATGATAACCTTTAATCCGTCTTATTTAATTAGATTTCCAGAAAACAAAAAATTTTCTTGGGAAGATTTAAAAAAAATTAAACAAAGAATTTTTGATTTAAAGATAAAAATTTGATGAAAATCATTGCGGGTGTAGATGAAGTTGGTAGAGGGAGCTTGGTTGGTCCAGTTTATGCGGCTGCAGTAATTTTAAATAAATCAATAGATAAAAAAGTATTAAAAGATTCTAAGACTGTTGCTAAAGATAAAAGAGAATTCTTGTCTAATTATATAAAAAAAAATTCCATTTGGGCTATAAGCAGAGCATCAGTAAAAGAAATAGAAAAAATAAACATTTTACAAGCAAGCCTACTTGCGATGAAAAGAGCAATTAAAAAGCTTAAAAAAAAACCATCTCATATTTTAATTGATGGAAATAAACTTCCTAAGCTTAATGACTATAAACTCAAGTCTGTAGTAAAAGGTGATCAAAAAATTCCTTCTATTTCTGCAGCATCAATTATTGCTAAGGCTGCGCGAGATAAAATGATAACTAATTTAGGAAAAAAGTTTAAAGGCTATTATTGGGATCAAAATTATGGTTATGGAACAAAACAACATTTAAGGGCTATTAAAAAATTAGGAATTACACCTCAACATAGAAAAACTTTTTCACCTATTAGCAAAAAAAAATAGGTTTCACGTAGAAACACTAGATCTTGTTATCTACAAAATTACTTGCACAATTTGAATCTAAATAATTCAATCCTAGGTTGACCATGGAATCATTTTGGAGTCTAATTTATTTTTACAAATGACTTTTAATTTTAAAGACAAGCTTATCAATGGAGATAGTTTAGAAGAATTAAAAAAAATTCCAGATGAGACTTTCGATTTAATTTTTGCAGATCCGCCTTACAACCTACAACTAAAAAATGAATTGACTAGACCAGACAGATCTAAGGTGAGTGCGGTAGATGATAAATGGGATCAATTTGATAGCTTTAAAAAATATGATGATTTTACTTTTAATTGGTTAAGTGAATGTAAGAGAATATTAAAAAAAGATGGAGCTATTTGGGTCATTGGCAGTTATCATATATTTTCAGGGTTGGTACGATAATTCAAAATTTAGATTTTTGGATTTTAAATGATGTTATTTGGAATAAGAAAAATCCAATGCCAAACTTTAGAGGGACAAGATTTACTAATGCTCATGAAACCTTAATATGGGCATCAAAATCGGAAAAATCAAAATATACTTTTAACTATCAGTCTTTAAAATGTTTAAATGATGATCTTCAAATGAGATCTAATTGGGATTTACCAATCTGTAATGGAATTGAAAGACTTAAAAAAAATGGAAAAAAAGTACATTCAACTCAAAAGCCTGAGGCTTTACTTCATAGAATTTTATTAGCCACTTCAAATAAAGATGATTTAGTTTTAGACCCTTTTTTAGGTACGGGAACAACTGCAGCAGTTGCAAAGAAATTAGGTAGAAATTATTATGGTATAGAAAAAGAAAAAACTTATTTTAAAGCTGCTGAAAGAAGATTAAAAAATACAAAAGTTATTGAGGATGATTATCTTGATACTATTAAAAATAATAGATCTAAACCCCGGATACCTTTTGGTTCATTAGTTGAATTAGGAATTATAAAACCAGGAACAACCATATTTGATAATAAGAAAAAAATTAATGCAAAAATTATGGCTGATGGAAGTATTAAACATGCTCAAACTGAGGGTTCAATTCACAAGGTGGCAGCAATAATATTAGGAGCTGAAAGCTGTAACGGATGGACTTACTGGCATTACAATTTAAATGGTTCTGTGGTTCCTATTGACCATTTAAGACAAAAATTATTTAATAATAGCTAATTCCTGTAGATTTTCCCCAAATAAAATTCTAAAAATTTTTTGTTTTTCAGCAATCTTCTCAAAAGAATATCCCTAAAAAAAATTGTTAAAGGATTAGATAAATGGAAAGCTAGCTGATTGAGTTTTGATCTAATATTGACCATTTTTGTTTTATTAACTCTTTTTTTGAAAAAAATACTTTCTGTATTATTTTCAATACTTTTAAACAATTCGTAAGCTCCATCTATTGACTGAGATGCACCTTGAGCAAACGATGGTGGGAATGCAAAAAATGCATCGCCAATTAAATGTATTTTATTACTTTGAATTTTATAAAAATTATCACTGATAAATACCGGAAATATTTTTAATTCTGAAAGATTATCCAAAAATTTTTTGTTTTTTATCGGTATCATTTCAAGAATTTTTTGAATAAAAAAATTGTCATCAAATAATGAATAATTCTTTTGTTCATCAGCAGACAATTGATATTTCATTAAAGCTATAAAATTTAGATCTCCATAAGAGTTTGTGGGGTAAATTACTTGATGGAAATCTGAACCTAAAAATAAAGAAATATTTTTATTATCAATGTTTTCATACGACCTAGCTAAAACACCTCTAATTGCTAGGGTATTATTATATTTAGGTTTTATTTTGTTATTAGAAACAAGACTTTTACTTTTGGAAAAAACTCCATCAGAAATAATTAAATAATCATATTCTTTAGAAATGTCATTTTCAAAAGAAATTCTAATTTGTTTTTCTTGCTGGTCTATTTTTGAAATACTATATCCAGTTTTTATAACATCTTCCAAATCACTCTTCAAAAAATTGATGAGAGTAGATCTTTTTAACGTAGTATATTTGCAGTCATTAGAGTTAAAGTTTGCAATATCTAATTCGCATATTTTATTTAAATTCTTATTTGAAAAAAAATTAATTTTTTCAGGATTAAATTTTTCATTTTTTGGTAATTTTTCAAATCCAATTTCATTTAAAAGTTTTATGCTGTTTACAGATAATTGAACACCATACCCCTCCTCTAAACCAATTGAATTACTTTTTTCATATATTGTAACTTGATAATTAGGACTTCTATTAAATAAATTAGCAATAAATAATCCAGAAATCCCAGCTCCAATAATTGCTATTTTTTTCATCAATTTTTTTCTAAGTATTTAACAATTTTTTTTGTAAATGATGGTAGCATATAATTATCTAATTTTTTTTCATCAATCCAATAAGATGATTTGAATTTCTCACTATTTTTTAAATATTGAATTTTTATATTCATGTTCATATTAGACATTTTAAAATTTAGATTCTTGTTAAAATTTTTTGGTTTAGACAATTCTTCCATAGGAAATATTGTTAAATTTTTTAAAAAATTAAATTTAGTATTTTTGATTAATAAATATCTTTGATCTCTTTTATAAACTTTTAGAAGAAAATACTTATCTACATTTTTCTTATAATTTTTTAATAAAACAAAATCCTTATTTTTGAATGACTGACATTTCTTTGAGATAGGGCATTGATTGCACAAAGGATTAACTGGCTTACAAATTAATGCTCCTAATTCCATTAAAGCTTGAGCATAATCGCTAGACCTTGAAGATATTCCAAATATAGATTTTTTTTTAATAAGATTATCTTTTTGGATATCTTTATCTTTTTTTAAATAAAGATATCTCTTTAAAACTCTTTCTATATTTCCATCTAAAGGAATGTATGGTTTGTTAAAACCAATGGCTAAAATTGCACTTGCAGTATAATTTCCAATTCCAGGTAATAATTTCAAGTCTTGAAAATTATCAGGTAATTTTCCGTTGAAATCTTTCAAAATAGTTTGTGCAGTTTTTTTTAAATTTCTTGCTCTAGAGTAGTAACCAAGGCCTTCCCAAAGTTTTAAGAGCTTTTTATTTTGAACTTTTGCAAGAATTTTAAAACTTGGGATATCTTTTATAAATCTATTAAAATAAGGTATTACTGTTGCAACCTGTGTTTGTTGTAACATAAATTCACTTACCAACGTATAATAATGTCTTTTTTGCAAAGAAACTTTTTTTCGCCAAGGTAATGATCTTTTATTAAAATCATACCAATTAAGAATTTTTTTTGTTACTAATTGTTCCTTCATATGCATTTTAAAAAATATACTAAGCAGAGAAACACAACCTTTCAAGGCTTAAGATCATTTAGGGATACTTTGCCAAAAAATGTTAAAAAAATTATTAATAAAAAAGGTCATATTTATTCTGAGACTTTAAATAATTGGAAATATATAGTTGGCGAAAAACTATTTAAAATTTGTTATCCAAAATCTTTTAAAAATTCAAATCGATTTGGGGTTAGTACTTTATTGGTGATGGTAAAAAGAGGGCATGAAGTTGATTTAGAATACTCAAAAAATGAAATTATGGATAAAATGAATAGCTTCTTTGGATATTCTGTTGTTGAAAAGCTTAAATTTATTAGCTTTGATGATAATCAAAATATTTTATCTCCTGATAAAGTCAAAAATGAAAAAAAAAATGTGACAATTAACAAATACCAAAATAAAATAAATGATATTAATAATGATAAAATTAAAAAGTCTTTAATAGAATTAACAAAAGTGTTTAAACAAAAATGAAAAAGATTTTCACATTTCTAATACTTTTTTTATTTCAAACTTCAACTATTAATGCTGAAAGCTTGAATGAGATTAAAAGAATAGCAATAGGTAATAAGGATGCAAAAATTACTATTATTACTTATGAGTCTTTGACTTGTGTTCATTGCGCAAATTTCCATATCAATATTTATCCAGAATTAAAAAAAGATTACATTGATACTGGTATTGTCAAAATAGAATTTAGACATTTTCCTTTAGATATTGCAGCCTTTAATGCATCAAAAATGTCTCAATGTAAAAACGATGGGGACTCTAAAATTTTAGATGTTTTATTTTTAAATCAATCTAAATGGGTTAAAGGAAATACAGTTGAAGAAATAAATCAAAATTTAAAAAAATTTCTAAAATCAGAGGGAGTTAATTTAAACTTTAACAAATGCACAACTGATAAAAATATTGAAGATTTTATTTTAAATGATCGAATCGAGGGGGTTAAAAAATTTAAAGTGAATGCTACCCCTACGATAATCATAAATGGCAAAAAGTTCGAAAAATCTCTCAATTATAAAAATTTAAAAAAAACCATAGAAAAACTGATATAAGTTATTGTATGGAGTTTAAAAAAATCCAATTAAATGGATTTAAATCTTTTGCTGATAAAACCAATTTTTTAATTGAGGATGGTTTAACTGGAATTGTTGGGCCAAACGGATGTGGTAAATCAAACATTGTTGAATCATTAAGATGGGTAATGGGCGAAACATCTGCAAAGAGTATGAGAGGCTCAGGCATGGAAGATGTAATATTTTCTGGAACTTCCAATAAGGCCTCAAAAAATATTGCTGAGGTTTCAATATCTGTTAGCAATCAAAATAATGAAGGTCCTATTCAATATAGAGAGATTGATGAAATTCATATTAGAAGAAAAATTGAAAAAGATAAGGGCTCTAAATTTTATATAAATGATAAAGAAGTAAGAGCTAGAGATACACAAATGTTTTTTGCTGATTTATCAACTGGTGCTCATTCTCCATCAATGATTAGTCAAGGACGTATTGGAGCATTGGTAACAGCTAAACCTACTGACCGAAGAGCTATACTAGAAGAAGCAGCAGGTATTTCAGGACTGCATGTCAGGAGACATGAGGCAGAGTTAAGATTAAGTGCGGCAGAAAATAATTTAAAAAGAGCTGATGAGTTAAGAAAACAACAAGAAAGACAGCTAGCCAATCTTCAAAAACAAGCAGAAGAAGCTACAAAATACAAATTAATTTCTGAAGAAATAAAAAAAATTGAAGCAGGACTTTATTATTTAAGATTAATTGAAATTGATAAAGAAATCAGAATTGAAAATGAAATCAATACGGAGGCAGAGGGAGAAGTATCAGGTTATAACGATAAAATTAACGATCTTGAAAAACAAATTAAATCTGAAACGGATAAAGTAACTCCATTAAGAGAAAAAAATATTGAAAATTTGTCAAAAATTCAAAGACTTAATTTAGAGCTTCAAAGTCTTGATGAAGAAAATATGAGAACGCAAGAAGAAATAGAAAATAGTAAAAAGTCTTTACAAACACTAGATGAAGATATTTCTAGAGAAAAAGGAATTATAATTGATGCTAATTCAAATGAAAAACGTCTTAAGGAAGAAAGAAATGATCTAATACAAATAGATTCAAAATATTATGAAACTGAAAAACAGTCCAATGAAGATCTCGATTTATCAAGAAATAAATTAAAAAATGAAATAGAGAATATAAGAAAACTAATTTCCAATAAACAAAATGATGAAGCCTTAACAGAATTAGATATTTTTGAAAATAGTATAGAAACTTATGCTGACAGTTATAGCAAAAATCGAAATATCAAAAAAGAGTCTGTAAAAAGAAATGAAAGAATTAAAATTATAGAAAAAGAAATTGAAAGTTGGAAAAACTTACTTTCAAATTCTGAAAAAATGGTTAATGAACTTTCAGAAAGGAAAAATAAATTTAACTTACAATTAGAAAAATTAGATAATCAACCAAAAATTCAAGCTGAAAAAAAAGGACAGATTTCTGAAAATTTAAGAATTTCTGAGCAAGAAAAAAATGAGATTGAAAAGATCATTAATGAAACAGATGAAAATATAGAGAATTTAAGAGCTCAACTTAATAAAATTCAGGAACAATCTATTCAAATTAGAGAAAGAAAAGCAAGTTCAGGAGCTACTATCGAGGGTTTAAGCAAAAGAAAATCAGATTTATTAGATAGAATAAATTCTGAACTTAATTTAACAGAAGAAAATATTCTTGAAAATTCTAATTTAAATGGACTTGAAGAATTGCCTAATCATGTTGATCAAGAAGATTTATTAGATAAAAAAAAACAAGGGAGAGAAAAATTAGGATCAGTTAATTTAAAAGCTGATGAAGAAACCAATAAGTATGAAATAGAAATTAAGAAAATGGAACAAGATCGAGCAGATTTAGTAACAGCTATAGTTAAGCTTAAAGAAAGTATAAATGAACTTAACCAAAAAGGTAGGGAAAGATTAATCGAAGCTTTTGAAAAAGTGAATAGAAAATTTAACGAGGTTTATACTAAGTTATTTAACGGTGGTAATGCTAAGTTAGAATTAGTTGACTCAGATGATCCTTTAGAAGCAGGATTGGAAATGCTAGTCAGTCCTCCTGGAAAAAGATTGCAGTCAATTACATTGTTGTCAGGGGGAGAACAAGCATTAACAGCACTGTCTCTAATATTTGCAGTTTTCTTAACTAACCCCTCCCCAATTTGTGTATTGGATGAAGTTGATGCTCCTTTGGATGATGCTAACGTGACTAGATTTTGTAATTTATTAGATGAGCTCACGAAAATTACTAATACAAAATTTATAATTGTAACTCACCATGCTCTTACAATGTCTAAAATGGATAGACTTTATGGAGTAACAATGCCAGAAAAGGGGATAAGTCAGCTAGTAGCGGTAGACCTTCAAAAAGCTGAAGACATGGTTGCTTAAATTAAAATGTCAAAGGATCAATTTAAAACTCGCTTACAGATTGCAAAAGATAAGCTTTTAAGGAAAAACTCAGACCCTAAGAATGGAAATTCTTCATCTATTGGCGCTGCATTTAAGCTAAGTACAGAGTTAGTTTCTGCAGTGGCTGTAGGGACAATTATTGGGTTTATTTTAGACAAGACCTTTGGTACTAAGCCTTGGTTAATAATAATATTTTTTTTTATT
>MDTG01137523.1_pt1 | contig 10918 bp, 9 predicted proteins | sample 811421 | NCBI WGS metagenome assembly MDTG01 (sample SAMN05326645, study PRJNA326480) | marine metagenome | isolation source: seawater | place: Pacific Ocean: South East | collected 2011 | reverse complement strand
TACTAGATGTCAAAAGAAAAATTGCCATCGTTCCTGAGCAAGAATCGCCTCCTAGTTTTCTTACACCAAGAGAAGTATTAGAAATGGTCACTTCTATTCGCAAAACTGAAGAACCTAAAATTGATTATTGGATTGAATTCTTTGAACTAGAAGCAATGGAGGGACGGGTTTGTAGAAATTTATCCAGAGGGCAAAAGCAAAAGGTAATGCTAGCTGCAGCATTTATTTCTGAAGTTAAACTAATGTTTTTAGATGAACCTTTCATAAATTTAGATCCTATTGTCCAAACTAAAGTTAGAGACTGGTTAGCTGAATATGTAAAGGAGGGAGGGACTGTCTTTCTTAACACACACTTACTAGAGAATGCGCAAAGACTTTGCGATAGGGCTGCTATAATTCACAATGGAGAAATACAATCATTAATAAAAATTAATGACCTCGAAGAACAAGATATGAGTTTGGAAGAACTTTTCCACGAAATAATACTATGAATATATTAATTCTTTGGAGAATGCTTCAAGAAGAGATACGCCTTAACACTAGTTTTGCAAGTGGAAAAGGTTTCTACTCATTCCCTATTTTAGTAGCCATTAGTGGAATCCTTGCAGTTACTTTTAGTAATGAAATGATTTCAGACATGGGTTATGTTGAATATCTTGAAGTCTTGCACATTGGAATAATGTTCTATGGTGTGTTTGCAGGATCACTAGCCTTTTTTGGAAATGAATTCCTCGAACGGATTTTTGGATACCTCGGACTGATAATAGGACTCCCTACTACACTACCAATAACTCAACGAAAAATGACACTTCTCTATTTTATTAAGGAATTTATATTTTATTCATTTTTCACACTAATTCCTGCCTTTTTAGGAGGATTAATTGGAGCCTATTTCATGGAAATAAGTGTAATTAATTTGACAAAATTCGGTATTTCTTTAATCTTTTCGTTTTTAATGGGATTATCTTTTGCCTATCTTATTTCTAGTTTTTACAGAATATCATGGAAACTAAGCGTTTTTGGAGGCCTACTAACTGTAATATTGTATGCTGTAGCTTTAAGAGACATAACAGTTACATATTCGCTGGAATGGTATTTCAATGGTGAATTAGAATATTTAATTTATTCATTATTTACTATCGTAATCTTAGCTACAGCTGCCACTTTACTGGTTACAGACCACTATGAGCAAGGGGCTGTGAGAACTATTGGATACAAAGATAGATTGAAAGAGTACATTGATTATTTTTCATGGGCATCTAAACTATCTGATCCCACTATAATCTCTAAAGAAAGAATAGACCTTCAAAGAAGTAAGACTGGGACAAAAATGTTTTTTTCATTTGCCTTCCCTCTAGGAATTTTAACTTTCATGAATTGGTTTATAGATAAAGGATTACCAATTCAAGTAGATTTTAACACTATATTTTATGGAGTGATGGTTGGTTTTTTTGGAACCATGATTTATTCATGGTTAAACACAATAGATAGTCCTACTTTCTACTCTACATTACCGGTTACTGTCTCAGATGTAATTAGAGCCAGACTCGTGCTATTCTTCACAATTACTTGGTGGATACCATTGCTATTCCTGACTTTAATCGCATATATGAGTTCAGAAATCAATCTTTTACCTATTGGAATTATTGTTATGATTACAGTAGGTATGTATATCGTAAATTATACTGCATGGTCTACTGGCTTAAGGACAAATTCAGCACTTTTCGACGCAATTGTATTTCTTAAATTTTTTGTGATTTCTGTCCCTCCAATGATTGCTATGACTATCTTGAGTTTAGCTATTAACTACAGTATTTCTACAGTTTTGATTGCACTCTCCATAATTTGTGGTGTTCTAGCACTATGCAGTATATTTTTTTACAATAGAATTGAAGTTAAATGGGAAAATGAAACATTCGATTAAGAATAAATAGAACCGGCAAATAGAAAAATTATGGCTAAAAAAGAGACTAAAAAGGAGAAACGTCCTCCTAAGAAAGAAAAGAAGCCTAGGAGACGGTTTAGAGTAAATAAGAAATTGGATGGTAAAACAGGTACAATTTTCATTGGCGCTGAAGATCCATTTCTATATTTTCCAGATATGATGTCTTATCTTGAAAGAGAAGAAATTGATGAAGTAAAATTGAAAGCTCGTGGTAAATCAATATCTAATGCAGTTAACGTTTCTGAACAATTTAAAAATAGATTTAAAGAAATCAAAACTCAAGTTAAAGATGTTAAAATAGGAACTGAAGACGTCCCAAAGAAAGACAAGAAAGGAACTTTCCGTATGTCTTTCATCGAAATTACACTTGTAGGAAATAAAGTAGAAGACTAAAGTTATTCTTTAGAGACCATATTACGTCTCTCTGACGAAGGGATAACTTCAAGCAAACCTCCCTCAAAGGTTTGATTATAACCATCAGGATTAATTCTTGAGAGTGCAATCGCTAAAGCTGACACTTCTGAATGCGGTTGATTACCTACTGCAATGTTATAATCTGAATATTCGAAAACCCATGGAGGGACTTTTTCAGCACCAACAATAATCAATAACGGTTGTTTAGATTTAGTTGTAAGATCCAGTTTATCATTAAAAGGAATGCCAAACATTGTCAGATGCAAAATAGGCCCCTCCCAATTCTGAACAAAACTCTTAGGACTAGAGACTGTTTCTATAATGAAATTACCGCCAAACTTTTCACTCACGTCAGAAACTGTTTTTACTATTCTACTATCTGGCTTATTAAGATGAATTTTACTAGCTCCAAAAGCTCTTGCAGTTAATGCTACGTGTGTTGTTATTCTTTTATCTCGTTCAGGGCGGTGGCCTAAGCGTAAAACTTCACAGCTTATCATATTCTTTATTCTTCTGAGATAAATTCATCCTCTGATGAATCTGTTTCCACTCTTTCGTTTATTATTTCAAATACTATACGGCCAACAAATCCTATCAAAAGCCCTATAGCAATATACCAAACACCTTGTGTATAATCTGGTTCCTCTGAGTCTGCCAAACCGGTTCTGACAACAATATCATACATTATATCAATCATACCTGCAGTTATTGCACCTAGACTAGCCACTGTAAATATAAATCTAATAATATTTATGTTGAATACACCATCTCTAACATAACTATCGATAGTCCTAGATACTTCGACACTTGCGATTGCAGAAAGAAGATATGGAAGAACACCGTTCCAACTCAAAAAGGCCAAAACCATAGCTGCAACTCCCAGATCCTTTGACAAATCCATCTGTTCAACACCTTGAGCTACGCCTACTATGAAAAGCAAAATTGCAATTAGCCAAACATACGAATACAAAGAAACTCTTTCACCTGTCGTCAAAAGTTCATTATAGAAATTTCTAAATTCGTCTTCCCAACCAGCAACTTTAACAAGAAAATAACCACTTAGAATAACCCAAATAAGACCTGAAGCAATTTCTGATAAACCTAATATTCCAGCTAATCCCCAAACAAAGACAATAAGTGCGATAGGCAAGATAAATTGCCTTTGAACTTTAGGATCTTCCATCTTATGAACTATAGTATAAAGCGTATCCTCAATAGGTCTTGATTGCTGAACAACAACCATTCTTGTCGAATCTATACGAAGACGTGAACGAATTATTGGTTCCAACTCTCGGTCTTCAGCTCCGTCACTAACAAGAATTGCCCTTGTAGATTTAGTTTTAGCAATGACTTGATCTAGAGTATTAGCAATTTTCATATCTGATTTTGTGCCTACTCTAACGTCACCACAAATTGTTACGATTTCAACATCGTCTCCATCGCCTAATAATTGATCATAGGTGCGAATAGCTGATAACATCGTGTTAGTGTCACTTTCCTCAGGATCGGCTAACCCTAGCTCTAATGCAGCTTTAACATTGGCTTCCCGACCAATAACTGGACTTCGGATTCCTGTCTTTCGACCCAAATCATTGTCCCTATCAATTGCAATTACTAGCAACCCCATTGCACTTTACCCCCATATCTAGTATATAATCGTTACTTTCGCAATATTCTTTAAATATTAGCTTTTATCACACAGGTATCCAATAAGGTGACATATGGCTGAGTTCAAAACTGTAATAGCTGATCCAAAAAACAAAACTACACACCAAAAAGTGTTGTCAGAAGACAAGTCAAATGCACTTGTAGGGAAGAACGTAGGGGAAGAAATTGATGGTATTTTTGTTGAACTACCTGGATATAGATTAAAAATCACTGGAGGTTCTGACAAATCAGGAGTTCCAATGAGAGGTGATGTCTCTGGTAATCAAAGACGAAAGATACTGATGAGAGATTCAGTAGGATTTAATCCTGTAAAAGATGGACAGCGAAAAAGAAAATTAATTAGAGGAAGAACACTGAGCGGAGATGTTTCTCAAGTAAATCTAAAAGTTATTGACTACGGACCAAAATCTATAGAGGAGCTATTGAAACCAGAGGAGGCTTAAACTTGACAGCTTCACCTCAACCCGAAATAAATATCGGAATGGTGGGGCATGTGGATCACGGTAAAACCACACTTACTCAAGCTTTAACAGGTAAATGGACTGATCAACACAGCGAAGAAATGAAAAGAGGAATATCCATAAAATTAGGATATGCAGATGCCGATTTTTACAAAATAAAATTGAAGGATGGTTCTACACACTACACTTCTGAGCCTGATAGAAAAGAATTCAAGAATGGAAAAAGTAGCCATCTAAGAACTGTAAGTTTCGTAGATGCACCAGGCCACGAAACTCTTATGGCAGTTATGTTGAGTGGTGCTGCAATTATGGATGCAGCTATTCTAATAATAGCTGCGAATGAAAAATGTCCACAGCCTCAAACAAGGGAACATCTTTCCGCTTTAGAAATAATGGGATTCGAGAAATTTATAGTAGTGCAAAGTAAAATTGATGTTTGTTCTAAAGAAAGAGCTCTAGAATCTTACGAAGAAATAAAAACTTTCCTTAAAGGCTCAATGTTAGAAGATTCACCTATAATTCCGGTATCTGCACATCACAGTAGAAACATAGATTTACTGATAGAAGTAATAGAAGAACTTTTCCCGACACCAAACAAAGATCTTAAAAGCGATTTTAAAATGAATATTGCACGTTCCTTTGACATAAACAGACCTGGAACTCTTCCAAAAAATATCAAGGGAGGAGTCTTGGGCGGAACGGTAAGCATTGGTGAAATTAAAATTGGTGAAGAAATAGAAATTAAACCTGGCAGAACAACAAAAAAGGGACTTGAGCCAATCACAACTAAAGTTAACAGCTTACATAGTGGCGTATCAAGAGAATCTCTAGGTCCTGGTGGTCTAGTAGCTATAGGAACAAGTCTTGATCCTGCAATGACGAAATCGGATTCACTACTGGGTAATGTTATAGGAAAACCAGGTACTCTTCCTCCTGTGTGGGAAAAATTTAGCATAGAAGCTAAATTGCTTGAACGTGTCGTAGGTACAAAAAATATTCAGGACATGAGTGAATTAAAAACAAAAGAACCTCTTATGATTACTGTTGGAACTAGAACCACGGTGGGTATTCCAATAACTGTAAGAGACAATATTGTTGATATAAATCTAACTATTCCTGTATGTGCACCAATAGGTCAACGTATTGCTTTGAGCCGAAGAGTGGATGGTAAATGGCATTTGATTGGATACGGTATCATTAAAGAATGAAAACCGTCTTACCAGATACTAATATAATTTTGTGGACATTTAGCGGAGGACCTGATTTCAGAGAAGCCATAAAAGAAGCGATACCAGGGTCAAATATTTCCATACCAAAATGCATTATCAGCGAATTAAAAAAAATGAATTCTAATAATGCTAAAGCTGCATTACAAATTTGTAACACACTTCCCACTGAAGATATTGGAGATGGATATGCCGATAATATGCTGATTGATGCTGCTAAGAAAGGGTTTACAATTGCAACAAATGATAAAGAAATATTAAAAAAATTAAAAGTTCTAAAAATTAATGCTCTCAAAATAAGAGAGAAAACTAAGCTTGTTTCAACAGAAGGGATTTAGTATGAAGTCCTCAAAGATACCAGATATACAAAAAATTAAATTAACTGAAGGGCAGAAGGCAAGAAGAAAAGAAATACTAAAAGATGAAGTCAAGCAAATAAAATTAAATTCTAACAAAGATATCGCTAAATTAATAGATTCATTTGCGGAAATGAGTTTTGAATCTCGTAATATAGGAAATGCTGCTAAACTATATAATCAGAAATTACAAGAAGATACTGCAATAATCTGGTCATTATCTGGAAGCATATTTAGTGCAGGCCTCAGACAAATTGTGATTGATTCTATAAGAGAAAACTATGTTGATGCATTAGTTTGTACTGGAGCCTTGTTCGAGCAAGATATGGTGGAGGCTTTAGGCCACAAACATTACAAATGCGATCCAAAACAAGATGATTCTGAACTGCAAGAACTGTACATAGATAGAGTCTACGACCATGTTCTAGATGAAATGGCTTTAAGACAAGTTGATATGACATTTAAACAAATAGCTTCTAAAATTCCTAAAGGTAATTATTCAAGTCGCTTTTTTATGAATGAATGCGGAAGATGGCTTTCAAAACTTGAAGGAGCTAAAGACAGTGTAATGCAGGCTGCATTCGAACATGGAATACCAATATTCATTCCTGCAATAAATGACTGCTCAATTGGAATAGGTATAGCCTTAGAGCAAAATGAAAACGAAGGTTTTGCAATTGATTCAATAAAGGATTTAAGAGAATTAGCACTCATGAAAAGCAAAAGCGGCGATACTGGAATTATTGTTATTGGAGGTGGAGTACCAAAAAATTACTCTCAAGATTCGGTAGTGATGGCGGAAATGTTAGGACTTGAAGTTGAAAAACACTCCTTTGGAATTCAGATAAGTACTGCTGATTTAAGGGATGGTGGACTTTCAGGATCTACCCTAAAAGAAGCTATTTCATGGGGTAAGAATCATCAAAATCTGGATGAAGTTATGGTCTGGGGTGAAGCTACAGTATTTTTTCCTCTAATGATGGCTTACATTTTCCATAACATGGAAAATAAAATAAGGGATAAGAGGAAATTAAATAATATATTTACATCCTAATAATATAAATACAGTCAATTTATAAGAAATAAAGCGAGAGAAAAAAATATGAAAAAAGGATACAGGCAACAGTTACCCGATAGAGACCCTCAAGAAACTGAAGAATGGATTGATTCGATAGACTCTATTATTAAGATTAAAGGCGAAGAGAGGGCTAGATATTTACTGCAAACATTAATCAGAGAAGCAAGGGACCGAAACATTGCAATTCCTCTAATGACTAATAGTCCTTACGTAAACACTATACCTCCTGAATCTGAACCTGAATATCCTGGAAATGAAGTTATTGAGAAGAAGATTAGACGTATAATTAGATGGAACGCTGCAATGATGGTTTCAAAGGCTAACAAGAACTTTGCAGGTTTAGGTGGCCACATCTCTACTTACGCCTCTGCAGCAAGTTTGTATGAAGTAGGATTTCATCATTTCTTCAAAGGAAAGAACAATGGAATTGGTGATTTCATTTACTACCAAGGTCACGCATCTCCAGGCATATATTCTAGAGCTTTTCTAGAAGGAAGGCTAGATCAAGGCAATCTTGACCATTTTAGGAGAGAAGCCTTCACAGACGGCCTATCTAGTTATCCGCACCCTAGACTGATGCCTGAATTTTGGGAATTCCCAACTGTTTCGATGGGATTAGGACCTACTAATGCAATATATCACGCTAGATTTCTCCGCTACCTAAAAGAAAGGGGCATTGCAGATACTAGTAACAGTAGAGTCTGGGCATTCTTGGGAGATGGGGAATGTGATGAGCCTGAAACTTTACATGCTTTACATTTAGCTCATAGAGAAAAATTAGATAATCTTACATTTGTCATAAATTGTAATTTACAAAGATTAGACGGGCCAGTAAGAGGAAACGGTAAAATAATCCAAGAATTAGAAGCAATATTTAGAGGATCTGGATGGAACGTTCTCAAAGTTTTGTGGGGCAGAGACTGGGATGGACTACTTCAAAATGACGAGATGGGCCATTTGCTGCGTAAAATGGAAAAAACCGTTGACGGTGATTACCAGACCTTAGCTGCATCTACTGGAGATTACATAAGAGAAAATTTCTTTGGGCCTGAGCCTGAGCTACAAAAATTAGTCGAACATCTGGATGACAAAATGCTTACTAAATTGCGAAGGGGAGGTCACGACTCTACAAAAATATTTTCAGCCTACAAAGAAGCTACCGAGCATAAAGGTCAGCCATCTGTAGTTTTAGCAAAGACTGTCAAAGGATGGGCTTTAGGGAAAGGATTTGAAGCTAGAAACATGACTCATCAGAAAAAATCTCTTGAGAAATCTGATTGGGAATACTTTAGAGACTTGCTTGAAATTCCTTTCACTGATTCCGAATTAGAAGATATGCCTTACTACAAACCTGCTTCAGATAGTGAGGAAATTCTATACCTAAGAGAGCGTAGAGAAAAATTAGGAGGGTATTTACCATCAAGAAAAGCAACCTACAGCGGATTTCAGATGCCTAAGAAGGAAGTATTTTCAGAGTTTGATAAAGGAACTCCAGAAGAGCAACAAGTTTCAACGACTATGGCTTTTGTAAGATTGCTCCGTAACTTAATGAAGGATGAGAAAATTGGTAATCTAATAGTGCCTATTGTTCCTGATGAGGCTAGAACTTTTGGTATGGAAGCTTTGTTTACTGAATTTAAAATATATAATGCTCAAGGTCAAATTTACACTCCTGTTGACTCGCAACTCTTGTTAAGTTATAAAGAATCTGAGAGTGGTCAAATATTAGAAGAAGGAATTTCTGAAGCTGGAGCTATGAGTAGTTTTACAGCAGCAGGAACTGCTTATTCAACTGTTGGCAAACCAACTATACCATTTTACATTTATTATTCAATGTTCGGATTTCAAAGAGTAGGTGATCAGATATGGTGCGCTGCAGATTCAAGGGCAAAGGGGTTCCTTTTAGGAGCAACTGCAGGTCGAACCACACTAAATGGAGAAGGATTACAACATCAAGATGGACATAGTCTTCTAACCTCATCAACAGTACCAAATTGTGTTTCATATGATGCTGCATTCGCATATGAAATTGGAATCATAGTCAAGGAAGGCCTAAGACGAATGTATGAAAATAATGAAGATATATTCTATTACTTAACACTCTATAATGAAAATTACTCTATGCCTTCTATACCTAAAAATAGTGAAGAAGGAATAATCAAAGGGATATATAAATTCAAATCAGTAACTAAACCACAGGTTAGATTAATAGGAAGTGGTTCTATAATGCAACAAGTTTTAGAAGCTGACAAAATACTATCAAAATTAGGAATTAAGTCTGAGATATGGAGTGCAACAAGTTTTGGAGGGCTTCGTAGAGATGCTATGGAATGTGAAAGATGGAATCTTTTGAATCCTTCTAAAAAACAAAAAATACCCTACATCAGTAAAATAATGGGCAATAGTGAATTAGTTTCTATAGCTGCAACCGACCATATGAAAGCAGTTCCAGATATGATTAAAGGCTGGGTTCCTGGAAATTACGTTTCCTTAGGTACTGATGGATTTGGAAGAAGCGACACAAGAGAAAGTCTTAGAAAATTCTTTGAAATAGATGCAAACAATATTGCTGCTGCTGCAATAAGTACTTTACAAACTGAAGGGAAAATGACTAAAGCAAAAGCTGAAAAAGCTCTAAAGACTTTGGATGTTGATTTTGAAGCTCCAGATCCTTCTAAAAACTAAAATTACATCATCCCTGGAGGCATACCGCCCATTCCGTCGCTTCCATCTGGCTCAGGCCCTTCAGGTTGCTTTGAAGCAATAACATCATCTATTCTCAATATCATAGTTGCAACATCTGTAGCACTACTCAATGCCTGAGTTTTTACTCTAAGAGGCTCCACTACATTTCTAGATTTCATATTAACTACTTTACCACTATAGGCATCCAAGCCAGCATGCGGATTGCGCCCCTTTTGTGTGTGAGATTTTCTCAATCCCATTAAAGTATCAATTACATCTAGACCTGCATTTTCTGCCAATGTACTTGGTACTACTTCTATCGCTTGTGCAAAAGATTCAATTGCCATCTGCTCGCGACCTCCAATACGGGGTGCAAACTTTCTCAATTTAAGAGCCAATTCTATTTCTGCAGCTCCGCCTCCGGTAACGATTTTCCCGTCTTTTACAACCAAAGAAACAACACCAATTGCATCATCTAAATTTCTATCTATTTCATCAACAACATGCTCACTGCCGCCTCTAACCAAAATAGAAACTGCCTTAGGATTTTTACATTCTGTTACAAAGGTCATATCATCATCTCCAATCTTACGGACTTCAACCAAACCTGCAAAACCAATATCTTCTTTACCTATAGCATCTAAATTGGAAACTACACGTCCGCCTGTGGCCTTTGCTAAAGCTTCAATATCTGATTTCTTAGCTCGACGTATTGCCATGATACCATTTTTTGCAAGATAATGCTGAGCCAAATCATCAATTCCCTTCTGACAAATTAAAACATTAGCTTTTGTTTTATTAATTTTATCCACCATTTTCTTGATAGTAGATTCCTCTTGATCCAAAAAGGCTTGTATCTGTGAAGGATCGTTAATTTGTATTTTAGATTCAATTTCAGTTTTCTTTATTTCCAAAGGTGCATCAATTAATGCTACTTTAGCATTAGAAACTTCTTTCGGCATACCGCTATGAACTGGCTCTTTGTCTAATATGATTCCAGATACTAATTCAGTATCTGCAATAGAACCTCCTTGTTTCTTTTGGATTTTAATATCATCTCTATCTACTTCAGATTTACTACCTCT
>MDTG01033672.1_pt1 | contig 10918 bp, 9 predicted proteins | sample 811421 | NCBI WGS metagenome assembly MDTG01 (sample SAMN05326645, study PRJNA326480) | marine metagenome | isolation source: seawater | place: Pacific Ocean: South East | collected 2011 | reverse complement strand
TGCTGCTTACGACGTAGCATCTGCTGGCTTTACAAATGCAGCAGACGCAACCAATGTGCTTAAAGCTGCAAGCCGTGGAGCAATCGGTGGCCTGTCAGATCTAGGCACTGTCGCTGACGCCACAACCTCTGTTCTTAACGCTTACGGGTTGAGTTCCGACAAAGCCGCGAAGCTGGTTGATGGATTTATCCAAACCCAGAACGACGGCAAAATCATCGTTGCACAATATGCTGCACAGATTGGCCGCGTAGCACCGATTGCAGCGGCGGCAGGTGTTGGCATTGATGAGTTAAACGCTGCCATTTCTGCTGTTACGGCAACAGGTGTCCCGGTTGAATCGACATTTGCCGGTTTGCGTCAGGCTATTGCTAGTGTTATTAAACCAACTGATGAAGCACGCAAAACTTCAGAATTGTTGGGTATTGAGTTCACCTCAGCCGCTATCAAAGCTAAGGGCTTTGGCGGGTTTTTAAAAGACGTTATTGATAAAACTGGGGGCAGTGAAGTTGCTCTTACAAAATTATTTGGCAGTGTTGAGGCAGTGGCTACTATTTTGCCACTAGCTAACGATGGCCTAACCAAATTTAATACTAGCCTAGACAATCAAAAGAACTCTGCTGGTGCGGCTGAGCGGGCTACGGAAGACTTAGGTGGCACTGTTTCAGCGCAGGTTGGGTCAATTATTAAAAATATAGGCAATGTTGCCCGAGCCTTAGATACTGTTTTAGCGCCATCAATTAAAAACATAATCACACAAACAAACAATTTAATTAGTGCGTTTTCAGAGGCAATACAAAAATTCAATGATTTGATCACGGGGAGGCTAGAACAGGCCAGCGCCAGGTTCCAGTTTTTTAATAAGGTTTTTGCTGCTTCCGAGAGCGGCCTTCAAGACATTAAAAACGCAGTTGAGGCTTTGAACCCATCAGTTGCCACAAGCACTCAAGAGCTTGACCGGATGCAAGGCGCATTAAATAGGGCGACCAACGCTGCGCGACTTGTCAAAGGAAATGCTTCTGAAGGCTTCGCCAATCTCGCGGTAGAAACGCAAGGCGTAATTCTTGCAATGAATCAATTGATTCAAAAACGGCGACAGGCTTTAGGACAGGAAAATGCTGGAGGTCAGTCAATTGTTGATGATCCAGAGCTTGCTGCATTAAGAGCAAGAGTTGAAAGTTTGCTGAAACAACTTGATCAAAAAAATGGCAATGGCAATGGCCAAGGCCCTACAGCTCAACAAGATAAAAATGCCAGCGCAAGAGATTTTCTTCGTACTCTTGAGCAAACTGCTAAGCTCGAAGCTGCCACAACTGAAGAGGATCGAAAGAAACTAGAACTAAAATTTGCTCAGGAAAACATACTTAAAAGATTCCCTGATGCGGAGGCTGATACACTGGAAAAAATACAAGACCAGCTTGCAACAAATCAAGACATTATAACTGCCAAAGAAAATCAACTAGAGCTAGATAAAAAAGCAAAGTCAGCAGCCGATGCTCTTAAGCAAAAATACGAGCAACTAGATATGGCGTTCAGAAATGGCGTTGTCGATGCTATTACGTCTGCCGTTGAAGGAACTAAATCCTTAGGCGATTCCCTTTTAGGCGTTATTAAATCAATGGCAAAGCTGATCCTTCAGCAGAAGCTGATGAACGCACTTAAGGGCTTTAGCTTTTCAAGTTTCTTTGGCGGCTTCTTTGCTGACGGTGGCCGCCCGCCTGTTGGTCGCCCTTCAATCGTTGGTGAACGTGGCCCTGAGCTATTTGTGCCTGGCCGTGCTGGAACGATTGTTCCAAATCACGAGCTTGGTGGTGGTGGCAGCACCAGCGTTGTCGTAAACGTCGATGCCAGCGGTACTAACGTGGAAGGCGATGAAGGCTCATCACGTCAGCTTGGCGCTCTTGTTGGCGCTGCTGTTCAGAATGAGTTAATTAAGCAGCAACGACCTGGAGGACTCTTAAGCCGATGACAGCTAGCTGGGATTCATCTGTAAATTTGCAGCCGTCTTACGGCACGACAAAGGCCAGCCAGCCGATTGTCCGTCAAGCACAGTTTGGCAGCGGTTATCAACAGGTCGGCAGTCTTGGCATCAACCAAAACCCGAAAAGTTTTTCGTTGTCTTACAACCTGTCAGAGGCAGAGTCAGACACAGTGGAAACGTTTTTAGATGCTCGTGGTGGCATTGAGAAATTTATTTTTACGCCACCAGGCGAAAGCAGCAGCATCAAGGTGCGCTGCGCTAGCTGGAACAAAACGATGACAACCAAAGGCCGAGTTCAATTGACCACAACTTTTGTTCAAGTGTTTGAAGCATGAGCACGCCGCAGTCAATTCAAGAACAGCTTCAGTCCTTGGAGCCGTCAGCAATTATCGAGCTGTTTCAGCTTGAGCTAACGGAAGCCGTCAACGGTGTTGCCCAGGTGTATTACTACCACGCAGGCACAAACGAACTGACGGCTGATGTTGTGTTTAATGGCTCGACGTATGCAGCCACGGCAATCCAAATAGATGGCTTTGCAACCGCAACCAAAGGCGTATTGCCTCGTCCAACGATGCGGATCGCAAACATCAGCAATACCGTTTCAGCTCTGCTGTTGCTCTACAACCCACTGCAAGCAAAAGTTACACGGATTCAGACGTGCAAGAAATTCTTGGACGCTGTGAACTTCACAGGCGGCACAAACGCAACCGCTGATCCGACCGCAAGGTTTGAAGATCAGACTTATTACATTGATCGAGTGGCAAGCGAAAACCCGACGATGGTCGAGTTTGAGTTAGCTAGCAAGCTTGATTTAATCAACGTGGCGTTGCCAGGCCGTCAAGTGCTTGAGCATTGCCCATGGGTTTACCGCGAAGACAGCACCTGCGGCTACAAAGGCAAAAAGTTTTTCGACATCAATAACAATTCGACAACAGAAGCAAATGATGTATGCGGCAAGCGTTACACCAGTTGCACTTTGCGTTTCCCTGAAGGCGATCTTCCGTTCGGAGGTTTTCCAGGTGCCCGACTTCAGATGTGACGCCGAGGCTCATGCAGCTAGGTCTTACCCGAATGAGTGCTGTGGCCTTGTTGTCAATGGTGAGTATTGGCCGTGCCGCAACACAGCAGAAGTGCCGAGCAGCACGTTTGTGCTTGAGCCGCGTGATTATGCCGTCGCTGCAATCATGGGCAAGGTTGAAGCTGTGGTTCATTCGCACCCAGAAGGTGGGCCAGCGAGTGAATCAGATCAAGCTGTGTGCAGCCAAGGTTCCGTGCCTTGGCACATTTGGCGTATGCCTCAACGCGAATGGTTGACTATCAATCCTTGATTGGCCTCCAGTGGGAGTACGGCAAAGCTGACTGCTTTTCACTGGTGCGCGATTGGTTCAAGCTCCAGGGCGTCGAGCTGCCTGACTACGAGCGGCCAGAAAGCTTGCAAAGCTGTGAAAGCATCTTTCTTGAAGAGGCAGAACGCATTGGATTCAAGCCGGTGACGTTACAGACGCGTCAACCTGGCGACGTGCTGATCATGCGGATGGGTACACGAACACCAATGCACGCAGCGGTACTGTTGCCAGACGAAAGGATCTTGCATCAACAACGTGATTCGCTAAGTGCGGTCATTCCGCTTAGCAGATATTATTTGACAAGGGTTGCGGCGGTTTTTCGGTATGCAGCAAGTCGTCCGACTGCTGGGTGATTTAGGCGAGCGCTATGGCGCTGAGCACGCTTTCTATAACCTTCGCACGCCTGCTGATGCGATCAAGCTGCTGTCTATCAACTATCCAGAGTTCAAGGCTGAGCTGATTACGGCCCACGAAAAGGGGATTGGCTACCGCGTACTGCAGGCTGGCGTCGATTTAAATTTTGATGAGTTGCAACTGCCGATTGGTCGAAACGATTTGATCATTACGCCTGTTCTTGTTGGTCAGGGCGGCGCGGGGAAAATTTTTGCAGGTATTGGTCTGATCGCTATATCGTTTTTACTTCCTGGTGCTGGTTTATTCGGCACTGTTGGTCTGTTTGGTGCTGGTACTGCTGGCGTCGTTGGTGTTTCAACTACCGCTGTTTTAACCGCCACGGCGGTCGGCACGGCATTGTCCGTAGCTGGCGCAAGCATGATCCTTGGCGGCGTGACGGAGATGCTGTCGCCACAGCCAGACATAGGAGTTGGCGGTGTTAGCACCAGAAGCGACTTACAAGCAACGCGACCAGAGTCAGTCAATCGTGGCGCTGATGGCCAGCAGTCGTACGCCTATCTCGGAGCGCAGAATACGGTCGGCGTTGGCGCAACTATTCCGGTGGCCTATGGCAAGGTGCTAATTGGTTCGCACGTCATCTCGGCAGACGTTGATGTTGCTGATGAGTCTGACCCGCTCAAAACAGCAACAAGAACACCAGGGGCAGACACAGTCACAGTTCAAGGAAATAAGCTTGAGTTCGGCGTACGCAGAGACAACATGGCGCGTTGGAATCTCGTGCATTTCTTGAGAGATCGATCAAACCCTGCTTTTGATAGACTTACCAACCCAAAAAAAGACGACGAACTAACTGCTACCAACAATTTTCGCCTTGAGTTTAATGGAAACCCTAGAGAGGATCCTGGCAAGTATTTTGTGTTTCTTGAAGTAAACAAGTTGTTTAAATTTCAAGGCGAAACAAAAACCGATGGATTTATTAGCTATCAGATTGAGTCAAGACGCCAAGATACTGACAAGATTCATGCGAGAGAAGCTTACACGATTCAAGGTCTTACAACAGAGAACTATCGTTGGTATCACAAGTTTGACCCAAACAAAGGCTCAAACATTGATTTCTACAACCTTGATATAAAAATCCTAGACGCATCAGTTGATTCGTCAGTGAGATTTGTTATCCGTCACGGTTTTAGCCCTAGCATTTCTTAGTCATGGCACTTAATTCAACCTCTACCGTCCGACTAGTTGACTTGTTATGCGAAGGTCCGATCGAGGGCTTTGATGACATCAATCAACAGATATTTTTAGACGAAACGCCTTTATTCACTGGCAATGATGCTAACTTCCCGACAGAGGATGTAGATATTGATTATCGCCTCGGTGGCCGCAGACAGACGCGATTGCTCCAAGCAGGCAACGCAACAACTACGATCACAGGTGTTGCCGTTGAAGTTGGACAAAATTATTCAGAGACAGTCAACGCTAACGATGAAGTAACTGCTAGAGATTACGGAGCTGGAACTGCTATTCGACAAATTAATGATTCAGAAGTTGAATCGGTACAACTGCTATTTACAATCCCGCGTTTGTTTTCTTCTGCTGTTGAAGGTCTAGCAAAAGGGCAACCTTTTAATGGCAAGATTAGGATTCGTGTTTCAGTTCAACGCCAAGGATCTTCTTACGTTAAAAAATTTGATAAGACAATTACAGGCATTGCCTTAACTGATTATCAGATTAAAACTCCTGTTATTGAGTTGCCTCGTGACGCCAAAGGTGAAGGTTACCCTTGGAATATTAAAGTCGAAAAAGTAAGCCTTGGAGAAGACCATTTTGAAGTTAAGTTTGCTGATTTTGAAGAAGTCCTGAAAAACAAACCGCTTGCAAGTGGCCGAGCTAATCAGTTGGTCTGGTCGTCAATTATTGAGCGTCAAGAAATCCGCAGCGCCTACCCATATACTGCTTGCGTCGGCCTTAATTTAAATACCCGGCAGTTTGGCAACCTGCCGAATCGCGCTTACTTAGTAAAAGGACGATTAGTACAAATTCCGCACAATGCTGCGGTCCGCGATGACGGCAGCCTTGACTTGACTCAAGGGGTCACATTTAACGGCAGCACTCGTTTGTCCTGGACAACCTGCCCGGTTTGCATATTTGCGGACATGGTGCTAAATAATCGCTACGGCTGTGGTGATTTTGTCAGCACGTCAAACATCAGTTATACGGATCTTTATCCGCTAATTCAGTACGCCAACCAGTTAGTCACAAACCAAGACGGCTCATCAGAAGCGCGTTTTGCTTGCAACATTCTTATCGGTGATCGCGCAGCGGCTTACAACGTGCTGCAAGATCTAGCCTCAGTTTTCAGAGGCATGTCTTACTGGAGCAGCAACACTGTCCAGTTATCTGCTGACCACGGCAACCTTGACGGTTCTGTTGTTGACCCGGTTCATCTTTATACGAACAGCAATGTAATCGGTGGCGCTTTTAACTACACCGGTTCATCGCTTAAAACCCGCAGCACCAGCATTAGGGTTAGGTATAACGACCCCGACAACTTTTATAAGCCGAACTTTGTTGTTGTTGAAGACTCGGCACTAATTACTAAATACGGCTACCAAACCCGCGAGGTTGTCGCTTTTGGTTGCACATCACGTAACCAGGCATATCGCCTTGGTCGCTGGATGATGGCATCGGAAGAACTAGACGGCGAGACCGTCACGTTCTCAACTGGCTTGCAAGGCGCAATCGTTTTCCCTGGTCAGGTTTTTGCTGTTGCTGATGAGATGCGGCAAGGCGCACGCATTGCTGGTCGCTGCAGTGCAGCCACAACAACAGCGTTGACCGCTGATATCACCGTCACGTTGCCCGGTGGTGCAAGTCACACGCTGACGGCAACGATGCCAGACGGCACGATTGAAACCAAGACGATCAGCAGCGTTGTAGGTGCTGTTATTACGGTTTCGTCTGCATTTAGTGCAGCACCACTGGCGCAATCAGTGTGGTCAATCCAGTCTTCAACAGTCGTTCATCAAAAGTTCCGCTGCATCTCAGTGGCAGATGGAGGCGATGGCACATTTGCAATCGTTGGTGTTCAACACAACGACAGCATTTACAACACGGCTGATAACGCTGACGCACTGGAGTATCAATCGGTCACGACGTTCGACAAAATCCCGACAGCCCCAAGCGGCTTAACGTTTGAAACAAAAGAAGTTCGCCGCAACAACAACGTTGTCAACGACGTATTTCTGGGCTTTACCCGTGACAATGACGGCAATATCAATGGCTACGAGATCCGCTACAAGGTCGGCGACGGTAATTACCAAACAGTCCGACAAACGACAAATGAACTAAAAGTTGAAGGCGTTAAGCCTGGGTCAACTGTCACGTTCCAGATTCGATCGATTGGTCGCGATGGCACGTTTAAGCATTCTGCGTGGGTGTCGGGTTCATTTGTTGTACCGAACCAAGACATCACAACCAAAACGGCTGCGGCGCTTGTTGACCTGCCGCCTGGGCCTCTGCAGGTGCAGTTAGAACCGCATCGCTCGAATCAAGTGATGATTACTTGGTCTGTGCCAAAAGACGGGCTTGGTGCAACCAGCGACAGGTTGAACGCTGAAATCCGCCATAGCTCAAAGACTGACGGCTCTGGCACCTGGCCGAACAGCTCGTTTTTGACTGTCGTTAAGGCAAATACTTTTTACGCGATCTTGCCGGAGCTGTCAGGTGAATATCTAGTTCGATTTATTGACGATCAAAACAAAAAAAGCTCTGCGGTTCGATCGGTCGTTCATACGCTGACGGATGCACAACCGCGCCTGCTGATTCTTGAGGATCGTGAAGACAGCGATTCGCCAGAGTTCCAGGGGCAAAAAAACGACACGTTCTATTCAGAGGAATATGACGCACTGGTTATTGACGGTGACCAGACCATCGACGATATTCTTGACATCGATGCCTTAAGCAGTTTTGATTTCCTTGGTACCCGAAAAAGCAAAGGCGAGTATTTCTTTAACAATACGCTGGACCTAGGTGCTGAATTTGACATTGAGTTCAGCCGCCATCTTGTTATGCGCGGCACGTATCCAGCTGATGACATTGATGAGCGCACAGTCAACATCGACACTTGGAGCGACTTTGATGGTTTAGAGGCTGACGACGTAAACGCTGAGTTGTACCTGCGAGCTTCTACTACTGGTATTGCAGCAGAAGACGAGCTATTAGAAAACGGCGACAAGCTGCTTTTAGAAGACGCCGCCAAGCAAGAGCATGAAAGCAATTTGGTATTTGGTGATTGGATACCGCTTAGGAACGGCCACTTTCAGGGTCGGTTGTTTCAGTTCAAGTGCGAGCTAAGCAGCGACCACGTCGATCAAACGCCGTTGTTAGATGAGCTTGGCTTTACGGCCAAGATGCCGTTGAGAACAGAAACCAGTTCTGTTGTGGCATCTGGCACAGCATCTAGCGGCAAGGCTGTGACGTTTACCAATGCGTTTTTCCAGGATGGCGTTTTTTACAACACGCCGCCAAGCATTGGCATCACGGCTTTCAATCTTGCGTCAGGCGATTACTATGAAGTCACTTCGATCTCTCGGACTGGATTCACAGTGAAGTTCAAGAACAGCAGCGACGCTGTAATTGATCGCAACTTCCAGTTCCAAGCGGTCGGTTACGGCTCTGAGCGTTCCTAAAAATGGCACAACACGACTACATCATCAGCAACGCATCTGGCGCGGCTGTACGTGCTGACCTTAACAACGCGCTGGCCGCAACCGTCAGCAATAACAGCGCCGGAACCAGCCCATCAACAACTTATCCCTACATGTGGTGGGCTGATACAACAACTAATAAGCTTAAATTGAGGAACTCAGCAAACAACGGTTGGAACACAATTTGCGAGCTTGACGGCACGATGTTGATAGAGGACGGCACTGTTTCAGCGCCTGGCCTTGCATTTGAGTCTGATCAAAATACAGGTTTGTTTAGAAGTGCAGCCGATACGTTAGCGATTGCAACGGCTGGAACGCAGCGAGTCACTGTTGACAGCGCGGGAAATGTTGGGATTGGAAATGGATCGCCTGCGGCTTCTCTGCAAATCCAAAAAACAAGTGCAGGGGGTGATCCAACCCATTTACTTCTATCGAACGTTTCTTCGTCTTCGGGAACTACGTCAAGCATTTATTTTGCACCAAACCTTGTAGGGGCTACACGCGCAGCAAAAATTGCAGGTATAAATGAGGATGGTGGTAACTCTACAGCTCTTACTTTTTTTACAAATCCAGAAGGAAATACACCAACTGAGCGACTGCGAATTGACAGCTCGGGGAAGCTGTTAGCCGGTAAAACATCAACTTCTGCTAGTAATGCTCTTTTACAAGTAGCTTCATTAACAGGTGCACAGCTTCAACTGCAATGTGCTCAGGCAGGTGCTGCTTATGCGTTGTTCCAAAACACCGTTACTGGTGACGCTGAGACAGATGGATTGTATGTGGGCACTGACGGTTCTAATAACGGCTATTTGTATAACTATGAAGCAGGTCAGCTTATTTTTGGAACATCTAACGCTCAGCGGATGTTAATCGATAGCTCGGGAAAAGTTGGGATTGGAACGACAACGCCTGCCAAGTTATTGCACTTATTTGGCGATGGAGCCAACGCAAATATGCTTTCTCAACAGAATCCCACTAGCGCTGTCAATCATATTTCTTTTACTAACAACAACGGCGAAGTTGGAACAATTTCAACTAGTGGCTCATCAACCGCCTTTAATACATCTTCTGACTACCGCCTAAAAGAAAACGTTGTTGACATTGCTGATGGCATTACTCGTGTTAAACAATTAACGCCAAGGCGTTTCAACTTTATTGCTGACGACACAACAACTGTTGATGGTTTTATTGCACACGAAGCACAAACAGTTGTCCCAGAAGCTGTTACTGGCGAAAAAGACGGTGAAGAAATGCAAGGCATTGATCAATCTAAACTTGTTCCACTGCTAACTGCTGCGCTTCAAGAAGCGATCGCAAAAATAGAAATCCTAGAAACCAAAGTCGCAGCCCTTGAGGCTGGATAATATTCCGCCCTATGGCAACGTGAGGCGCTCAAGTTACACTGACCCTATCGCTCCTTTTTCATGGCAAACACCTACGTTTGGAAAATTGCTGATCTAAACCGTGACTTAAGTGACGGTTTTGCAAATACAGCTCATTACACCGTGACCGCAATTAGCGATCAGGTTGACTCTGAAAGCAACGCTTATAACTCTGGCGCTTACGGCAGCATTGGCTTAGATCGTCCTGACACCTTGGTCAGTTTCGATGATCTAACTGAAGCTGACATTGTGGCTGCTGTTCAAGCCAAACTTGGTGGTGCGGAAAAAGTAACTGAGATCGAAACGCAGCTTGCGGCACGAATCACAGAACAGATCACACCGACCCAATCATCTGGCAAACCTTCAGGCTGGTAAGAGTTTGTCTAGTCGTTGCCGCTTCCGGTAGACTCAACTAGAGAGGTGCGTTATGTCTGTCCAACCTGGCACGTACAACATCACGCTGCAACGGCGGGCGGATTACAGCGTCCTTTTGCAGTTCAAGGACAGTACAGATGCCGCAATAAATCTGACAGGCTTTACGGTTTACGCGCAGACCTGGAACAAAGACCGTTCAACGAAATACGCAGACTTTGCTGTTGCGTACACAAGTCGTGCCAATGGGCAGGTAACGATTTCTTTGACTGATGCTCAGACCGCAACGTTTATTGACGAGTTGCGGTACGACGTTTTGTTGGAAGATGGCAGTGGTTCGCGGGAGTATTACCTCGAAGGCATCATTTTTGTTAGCCAGGGATATACCGCACCATGACGACAGTCAACGTCACAACGACTAAAAACACCGTCACCATTACGGAGAACGGATCGTCAACGGTTGTTCAAAATCCGGTCACAACGACAGTGACTGCGACAACTGCAGGCCCGCAAGGTCCAGAAGGCCCAGCAGGTTCAGGTTTCACCTTGAATCAGACCGCTAAGGTGGATCGTAGCGTGGTGTATTACGACTCGGCTTCCGGGGAGTACAGAGCAGACGCAACTTGGACCATTAACACGATTGTCCTTGGAGGCAACTTCTAAGCCATGTCAAACACCATCAGGATTAAAAAGCGTGCTTCAGGTGGTGCGTCTGGCGCTCCAAGCAGTTTGGCTCCAAGTGAGTTGGCCTACTCGGAAGTTGACAACATTCTGAGC
>MDTG01389100.1_pt1 | contig 10919 bp, 11 predicted proteins | sample 811421 | NCBI WGS metagenome assembly MDTG01 (sample SAMN05326645, study PRJNA326480) | marine metagenome | isolation source: seawater | place: Pacific Ocean: South East | collected 2011 | reverse complement strand
TATAATTTTTCAGCAGAATTAAAATATTTTTATTATGATTTAAAAAATAAAATATCTGAAGAAAATAAATATTTGGCCGCGATTACTGAAAATGGAATTTGGTTAAAAGATGAAAACAATACTAGCATAAATTTTATTAATGCAAAAAAATTAAACGAAAATTATATCGAAAATGTATCAATAACTGTTTTTAACAAAAATTTTGATTTGATAAAAAATATTGAAGCTAAAAAAGCTGATATATCAAATTTTAATTGGAAAATTTATGACGTTAAAATTTTTGAAAGCAACAAACCAAAAAAACAGGTTGATTATATATATTTACAAACAAACTTTGATTATAAAAGATTAAATAGCTTATTTTCAAATTTATTTTCAGTATCAATATGGAATCTATTTAACTTCCAAAAGGATCCTAATTTAATAAATTTTTCTTCTAAACAAATTTCATTGCATTTAAACCAAATTTATTCGTATCCTTTTTTTATTTCTTTAATGACGTTGGTATCTGCTGTATTAATGTTAAATCTTGATAGAAATAAAAACAAATTTTTTTATATATTTTTGGGAGTATTATTGTCAGTAGTTATATATTTTTTTAGATACATGTTTAGTTTTTTGGGAGATACCAAAGATCTTACACCAACAATATCTATTTGGTTACCAATATTATTTATAACAATTATCACTTTTTTTGGACTAGTTAAAATAAATGAAAAATAGAAAATTATTTAAACTACTATTAATTTCATTTTTTTACTTTGTTCCTTTCTTTGGTCTAGGAACAACCGAAGAAATAACAATTAATAGTAGCGAATTAGATATTGCTGAGGGTGGAAAAATTTTATCCGGAAAAAATGGTTTTGATGCAATGTCTGGTGAGAATTTTATAATTTCTGGTAAAGATTTTTTATATGATAAAAATTTAAATAAGTTTTCTGCTTCTGATAATGTTTCATTAAATGATATAAAAAAAGATATTAAAATAAATGCTGAAAAATTAATTTATTTTAAAAAAGAGGAAAAAATTATTTTTGAAGATAATGTTGTACTAATTGATAATAAAAAAAATATCTTAATTAACGCTGAAAAATTAATTTATTTTAAAAATGATGAAAAAGTTATATTTGAAAATAAATCAAATATTTATTATAAAAATAAATTTGAAATTTTAACAAGTAACTTAGTTTATTTAAAAGATAAAAAAGAAATTATATCTGATTATAATTCTATATTTACTGATAAGTCTGGAAATAAATTAACATTAGACAAATTTCACCTGGATATAGAAAAAAATATTGTTTCAGGTAAAGATATTGAATTAACTGATAATGAGTTAAATAAATATTTTATAGAAAATCTTAAATATAGCTTAAATGATAAGAGTCTTTTTGGTAAAGATTTTTACCTAGTTTTAAATAATGAAAATCCAAATGAAGGCGATTATAGACTAAAAGGAAGAACGATTTATCATGATAACAAAAGTTCGGTATTTGAAAAAGGAGTTTTTACAACTTGCAAAAAAACTGATGACTGTCCTCCTTGGTTGTTTCAAGCTGAAAAAATTGAACATGATAAAAAAAACCAATTAATTAAATATAAAAATGCTTGGCTTAAAATTTATGACATGCCTATTTTTTATTTTCCTAAATTTTTTCATCCAGATCCAACTGTTAAAAGGCAGTCAGGTTTCTTAATTCCAACCTTTGCTGACTCAACAAGTCTTGGGGCAAGTCTTACACTTCCATACTATAAAGTTTTATCTGAAAGCAAGGATCTTACATTCAAACCTAGAATATTTAATAATAAAACCATATTTCAAACCGAATATAGAATGGCAAAAAAAAATTCATTACATGTTGCGGACTTTAGTTATTTTAATCATGATGTTAGTTCAAGGTCTCATTTTTTTTTAAATTCAAATTACAAATTAGAATCAAAACGTTTTGATAATAGTACTTTAGAATTTAACGTTGAAAGCACTAATAATGATACATATTTAAAAACATACAATATTTCTTCTCCAATTATAAATAGCAAAAGTGTATTAAGTTCATATTTGGATTATAAAGCTTATAATGAAGATTCTTCTTTAAGTATTTATACAAAAGTAATTGAAGATTTAAATAAAAATGATGATAGATATGAATATATTTACCCTTATGTAAATTTTTCGAAATCTTTCAAAAAAATGCAATATACATTAACTGGATATAATAAGAAATTTAATACTAACCAAGATAGCACTAATATAACAAATAATTTATTATATAGTTCAGAGGATAGTTACGCTTTGAATGGCTTGAAGAAAAATTGGAAAGTACTGTTTAAAAACGTAAATTCAAAAAGAAACAAAACTACCGAAAAAAATGGTGAAAACTATGAGTTATATTCTGGATTATTTTATGATTTGAATTTACCTCTTGTAAAAAAAGGGGAAAAATTTGATAAAATAATCGATCCAATGATTTCTTTTCGATACAGCCCAAATAAAAATAATAATATTTCTAATGATGAAAGAAGAATGGATTTTGACAATATTTTTACTTTGGATAGAATTTCTTCAAATGAAACTGTGGAAGGTGGAGAGTCAATAACTTTTGGAGCAGACTATAAATTCATTAATAATAAATCACTGGATGAAGTTTTTAAAATAGGAATTGCACAAGTTTTTAGAAATCAAGAAAATAAAGATCTGCCAAGGACAAGCTCTATAGGAGAAACAAGATCTGATATTTTAGGAAACTTAGCTTTTTATAATAACGATTTTATTGATTTAAAATATGATTTTTCTTTTGATAATAATTTAAATGATTCAAAATATAATAATATTAATTTAAATGTAAATGTTAATAAGTTTGTAACGTCATTTGAATATCTTGATGATGATATAAGTTCTGATACAAAAAACTTTTTATCCTCATCTATAAAATATAATGCGAATGATAATCACAGTATTCTATTCAATAGAAGGGAAAATAAAAAAACAGGACTTACTGAGTACAACAATCTTATTTATGAATATAAAAATGACTGTTTAAAAGCTGGAATAGAATATAAGAAAAAATATTATTCAGACGGAGATACTAGACCTGGTGAAGAGTTAATGTTTACAGTAACTTTAGGAACTTTTGGCACAATTTACAGCCCAGCATTTTAATGTTTAGATTAATATTAATTTTTATTACTTATTTTATTTTTTGCACTCAAGTAAACTCAACCGAGCAAGAGGTAATAGTTAAAAAAAAAGTAGAAGAGTTTATTATTACTAATTTAGACATTAAAAAAGAAATTGAATATATTAAATCATTAAATCCTAGCTTAGCTGAAAAAACTGATAAGGAAAATTTATTAATATACGCAGAAAATTCACTTGTAAACGATAAAATTAAATACATCGAACTAGCAAAATTTTTTGATATGAATGAAATAAATAATGTTCCCGATTTAGTAATTAATAATTTTTACAATAAGTTAGGTTTTAATAGTTTAAAACAATTTAAAGAATATTTAAATATTAATAATCTAGATTATAATATAGTTCTTCAAAAACTTTATTTGGAACACCTTTGGAATTCATTAATATACCGAAAATATATTAATAAAATTAATATCGATGAAGAAAAAATAAAAAATAATTTAAAAGAAAAAATAAATTCTCAAAAAAAAGTTATTAATTTTAATTTAAGTGAAATAATTTTTACAATTAATAGCAAATCTGAATTAGGTAATAAGTTAAAAATAATAAATCAAAGCATAGAAAAGATGGGTTTTGAGGATACAGCAAAACTACATAGTATAAGTGAAACTCGAACGTTTGGGGGGAAAATAGGTTGGGTTACCGAGAACCAACTCTCACCTACAATTTTCAAAGAATTACAAAATATATCAGTAGAAAATTTTACTCAACCAATAAAGATTGCTGACGGTTACTTAATTTTATTTGTAAATGAAAAAAAAATTGAAGAAACTAAGATTAATCTTGATAAAGAATTATCGAAAGCAATCGCTTATGAAAAAAATAAACAGCTAAATGCATTTTCAAGGTTACATTTCAAAAAATTGGCAGTTAATATAAAAATAGAATGAAAAAAAAACCTCTGCTAATTGTAGCTGGCGAACCTTACAGTGTCTTTTCTGAATTATTTCTCAAAATTTATAGTACAAAAATTAAAAAAATTAAAATTCCAATTATTTTAATTGCATCCGAAAAATTATTCTTTAAGCAAATGAAAAAACTTGGTTACTCTTATAAAATTAATAGAATTGAAACCAAAGATATTCTTAAAAATAAAATTGATAATAAAAAAATAAATATTGTTGATGTAAGGTTTAAATTTAAAAAAACTTTTGACAAAATTTCATCTAAATCAAACCAATATATTAAAAATTCGTTTGATACTGCGTTGACTTTGCTGAAAAGTAAAAAAGCTATTGGATTAATAAACGGTCCAATTTCAAAGAAACATTTTTTAAATAGTAAATTTTTAGGAGTCACTGAATATTTGTCCTCAAAAACAAAATCAAAAAATAATGAAGTAATGCTAATTTATAATCCCAAATTATCAGTATCTCCGATGACTACTCATTTATCTTTAAAAAAGGTTTCTAAAAATATTAATAAAAAAAAAATAGTTAAAAAAGTCTTACTACTAAATAATTTTTATAACAAGAAACTAAAAAAAAAACCTTCTATAGCAATACTAGGATTGAATCCTCATTGTGAAACCAGTGAAATTTATAATGAAGAAGATAGAATTATAAAACCAGCTATTAAATATCTAAAAACTAAGAAAATTAATGTTCATGGTCCATATCCTGCAGATACAATTTTTTTAAAACAAAATTTAAAAAAATTTAATTTAATAATTGGAATGTACCATGATCAAGTACTGTCACCTATCAAAACCATATATGAATTTGATGCAATAAATATAACTTTAGGGCTGCCATTTGTGAGAATTTCGCCAGATCATGGACCAAATAATAAGATGATTGGAAAAAAAACCTCTAATCCAAAATCTTTACTTAATTCAATAAAATTTTTTAGAAGATTTAATGAAAGTTAAGCCAAAAAAAAGTTTAGGCCAAAATTTTTTAGTTAATCAATCATTGGCAAAGAAAATAGTAGATTTAGGAAATATATCAACAGATGATACAGTTTTAGAAATTGGTCCAGGAACTGGAAAACTAACTGAAGAAATAATAAATAAAAAACCAAAAAAAATAATTGTTATTGAAAAGGATGAAAATCTCGTTTCTTTGCTAAAAAAAAAATTTGATAAAAAAATAGAAATTATAAACCAAGATATGCTGAGAGTTGATGAAAAAAAATTACCTTATAAAAAAATAATTGTTTTTGGTAATCTTCCTTACAATATTTCGACACAAATTTTAGTCAAATTAATTAAATTTGAAAACATTAGCGATGTATTTAAAAAACTAATTTTTATGTTTCAAAAAGAAGTAGCTGACAGAATAAATGCAAGTTGTAATGATAGTAAATATGGGAGAATATCCATACTTTCTTCTTGGAAATTTAATATAAAAAAAATCAAAAATATCGAACCAAATTCTTTTTATCCTCCTCCAAAAGTTAGAAGTACAATATTAGAGTTTATACCGAAAAAAAAATTTACACAGATTAACAACCCAACTAACTTGGAATATATTACAAATGTTTTTTTCAAGCAACGAAGAAAAATGATAAAAAAACCCTTAAGCCAGTTATTTGAATTTCCTCTTATTGTTTCGAATAAATTTAAATTAGATCTTAATCTTAGACCACAAAATCTTAGTCCAGAGTTATATTTTCAAATATGTAAAGAATTAGAAGATTCAACTAAGTAAAAAATTTATATGTTTTTGAATTTTGTCTTTGTCATAATTGATTTTATTTTTTTTTAACTCGTGGTCAATGTAATTAATTATTTCATCACAACATTTATCAAGTTGATCATTGACAACAACATAATCGTAATCTTTCCAGTGCAATACATCTTTATCGAATTGTTTCATTCTTAAATCAACGATTGTTTTATCGTTCATATCTCTTTTGCTTAAACGATCAAAAAGTTCTTTTCTGCTTGGTGGTAATATAAAAAATGTTATCAATTTAAATTTAAGTTTTTTTTCTTTTATTTGCTTTGTTCCTTGCCAATCTATGTCAAATAGAACTTGTTTTCCCTCTTTTAGCGATTTCAAAACTTGGCTTTTTGATGTGCCATAATAATTGTTGAACACGTTTGCATATTCTATTAACTCATCATTTGTAATTAATTTTTCAAATTTTTCTTTATCAATAAAAAAATAATGTTGACCATTTTTTTCATTTGGCCTTGGTTTTCTTGTTGTGTAAGATATTGAAATATTAAAATTTTTTACTGTTGAAATTTTATTAACTAATGTTGTTTTGCCAGCACCAGATGGTGAAGACAAGATAACCATTGTACCATCTGTGTTTAAAGGCATTAATCTAATTTCTGTAAATCTAGCTCGCCTTACTTTCTATAAACTTTATTGCGTCTCCTACAGTTAGAATTTTTTCGGCTTCACTGTCTGAGATTTCTGAACCAAATTCTTCTTCAAAAGCCATTACAAGCTCTACAGTATCCAAGCTATCTGCTCCTAGATCGTCGATAAAACTAGCTTCGTCTGTTACTTTTGATTCTTCAATTCCTAAATGGTCTGCCACTATTTTTTTTACTTTGCTTGAAACATCATCTGCCATAAATTCCCTTGTATAGTTAAATTATAATCCTCCTATAAATATTAATTGACTTTGTCAAGCCATATACATGCCACCATTAACATGGATTGTTTCTCCAGTTATGTATGAAGCTTGATCTGAGGCTATAAATGCAACTGTATTAGCAACATCTTCCCCTGTTCCTAATTTCGCCATTGGTATTTTTGAAGTTAAAACAGCTTTAATATTTTCTACAATGTTGTCTGTCATCTTTGATTGAATAAATCCCGGCGAAACACAGTTAATTGTTATATTTTTTTTTGCATATTCTATGGATAAAGATTTTGACATTCCAATGATTCCAGCTTTTGACGCTGCATAGTTTGCTTGACCTAAATTTCCAGTATGTCCAACAACTGAGGTGATGTTTACAATTCTTCCATATTTGTTTTTTAACATTTTTTTTATTGCAGATTTACTTAGGTGAAAAGTTGAGCCCAAATTTATATCGATTACTTTTTGCCATTCTTCATCTTTCATTCTTATAGACAAATTGTCTAAATTTAACCCTGCATTATTTATTAAAATATCTAAGCCAGTTAATTGTGAATACACATTTTCAATAAACTCACTAATTTTTGAATGATTTGAAATATCAAATTTCATAATATGGACTGAAGGAAATTCCTTTTTAAGTGCGTCTAGTTTTTCAGTTTTAGTTCCAGTTGCAAAAACATTTCCATCTAATGATATAAATTTTTTTACCAAAGCTCCTCCTATCCCTCCTGTAGCCCCTGTAATTAATATTTTCTTATTTTTAAAACTAATCATTTATGTTAATTTTTCTAGATCTTCTATTTCATTAATTGATATTATTTCAACATCTTTATTTATTCTTTTTATTAATCCAGATAATACTTTTCCAGGACCAATTTCAATAAAAGTTTTTGTGCCTTTTTCTACCATATTTATTATGCTTTCTCTCCATCTGACAGGGCTTTCAATTTGTTTAATTAGTAAATCTTTAATTTGTGAAGGCTCATTAGCTTCTTCGCTTGTTACATTAGAGATAATCGTATTTTTTGGAATACTTAAACTTACCTTCATTATTTCTTTATTCATAATTTCGGTAGCTGCTCGCATTAAATTACAATGAAATGGTGCACTCACAGGAAGTTTTATATTTTTTATTTTTTCTAATTTCAAATCATTAATAAATAGATCTAAGTCATTATTTCTACCACTAATAACAAGTTGTCCTACAGAATTATCATTAGCTATAAAGCATTTGTATTTTTCTATATTTTTTTTTAATAATTCATTAATAAATTTAACATCTGTTCCTAGCACTGCAACCATTCCTCCTTCTCCTTTTGGCATTGCTGACTGCATAGATTTTCCTCTAACTTTTAATAATTTTATAGATTGATCAAATGTTAGAGAATCCACAGCAGTTAACGCAGAATATTCCCCCAATGAGTGTCCTGCAAAAAATTTAGCTTTATTTAAATCTTTTTTTGTTTCATTTTTTATTAATTGATAAATAGAATAACTTGCAAGAAATATTGCTGGTTGAGTATTTTCAGTTAAGTTTAATTTTTCCTGTGGACCCTCTAAAATTATTTTACTTAATGGTTGTTTTAAAATATCATCAGCTTTTTTAAATAATTCTTTAATATACGGAAAGTTAGTATAAAGATTTTTTGTCATACCAACCGACTGAGAACCTTGACCAGGAAAAACTACCGAAAACATAAATAATTTATAATTAATTATAGCATTTTTTTTATTGTAATTATAAATTTATAATAGTATATCCACACAGTTTAATTATGAAAAATTATGAACATACAATAGTAGCTCGACAAGATGTATCAGCTACTCAGCTTAATCAAATTAAAGAAAAGTATACTAAAATAGTTGAAAAAAATGAGGGAAAAGTATTGCTTACTCAAGACTGGGGATTATTAAACCTTTCATATGTTATAAAAAAGAACAAAAAGGGTAATTATATTCACTTTAAAATCAAGGCCGATGGTAATGCAATTAAAGATTTAGAAAAAAATGAAAGAATTGATAAAAACCTTTTAAAATATCTAACTGTAAAAGTAAAAAAACATGATTTAGAAACAAATTATTTTGCAAAAAAAGAAGGAAATGTGGAAGTAGAAAAAAAAAAATATAGCCGAAAAGAACCAAGATGAAAAGAAGATCATCAGATAAAAAAAATAGAAAAAGTAATTTTGTAAAACTAAGCTTGTTTCAACCAAATAGATTTAGAGGTAGCAAAAAGTGTCCTCTGTCAGCAAAAGGTGCTCCAGTGGTAGATTATAAAAATATTTATTTATTAAAAAGATATATTACTGAAAATGGAAAAATTGTTCCATCAAGAGTAACTAATATAAGCCAAAAAAAACAAAGAGAATTATCCTTGTCAATTAAAAGAGCTAGAAATTTAGCGTTAATTTAATGAAAGTAATTTTACTTGAAAATCTAAGAAATATTGGATCAATTGGTGAAGTAATTGATGTAAAAAAAGGGTATGCAAAAAATTACTTAATATCCCAAAAAAAAGCTCTGTTTGCCTCAAAAAAAAATATATCCGAAGTAGAAAAATTAAAAAAAGAATTAAATAAAAAAGACATAGAAAAGAAAAAAGATGCAAAAACAATATCTGAAAAAATTCAAAACAAAGAATTCGAAATTAAAAAATTATGTAACGAAACTAAAGAACTTTATGGATCTGTAACTCCTTCAGAAATATCAAAATTACTGAAAGAAAATGAAAAGGTCGAAATTAACGCTTCACAAATACAACCCGTAAAAGAAATTAAATCTATAGGCACTTTTGTTGTACTAATAAATCTTCACAGTGAAATACAATCTAAAATAAATATTAAAGTTTCACCTGAAGAAACGGTTAAATAATTTATACATTTTTTTCCCCAGTTAATATTTTATATTGAGAGTTGAATATAACTGATTTATTTAACTGTATGGTAAATACATTTAGCATAGTAAAAAACGATATAAAAGAACTACCAAATAATATTGAAGCAGAACAAGCTGTAATTGGTTCAATACTTGTATCAAATGAAATCTTTGATGAAATAAATATATTGCTATCAAGTAAAAATTTTTTTGATCCTATGCATCAAAAAATTTTTAACGCTATAGAAAAACTAATTTACAGTGGTATGCTAGCAAATCCAATTACACTTAAAAATTACTTTGAAAATGAAAAAGATGATTTAAATATTCCAGAATATTTAGTCAAAATAACAAAATTTTCTACTTCTTCACGACAATCTGTAGAATATTCAAAACTCATTTATGATTTATATGTAAAAAGAGAACTAGTTAAAATCTCTGAAAATATTATAGATACTGCAAAATTAAATGACTTGGATCAAAATGGAAAATCAATTATTGAAAATTTTGAAAGAGCCCTTTTTGATTTAGCAGAAAAAGGATCATTTAGCTCATCATTAATAAAGTTTGATGAGGCTATGAGACTTACAATTGAAATGGCATCTAATGCATACAAAAATGAAGAAGGAATAGTCGGAGTTCCTTCAGGATTAAAAGATTTAGATGATAGGTTAGGTGGACTTCACAAATCAGATTTAGTTATTATTGCTGGCAGACCTTCTATGGGTAAAACTGCACTTGCAACTAATATTGCTTTCAATGCTGCTCAAAAAATTCAAGAAGATGGTAAAAAATCTTGTATTGCTTTTTTTTCTTTAGAAATGTCTTCAGAACAACTTTCTACAAGAATACTCGCTGAACAATCAAGAATTAAATCTAACGATATAAGAAGAGGAAAAATTTCAGAAGAACAGTTTGATAAATTTATCGAAACATCAAAAAATATAGCGGAACTTCCACTATACATAGATGAGACCCCAGCAATTAGTATTGCAGCTTTGAGTAATAGAGCAAGAAGAATTAAAAGGTTATATGGTTTAGATATGGTGGTGATTGATTATATCCAGCTAATGAGGGCAACAAACACTAGAGACGGAAGAGTGCAAGAAATTTCAGAGATTACCCAAGGCTTAAAAGCATTGGCAAAAGAACTATCGGTACCCGTTTTGGCACTATCTCAACTATCTAGAGCTGTAGAACAAAGAGATGATAAGAAACCACAATTATCTGATTTAAGAGAATCTGGATCAATAGAGCAAGATGCTGATGTTGTTATGTTTGTTTATAGAGAAGCATATTA
>MDTG01339133.1_pt1 | contig 10919 bp, 12 predicted proteins | sample 811421 | NCBI WGS metagenome assembly MDTG01 (sample SAMN05326645, study PRJNA326480) | marine metagenome | isolation source: seawater | place: Pacific Ocean: South East | collected 2011 | reverse complement strand
GTATCAAACTGCTGCAGAGCTTCATAAAGAATGGGCAAAGACTTATCATAAAGTAGATGATCTTGAGAGATATACCAACATTCATAAATCAATAATTGGCAAAGATGTGACATTAAAACCAGGTAAGGTTCCGTTTCTGGGTTATCCAAATAAACTTTCAATGAATGTTAAAGTCATGAATGGTGCTATGGCAGAAGTTATTGGAGCCGAGGATTTTGCTTATAACGGAAAAACTTTTTATTCTTTTACAGCTGATTATTCTAAATGTAAAAAAAAAGAGAAACAGAATGATTGTACTCATCATTTTGGAAGTGTTAGAACAGAACTTACATCAAAAGATAATTGGACATTTACAGAGGGAACAGAAAAATGGATTAATTATGCTTTTATGCCTGCGCGTAACATATTATTTCCAAAAAATCCACACAGGAAATATACCGTAGGGCAATGCCACCCAAGTGGTCACAAGATTACCTGGATGATGACTATCCAATCAGCAAAGTTAATTTTAACTCATGAATTTTCAAGTTTTAAAAATAACAATGAGTGGAAACCTAGCAGTATGGAAAAAAGAAGAGTTCTTAAAAAGTTCAAAGTAAATAAAAATTTTGGAACAGACAATTGGACAACAGTAAGAATTAATTTCAAAAATTCAAAAAAGCCAGATGGCAAATTGAAAGTTTGGATAGATGGAAAACTTGCCTATGATTATGAAGGTCCAACTAATTGGGGTAAAAAAAAACATAAAGGTCAAAGAAGAAACAAGTGCTATTTTAAATTTGGTCTATATACTAATGCAAATTTAAAAGCAGAACACAAACATGAAGCTGAGGGAATGACAGTGTTTACAGATTATATGGCGATGGCAAAAACTGAGGAAAAACTTGAAGCACTATTATCAAAAGATAAATAATTATGAGTATATTTGAAGATTTAATTAGATTAGCCCGAGAAAGAAAAGATAAGCCTATTGAAGGATCTTATACAAATAAATTACTTAGTGATAAATTACTTAGCAAAGAAAAGATTTTAGAGGAAATAAATGAATTAATAGAAGCTGTGGAAAAGGATTCAAACAAAGTACATGAAGCTGCAGATGTTTTTTATCACTTGATCATGTATCTTGAGGCAAATAATATAAAGATTGAAGATGTGATGATAGAGTTAGATAAAAGAAAAAAATGAGTTACGACCAAAATAATATTTTTGCAAAAATTTTAAGAGGCGAAATACCTTGTAAAAAAATTTATGAGGATGATTTTATACTATCCTTTTACGATATTAACCCTCAGAAAAAAGTTCATGCACTAGTTATTCCTAAGGGTCATTATATTGATCTTGATGATTTTAGTTCAAATGCATCTCCAGAGGAAATGGTTGGTTTGCTTAGAGGAATTAATACAGTAGCTAAAAAACTTCAGATTTCAGTAGATACGGGAAAAGGATATAGAGCTTTAACTAATATAAGCGAAAACGGAGGCCAAGAAGTACCCCATTTACACTTTCATTTATTTGGGGGTGAAAGGGTTGGTAAAATGGTTGAGTGAATAAAAAAGTTGAAAGAAATTATTTAGAAATAAATTCTTTAAAGGATTTGATATACTCAAATACGAATCCTGAAGGTTATTCAATTGAACTTGTGAAACCAGCGGACTATCAACTTAATAAATTTTTTTACAAGAATATTGGAAATAAACATCATTGGGTTGATCGCTTGATTTGGACGGAAAAACAGTGGATTGAATATACTACTAATGAAAAAGTAAAAACTTACATTTTAAAAAAAAAAGATGATTTAGCAGGATATTTTGAACTAATTATTCACAGAGATAAAAATGAAGTAGAAATTGCCTATCTTGGTTTACTAGAAGACTATTTGAATAAGAAATTAGGTTCCTATCTTTTATCATCAGCAATTGAAAATTCATTTTTGAGCAAACCTGAGAGAGTGTGGGTACATACTTGTTCTCTAGATCACAAAAACGCTCTAATAAATTATACTTCCAGGGGCATGAAAATTTTTAAAAAAGAAACAATTACAGTTTAATTAATTTTGCTTAGGTAAAGTAAATAAGTTTTCATCTATATTTTTATTTTTAATAATTGAAGAAATAAATGTAATACTTAAATTTTGATATATATCCTCTGTTTGCCATCCAATCAGGTTATATGAGTCATAATCAAAAAATATATTTATTTCAAAGTTATTTTCAGAAAAATTATAATTTATAAATTTATTCTCTATAATTCTTTCTTCTAAATTATTAATTTTTTTTAGTAAAAATTCTTTGCTTAAAATTAATTCAAGTGGTGTTCTTTCCAAAGGATAGAGATAATAACTACTTTTAGTTTTTACAACAAGTGATTGACCATTTGAAACTATTACTTTGTTATTAGGTAAATTATATTTACAAAAAATTTTTTTAGGATATGAGATTATACATTCACCATTTTCTGTTTTACCGTTAATATTTTGTTCAAAATTGAAGGTAAAATTGTTTATACTTTTCAAATTATCAATTACCTTATCTTTCTTTGAGGCTAAGGTCTCAGTATTCAAAAATGTTATTAAAAAAATAAAAAAATATTTTTTCATTAGAGGACATCTCGTTTACCAACATGATTAGCTTTGCTAACAATTCCTTCAGACTCCATCATATCAATTATTCTTGCAGCACGATTGTAACCAATTTGTAGTTTTCTCTGCAAAAATGAAGTTGAGGCTTTTCCTTCAGATCTAATAATATCTAATGCACTTTCATAAAGTTCATCTTTGTCATTGAGGTTTTTTGAGTTTTCATTTATTTCTTTCTCGTCTACAAAATTCAATATTTCATCAATATAATCTGGCTCAGCTTGAGATCTTAAAAAATTATTTATTTTTTCAATTTCATTTTCTGAAACAAATGGGGCATGGATTCTTACAATTTTATTTGCTGAGGACATGTAAAGCATATCTCCTTTACCCAAAAGTTGTTCAGCACCTTGCTCTCCTAATATTGTTCTACTGTCAATTTTAGATGTTACTTGAAAAGATATTCGAGTTGGAAAGTTTGCTTTGATAGTTCCTGTTATAACATCTACACTAGGTCTTTGCGTAGCCATAATAATGTGTATGCCAGCAGCTCTAGCCATTTGTGATAATTTTTGTATATAATTTTCAATTTCCTTCCCTGCCACTAACATTAAATCGGACATCTCATCTACCACAACTACGATATAGGGCATTGGAAGTTTATGTTTTGCGTTATATCCATCTATATTTCTTACACCTTCCTTAGTCATTAACCTGTACCTACTTTCCATCTCTTTAACTACCCAACCTAAAACAGAAGCGGCTTTTTTTGCTTCTGTGATTACAGGACAAAGCAAATGAGGTATTCCTTCATAAGTTGATAATTCCAACATTTTAGGGTCGATTAAAATAAATTTACATTTATCTGGAGTATGTCTGTAAAGGAGTGAGAGTATAATCGTATTAATACAAACAGATTTTCCTGAGCCCGTAGTTCCAGCTATCAAAAGATGAGGCATGGATGTTAAATCACCAATAATTGGGCTACCAGAAATATTTTTACCTAGAGCAATTGGTAATTTAATTTCTCTCTTTTTAAAATTTAAACTTTCTATAATTTCACTTAAGTATACATTTTCTCTAGAATTATTAGGAAGCTCTATACCCACTGTATTACTTCCTGGTATTGTTGAAATTCTAGCAGATTCTGAACTTGTATTTCTAGCTATATCATCAGAAAGATTTATAATCTTTGAAACTTTGATGCCTGCTGCTGGCTCAAACTCATTAAGAGTTACAACAGGACCATGACTAACCTTTTTAATATTTCCATTAACACCAAAATCTAATAATATTTTTTCAAGAAAACTAGGATCATTTGTTTGGTTTTTAGACGTGTTATCTCTTTCTTTTTTTGTTGGCATTTTAAGTAAATCTGTATTTGGAAGTTCAAATTTTACTTTCTCATTGTTCTTAATTTTCTCAGCTTTTATAAATGGCAAATCTTCTTGAATTAAATTTTTAATTTCATCTTGTGGTATATATTCACTTATAATTTCGCTTTTATCAGTGTAATTTTTATTATTATTTTTTATTAAAAAATCTTTTAACTTTTTTAAAAAATTAAAAGTTTTTTTTAAGCTAAAGTTTATGCTAATTAAAAATAGGATTAAAATTAGAAAATATAGAAAATAATATGAAATATTTTGATTAAGGATAATTAAATCTTTGAAAAACGATGTATTTAAATATTGACCAACAAATCCACCATTTCCATTTATATACAATGTAAGATTACTATCATAAAAATAATTAAAAAATATTGAACCAAAAATACAATATAAAATTGTAAAAAAAATATTTTCAATTATTAAAAAAAAATCTTTACTTCTAAAAATGTTAATACCTGTGAATATGAAAGATATAGATATTAGATATGAGATTAATCCAACAGATTGAAAAAAAAGGTCAGAGACATAGCTGCCATATATTCCAAGTAAATTTTTGATTTCAGTATCTTTTGAAAATATGAAGTTAGGATCATCTGGTGAATAACTAATAAGTGAGACTAAAAGGAATAATCCTAGAAATAATATGGCGGTACCAAATATTTCTATTAATCTATTAATAGTAAATATTAAAGCAGTATTTGTTATCTTTTTAATATTCATTTCAGTGAATCAAATTTATCACTTTGTATCATCTAATTTTTGTTGTTAAAATTAATTTGTTATGAAAGTGTGTATTCTTGGAAATGGTCTTGTAAGCTTAACTTTAGCTAATACTTTAGTTAACAGAGGTTTAAATGTAGATATTATTTATGCAAAAAAACATAAATCTTATAATCAAAGTAGAACTCTAAGTATCTCAAAATCTAATGTTGAATACTTTAATAAAAATATTGTTAATATTGAAAAAATTTTGTGGAAAATTAGAAATATTAAGATTTATACAGAAAATTTAAAAAATAATGAAATAGTAAATTTTACAGATCCATCCAAAGAAGTTTTTTCTATACTTAAAAATGATCAATTATATAAATTATTGGAAAAAAATTTAAAAAACAAAAAACTTTTTAAATATAAAAAAAATTTAAATTATAAAAATATTTTAAAAAAAAATTATAATTTAATAATTAATTGTGACATTAATCATGAGATAACAAAAAAGTTTTTTTCTAATATGCTTAAAAAAGATTATAATAGCTTTGCATATACAACTTTTATAAAACATAAAAAACTTTTTAAAAATGATACAGCAATACAAATTTTCACGAACGATGGGCCAATCGCTTTTTTACCAATTTCACCAGTTCAAACTTCCATAGTTTGCTCTTTAAGAGAAAAGAGCAAGAAAACAAAAATAAATATTAACGAATTGATAAAAAGATTTAATCCAAAATTTAAGTTGATCAGTATTAGCGAAGTAGCAAAGTTTGAATTGAGTTCATCTAATTTAAGAAAATATTATAATAAAAATATTTTAGCTTTTGGTGATCTACTCCATCGAATACATCCTTTAGCTGGACAAGGTTTTAATATGTGTTTGAGAGATATAATTCAATTAACTAAATTAATTGATAATAAATTAGAACTTGGAATAGATATTGATAAGTCAATATGTATAGAATTTCAAAATAAAACCAAAGATAAAAATTATTTATTTTCAAAAGGTATTGATTTAATTTACGAACTTTTTAATATTGAAAGTAAAACTAATAATAAATTTTTGAGTAAATCTTTCAATTATCTTATTAAAAATAAATTAGTAAAAAATTTCTTCAAGAAGTTTGCTGATACTGGGATTTCAATATAATTTTATTGGATAGTCGTATTATTATATTGATCATAGGTGTAAGTACTTAAAATTTCAGAAATTTTAGATTTTCTAATATTTAAACTTTTTGCTTCGAGTAAAACTTGTTTTTCTTCGAGTGTAAATGGAGATGCCATTGCAAGAGCGTTTATTGTTTCATCTAAACTTTGTTTTTCTAAAGCTTTCCAATTTATGATAAATCCTCTTTTCTCAAATAAAGATTTTAAATCTTTAAATATAAGTTCTAGATCAGAAAATTTTAAGTCTTCTTTTTTTTCACTTAAATCATCTAAGTAATTGTCAAAACTTACTTCAAATTCTCTGTATTTTTTTTTTGAGTTTATTTCTTTAATTAATTCAAATCTTGTTATTCCTTTTAAATCAATTAAATATCTACCGTCCTCAGTTTCTTTGAAACTTGTTATTTTTCCTAGACATCCCACCTGATGGAGTTCGTCAATATCGTCATTTAATTTCTTAATAATTTTAGGTTGGATCATTCCAACAAATTTGTTTGTTTTCATGCTATCATTGATCATATCAATATATCTTGGTTCAAAAATATTCAGAGGTACGGTAGTTTTTGGAAAAATTATGAAATTACTCAGTGGAAAAACAGATAATTTTTTTGGTAATTCTTCTTTTTTCATTCTTTGGAAAATATACCACATTTATTATTGCTTGAATTAAAAAAATTGTCTACTTATACTGTTTTTAATTGCGGGCATAGCTCAGTGGTAGAGCGTCTCGTTGCCAACGAGAAGGTCGAGGGTTCGACCCCCTTTGCCCGCTCCAAAAAAGATTAAAGTTAAAGATGAATGATTTATTAAAAAAAAAATGTGTACCTTGTGAAGGAGGAGCCATTGCATTTGATATCTCAGAAATCCACAATTATCAAAAAAAAGTTGATGGATGGGATGTTTTAAAAGATGAAAAAAAAAATTTTTTTTTAGAAAAAAATTTTAAGTTTAAAAATTTTCTAGAAAGTCAAAATTTTGTAAATGAAGTTGGCAAAGTTTCTGAGCAAGAAGGACATCATCCAGATATTCTCTTTGGCTGGGGATATGCAAAAATTGCAATAACAACTCATGCAATTGGTGGTTTGTCCGAAAATGATTTTATATTAGCAGCAAAAGTTGACAAGTTATTTAATGTCTAAAATGCCTAGTTTTTGAAAAAACTAAAACAGTATTTGTTTCATTTGCATACTTAATTATTTTTTTATCATTAATTGATCCAGAAGGCTGTACTACTGCAGTAACGCCTGATTGAACTAATTTTTCAATTCCATCTGTAAATGGGAAAAAAGCATCAGAAGCAGCAACAATATCTTTTTTTGATTTAAAAAATTTATTCATTTTGTTAATTGCAATTTGACAGCTATCTAATCTACTAGGTTGTCCAGAGCCTATACCAAGTGTTGCTTTGTTACTTGCCAATACAATTGCGTTAGATTTAACGAACCGACATACATTAAATGCAAAAATTAAATCATCCATTTGAGATTTATTTGGTTTAATTTTTGACACAACATTAAAATCCTTTTTTGAAAAAATTTTATTATCTTCTGACTGAATTAAAATAGCCTTATCTAGCGAATTAAATTTTGTTAATTCATCTGGATAAAAATTATTCGCATCTATTAACCTTAAATTTTTCTTTTTTTTTAATATATTTAGAGCCATTTTATCAAAACCATTACCAATGATAACTTCTAAAAATGTATTAGTGAGCTCTAATGCTAATTCTTTTTTTATTCTAAAGTTACATGAAACAATACCCCCAAACGCACTAATCGGATCACAGGCCAATGCAGTTCTATAACTATCGGTATCTCTATTTTGAATTGATATTCCACATGGATTTGCATGTTTAATGATAACAGTACCAATATTTTTGGGTAATGTTTTAGATATACTTAGTGCTGAAAAAATATCGTTATAATTATTAAAACTTAATTTTTTTCCACTTAGTTGTTTAATATTTAAAGTTTTATTTTTAGAATAAATTGCACTTTCTTGATGGGGGTTTTCTCCATAACGAAGTTTTTCAATTAAGTTAGTTTGAATAATCTTTTTTTTTGGAAAATTTGTTTTGGTAACTTTATTAAAATAGTCTGAAATTAAAGAGTCATAATAAGCAGTTTCAGTAAAAGCTAATTGAGATAATTTTTCTCTAAATTTTAATGAAGTTGCGCCTTGGTTATTTTTCAGCTCATTGATTAATAAATCATATTGATCAATTGAAGTAATTACAGCTACGTCATTATAATTTTTTGCAGCAGACCTTACCAATGTTGGACCACCTATATCTATATTTTCAATTATTTTACTTTGATTTTTAGTATGTTTTAAAGTTTTTTCGAAAGGATAAAAATTTACAATAACTATATCAATATTTTTAAAATTATTATTTTTTAGATCTTTTAAATGAGTTTTGTTATTTCTCTTATTAAGAATACCGGCATGTATCTTTGGGTGTAAAGTCTTTACTCTCCCTTCCAATATTTCAGGAAATCCAGTATAATCAGATACCTCAACACATTTGTATTTAAGTCTCTTTATTTCCTTAAAAGTTCCTCCCGAACTTATTATTTCAATTTTATATTTTTTAAAAAATTTTAATATTAACTTTAGATTTTTTTTATCTGAAACAGAAATTAAAGCTCGCTTAATTTTTTTCATTATATTTTAACTAATTGCCATTTAATCTCTTCATTTCGGTTATTTGTAATACCTGAAATAAAAATGTTCTGGTTTTGATTATATGAATTTTTATTACCGAAATATAAACCATTATCAATATCTATATTGAACTTTTCACAAGTAAATTTCCACCCCTCATCATTTAATTCAATTAGAATTGTTTTATTATCTTGAGTTTTCATTAATTTTGTATCTGGCTCAAGATGGAACCTTATATCAAACTTAATATTGTAGTTATTTTTTTTATTTATTATTTTATCTAATCCTACAAATCTTGTTTGTTCAGGATAAAATTCAATTTCTCTTTCATGCACTGATCTATATTTTTTAAAATATCCATCATGAGACACATTTATTTTCCAAAAATTTTTTTCAAAAATTATATTTTTTTTTAAAATTTTTATTCCTTCTTTAATAACTAAATTATTTTTATTATTTTTTTTAAACTTACAAGATGATTGGTCATCGATAATTAAAGTACTGTGGGTTGCTGTTGATTTTGAAAGTTGTTTCAGTTTAGAATTTTTATTTCCATAATTACCACAATTGCTAATTAGTTTTTTCCCATTTGAAATTATTTCAAATGATAAAGCACCTGACTGATAATGTTCTGAATATTTTGAAGTAGGGGAAGGTCCTACATCCATTATTAATGACACCCTCTTATTTTGTAAAATTGCATAACCCCCAAATTCTTTATTATCATTTTTAAAATTGTACCCAAACCTTTTGAGATAAAGATCGAATTCAAAATTATTAGAAATGTTATTTCCATTAAATAACATATCACATTTAATATTTTGTGATGTGAAAGCATAACCGCGGCCTAAATAATATATTGTTTCATCAATGAATTCGGGAATTGAAATTTGTGCCTCTTTAAACCACTCTCTTATAAGTATGAAATATTTTAAATAAAATGTTAATTGCTTAACATTTCTTGATTTAGGAAATCCATCATTATCAAGTGATAAATTAGAAATTTTTTTTAAAAGATTTAATCCAAAAGATAAATACTTATCTTCATTTTTATAACAAAGAGCTACTAAAATTATTGCTGCACAGCCGATTATTTTATCATGATTTAATTTAGATTTATTAATTTCGTTGATTAAATGATTTGTCTGTTTTTGTATTATCCAACTAAATTGATTTTTATATTCATTATCACTTTCGCTATAAGTTAAATAATGATTAGATAACCATGCAATAATTCTTTTGGAGGTTAAATCAAATTCCCAACTTTTGTTATTATATTTAAAATTATGTTTTATCCAGTTTGATATAATTGATTGTGTGGTTTTTTTGGATGATTTTAAATCTATACTAAAAAACCAATAAAAATTATTTAGTTTTTTGAATTCTTCTGATTTTATATTGTTATTATTCCATAAATTTTCTGTTGAAAAATCATCTATATTAAATTTTTTTTTTGATAATTAATTAAAGAAGAGAGTAAATGAGGACTTGGTTTATATGTTAGATCTTTTAAATTAATTTTTGATATTTTTTTATCATAATAATTAGAATTTAAATAAATCTTTTCAAATTGATTTAAAAAATTTTCAAAAAATTGACTTAAAAAAAACAGGATATTTTTAAAAATCATTTTATTATTTTGATTTTAGTAGCTCGATATTTTTTTTAATATCCCCATTGTTACTTTTAAAAATTGTTGTTCCTGAAACTAATATATTTGCACCAGCATCTACTGCTGTTTTCGAATTTTCAAAATTAATTCCTCCATCAATTTCAATATCAAAATTTAAATTTTGTTTAATTTGAAGTTTTTTTAAATCTTTAATTTTGTCTAAAACTTCTGGCATAAATTTTTGACCACCAAAACCTGGATTGACACTCATTATTAAAACCAAATCGATAATATCTAAATATTTAGTAATAACATCAATTTTAGTTTCAGGATTTAGAGAGACACCAACCTTTTTACCTAATTCTTTAATTTTTGAAATTGAGACTTCTAAATTATCTGTTGCTTCTGGATGAATTGTAATTATATCTGCACCAGCTTCCGAATATGCTTCTATGTACTTGTGGACTGGAGAAATCATCAAATGTACATCAAATAATATTTTAGACTGTTTTTTTAGTGCTTTAATAACTGGAGGGCCAATAGTTAAATTTGGAACAAAATGGCCATCCATAACATCTACATGAATCATGTCTGCCCCAGCATCTTCTAATTTTTTTATTTCATTACCTAATTGACTAAAATCAGCCGAGAGAATTGAAGGTGATATTTGTATTTTTTTCATTGAGAACTAGATTTACTAGTATCAATTTTTAAAATTTAATTGAATTAAAAAATTGGTAAATTTGTCTCGAAATTTCACTTTCCAGAGGAAAAGAGAGCATGCCCATTACAG
>MDTG01318969.1_pt1 | contig 10919 bp, 11 predicted proteins | sample 811421 | NCBI WGS metagenome assembly MDTG01 (sample SAMN05326645, study PRJNA326480) | marine metagenome | isolation source: seawater | place: Pacific Ocean: South East | collected 2011 | reverse complement strand
TATTCATATCAATATTAAGTTTTAATTTAGCCAATGCATATTTATATGTAGCTAAATATTTTTCTTCTTTATATCCATCCTGAATTGATCTAATTTTATAATATTTAATTGCATTTTGATAATCACCAATATCAAAATAACTATTTGCAAGATAAAAGTAATATCTTGAATTTTTTGGTTCATCTTTTATTCCTTGTTCTAATAATTGAATATCTCTTTTAAATTTTTTATCAATAGTTCTATTTGAACCATCATATTTTTCTATTATAGTTAATCCATCGAATACATTTCCTCTTTCATCTACTTGATCAGAATATATATATTCGTGAGTAACACCTTCATATTTCCATAAATATTTTCCTGATACTAATTTTACATTATAATATTCAATATAAGTATCATATTTGATTAAGTATGAAGGTTCTTTTAGTTTATTTTTAAAATTTTTATCTTTTATATTTACTTGAAAGTCTGCATCAAGAAGTATTATATAGTCAGATTTATTGTATGCTTTTTGTATAGCTTCTTGTCTATTATATCCAAAATTAATCCATTTAACTTGGTGAAGTTCTCCTTTAATACCTTTTTCTTCAAAATAATTTTTAATAAATTCTTGTGTACCGTCTGTAGATCCTGTATCACAAATTACCCAATAATCTAAGTATTTGTAAATTGAATCTAAACATCTTTTTATAATTTTTTTTTCATTTTTAACTATCATATTAAGACATAATGTTTTCATTACTAATATAAAATATTTGAAAAAAAAATTAAGTTGGTAATAATTAAATAAAATCTTTTGATTCATAAAAAATGAATTTAAATAAAAACTATTAATCATTACAATATGAATCTTTATCATTATAAATTTCATAGTTTACATATGCTGCAAGTCTATTTGATTTTTCAAATTCGCTAATATCTTTTCTAAAGACTTCATATCTAGCCGAATCTTTCTGATAAGATCTGAAAGTTAACATTCTAAATTCATCACATCTAACACATTTACACAAATTAATATCTTGACTTTTCCCTTTTAATATTCTATCTTCTGTTAATGGATTAATACATCTAACTCTATGATTTGGTTCCATTAAAAAATCCATTATTATTAAGTTAACGCTTGAAGGAATATTGTATTTAGAAATCAAGAGTGAATATGTAATATACATTTTTTGTGATTTGTCACATAATTTACAATTACATAATAAACTTGACATAAATCTATTTTGTTCCTTTATAAAAATCGACTTACAATATTCATCATTAGTTAATATTTCTTGATATGATCTAATTCTCATACAAGATTCAATATAATCAGTTAGCTTTGAGGCATGGTATTTACTTTTTTTTATATTATAATATTGTTCATCATTATCATAGAGTATAAACAAGTCCATTTTAAGAATACATTTATATTTATCTTGCGAATTTATTTGTATACTTCCATGTTTAGCTTGGGATGGAAACAAGAGCCAATTACCAGGAACACATGATTGATTAAAAATATGTGGAACTGTAATTCGATTATATATTTCATCTTCTTCATTATTAATATCATAAAAATGTTTTAATGGTAAATATACTATAGTATTTCCATCATTTGATTCGAATCTATTATTTAAATTTGAATCAAGTGATACTATTAACGTATACATAATTGACTTTCTATTTTTTAGTTCATCTTCATGAAATGGTGGTTCTAATAATTTATCTCTATGCAATTCAAATTTACCACCAGAAGGATAATAAACAATATTTCCATGAGAAGGTTCCATGACAATATCGACATAGTTGTAGTCGATATTTTTTTTAATTTGTGGAATTATAAAATCAGAGACTAATGAAACAACATTAGGTCCAAAATCTATTTGTTGAGAATTCCTAATATTTAATTTTTCTTTTAGTGAATTATTTTTATGTGACCCTACTACTGATGTGAATCCACTTTTTGAAAGATAACTAGATATAAGATTTTTCTTGTATTCTATTAAATTTTCTTCTGATATATCATATTTCATCTTTACTTGATTTATTTCTTCAATATTTGAAATAAGTATTTCTAATAATTTACTAAAAAATGTATTTGACAATGAACCAGTTAATGTAAAATAGTGTTGATATGAAATTATATTTCCAATGTTATCATATAACTCATCAATTCTATACTTTTCTACAGATGTAGCCATTTTCTCAAAAATATTTTCGTTTTTATAATTAAGGCAACCATCACATATTTGTCCTTTACAATCTGAACAAAAGACTTCATCTTTACTAAATTTGCATTCTAATTCTTCGTAATTTAATAGTAAATTTATTTTCTCATTAGGTTTACTATTAAAATGGTCTATATATGTTTTAATCATAGTAGGTACCTAATAAATGATTTAAACAATAAAATTATTTCAATTTTTTATATAAAATCTATATATTATTAATGTATAAATCAAAATACCTAAAATATAAGAAAAAATATTATGATTTAAAATCAGAAGAAAATAATAAAAAAAATAATTATTTAGACAATTTATTTAAGAAACATCAAGGTAAAAAAAGTTTGTATGCAGAAAGTACTTCAACATTATTTTTAACTTATGGTTATATAAAAAATAGTTGTATTGATATTATGATTAAAAAATTAAAAATTAATAAAGATGACGTTTTTTATGACTTAGGATCAGGAATAGGGAATGTTTGTTTTAAAATATCATATTCTACAAATGCTAAATCAAAAGGATACGAATTGGTAGATATAAGACATAAAGTTGCAACTGACATTAACAGTGAATTTTCATTATTAAAAAATATGGAAAATAAGGTAGAATTATATAATGATGATTTTACTAAATTAAAAAATGGTATTGATGATGCAACAATAATATTTACAGATTCGATAGTATTTTCTGAAGATTTATTAAAGTTAATAGAAAACATAGCATATCAATCTCCAAATTTAAGATATTTAATATCAATGAAAAAATTAGATAATCCAAAAAATTTTGAACTAATTGAAAATTTACCATGTGAAGCTTCATGGAGTATTAGTCAAATAAATATTTATAAAAAAATTGAATAATATTAAACTACATAGTTATTATTATTTTATAGATGTCGAAAATTTATAAAATGACAATGAGAAATATGTTGAATGTTTTAGCTAGAGTTAGAGACTCAAAAAAGGAAGTTAAAAGAAACAAACTTATAAACAAAATTAGAAAGAATTCAAAAGAAGATTCAGTTAAAAGTCTAGATTTAATACTAGAAAAGGAACTGAACGATGAATTAATATGTCTTATTAATACAACAGCTGATGTTAGTAATGTAAAAGAAAATAAAAATCTTTAAATTATTAATGATAGAAATATTTATTTTAGTTTTTTTACTGGTATCATGTAATCTAAATAATAAAACATTTAATCAGATCTCTATGACTATATGTTGTTATTTTTTATTTAGATGGATAACAGATTATAGAAAATGTACAATAAGTTATTTTGAGTGTAAAGTAAGAGGAGTTCCAAAAGAGCAAGGATATTTATATCAAATGCTTAATCCAATATTTGATTATAATAAATCTAAATATAGATTTTTACTTTACATAATGCTATCAATTATTTTTTATATAAATAATTCTAATCTAAAAATGAATTGATTCACATTCTGAATCGATTTATAACGAAAAATAAATTGAATCAACTTTATTAATTAATAAAGTTGTTTCAAATCAATTTTTTATTGGTAATAAATTTATCTAATACAAGCTTCCCATGAAGTTCCTAATTTATAGACAATGTAGCAAGGAGAACAGCAGTATGCCATAAATACTTCTGGTAAATCAAATCCATTATTACATCTGAATGATAAGAAAATTGCAAACCAAAAAATAAAACAATGAATATAAAACATAGTTTTTCCGTAACCCATAACATCTTCCCAGGTTGTTTCTGAAAAAGATTCAAAAAGAGTTTTTTTCAAGAGTTTTTTATCTTGAGCCATATATAATCTGATAGATATAATTAAAAATATCCTAAAATAAAAAATTTAATATAATTTTAATTGAATCATAACTTATAGCTTTTTTGGATAAGATATCATATAAAATATTAAGTTTAATATTTAAAATATATTTATTATCTACTTGAATTATTTTATAATTATCAGGTGGAAATTTTGTAAAATACATTGGGTCTATATATTCTTTATAAATTTTTAATTGTTTACTAGATGTATTATGTAGTTTTAATGGAATTTTAACAATAAGAAGGTTACTATCAGTATTAATTTTTTCAATATAACCTGTAATTTTAATTTTATTAAAATCAATTTGATTTAAATTATCCTCATATTTACTAATATCAATAAAGTTTTTAACATTTATGATTAAGTCTACTAATTCATTTTTAAATTCGGATAAAGCAAGTTTATTAACTTGCATATTACAATAATCTATAAAATTTTTTTTTTAAATTATTAGAGTTCTTCTATAGTTTGGCCATCACCTCCTCTTTTAACTGGTTCTTCAAGTTTAATTAAATCTATTCTTTGAGCGATATATGGTGGATTTTGATTTTCTTTATGTTCATAATACAAGTCATACAAGAAACGTTCCATAAGCTCTTTTTTTCTAATTATAGATACCATCAAACCAGGGCATAAATAACTTTTCATTCCAATAATTTCACATCTTTGAGATAAGGAATCATGATAGACTGTATTTTGAACATATATATCAGCTTCTTCTGTTAAGCTATTAATAATATCTTCAATATTAGGAACAAAATATCTACCAGTTATTTTAAGTATTTTGGAATATTTAGATAGATTAAAATTTTCATATGCATTTAATATACTGTATGCTTCATAAGCTGTTGTTGATTCATTATTAATATTATAGAAGAAAGTTGATTTATCAAGTTTGAAGGTATAGAATTTTATTCTATTATTATCCTTATATATTTCTCCTAATGCATTTGATCCACTAGATTCTATTATATGTATAGTCAAATTTGTTCTTTCTAAATATTTATCAATTACATTCTTGTATAAATTTACTCTTTCTTTTAAATCATTCTCTATTTCTCTTTCAGCGTCATCAGAGAAACTTTTTGTCATAAATTTTTTTTTAGCATTAACACATGTAGTTAAAACTAATGCTGTATTCATTGGATCATCTGTATTTTTTTCAAATTTATCTGAAAATTTTTCTACATTCGTAATTTTTTTAACAATTGATAAGTAAAATAATATGATTATTGATAATAAAATTGATAAATTTAGTATGTTATTAACAAATTCATAGATATTACTATCTATTGTATTTCTCATTATAATAGTAATAGGTTTAAAAATTATAGTTATATAAATTATAATGAAAAATATTATAATTAATATTAAAATTTTTTTTTTATTATATTTAGTTATGATTTCATTTTGTAGTTCAAAACCATATATTAAGAAGATAAAAAGTATTAATAATCTTTTTCGAAATAATAATAATAACATGAATAGAATTTTAGAAGATAAAACAATTGATAATATTGATAATAAAATATTTGAAATTGGTAAACCATTATTTGTAGATCAGTTAATATATCCAATTTTAGGGATTATAGAAAGTATATTTATTTCAAAAATGTCTGGGCTTGATAAATTAGCTGTTCAAACTATAGGTGATCAAATATTCGGAATTTTTCTGAATTTATTTTCTTTTATCCCTCCTATTTTACTACCTTTAGTTTCTAAAATAAGTGATAAAGATCATAAAAAAGATAAATCATTAGTTGATTTATCATTTATATCAATAGTAATATCTTTAATTATGGGTATAAGTGTAGCTTTTTTAGTAATTGCAAATGTAAAGTTAATTTTATATTCTGGAGTTTTAATATCAAACGACAAAATATCAGACAATATAAAAGAAAATTTAGAATCATATTGTATGATACGTTTTTTGTCATTTCCAGTTTGTTTATATTGCGGTGTTTTATACACTATATTGAAAGGAAATATGAATATAGAATTATTGGTGAAAAGTAATTTTGTGTGTAATTTAGTTTATATGATTTCTAGTCCATTTTTAATAAAATATTACGGATTACAAGGAATTAATCTTTTATGTTTGTTGATAGAAATAATAAAAAGTATTGTATTTAGTTATAATTTATACAATGTAATAGGTATACAAAATTTAGTTAAATATTTAATTAGTGTTTATATGAAACCAAAATTATTCTTTATTAGATTAGTAAATAAATTCTATTATTATGTTAATAATGGTATATTCATTCAAATAAAAAATTTAGTAAGAAAAACAACATATATGAAAATAAATACTAAAATATTATCATTAGATAATAATGGAAAATTATTAGGAATTCATATTATGTTATGTAAACTTTATGAATTATTCTATATTTTTTTCAAAACATTAAATTCAGTATCTACTGTTTTAATACCAAAATCAATAAATAATACTAATTTTAGTTTTGAAACTACTAAATCTAGAATAAATTATTGGATAAATAAATTTGGATTATACCAATTCTCAATATGTTTACTAAATGTATTACTTATAATGTTATTAAAAAAGAAGGTATTCTTAGAAAATAGATTAGTCATTAATACATTAAGTTTATTATTCGGTGTTAACGATATGAATTCAATAGTACCATTTTTAGATACTATTGGAAAAACAATTTTATTTACCAATTTAAATTGTTATATCAATGGACTTATTGGTTTTTATGAAATATTATTACAATCAAATAACATTTACAAGATTCATTCTATAATTTCTATGATTTTCTCAATAATTATGTTTTTTATAATACCTTATTATAATAATTTACAAATTGTATGGTTTTCAAGTTTACTATTATCTTGTTTAAAATTTTTAATAATTAAATACTATTCAAAAAGAATTTTTTGATTTATTTTAGATGTGTTTTGCTTTTCTCATTTATTATGTAAAAAGATTCATCTTTTTAATATTATCTAAAAGTTTGTAGATATGGAAAATGGAAAAAAATATATAATTTTGATTAAAAATAAAATTAGTTTAGTTGAAAATGAATATTTATTTTACAAATCAGATGTATTACTTATTAATAATATTATTGAAAGAAAATTAAAGAGTGTAGATAAAAATTCTGAATTTTTGAATAATAATATTAATTATTTAGGAAAAGCTAAGTTTAATAAATTATCATCAAATATTGAGTTTATTAATAGTTTTGATGAAATTGAAGGTAATTTATTAGTTAGTAAAGGAATAACAGAAGATAAATTTATTTTTATAAGTGATAAACATAAATTAATTGAATTATTTTGTTTATTAGATAGATACTTTTATTTAAGAAAAAATAATTTATCTAATAATTCTAGATACTATAACAGATTTACTGTATTATATGGAGATTCTATAAATCAAGAGTCATTAGAAGTAAAAAATAATACATATTTGGATATAAATTTAATAGATAATGTAAGGAGTTTATTTGGTGATGAAAAGTTATTAGCATTGGAATCAATTTCTAAAATAAATAATTTGGATTTGAGTTTGAATATTAAATTTATTGAAGCAGGTAAAAATAATAAAAAAAAAGATGAAGAATGTGTTATATGCTTAGAAAAATTGGGAAATAAATATACAAAATTATATTGTAGACATAGATTTCATATATCATGTTTAAATGATTGGATTAAAGCAAATAATTCTGAAGAAAATAAAGATAATCATAAAAAATTATTAATAACTTGTCCTTTATGTAGAGAGGAATCAAATGCTATTAATAAAATAAATTTACTAGATTCAAAGATACCAATTTTAAAAGAAGGAAAAGCTTCATTGGATTATTCACCGATATTAAGTAAAGAAAATTCTCAAAAAAATATTCAATTAGTAGATTTCTTAGGTAACATAGGTTTTAAAATGGTAAAGGTAAATGATAATTGTTTTTCATTAGAATACAATGATGATACTAGTTCCAAGTTAAATTATAAAATTTCAAAGATATTATCAGTAATAAATATAATTTCTTGATTAAATTAATGAGAGTAGATTATAAATTAAAGTATTTAAAATACAAATTAAAATATTTTAAACTGAAAAATGAAATGATTGGCGGTAATGGAAATGGTTTAATAAAAAAATTTACATACAATGAAATCAGTGATCTTGATTGTGGGGATAATTGTATTATGAAAAATAATAAAATAATAAAAATTAGTTTAGATAGATATATGGTTTCTGTTTCTAATGATAGAATTTCTTTATATGATAGTAATGCTAAATATTCAGAATTTAGTATAGATAATTTTGATATTCATTTTGGATACTTAAAAGAAATGATAAAAATAATGAATAAGGTAATGAATGTTAATAATTCAAATAATACTAATAAAAAGTATAATATTTTAGTTCTTGGATTTGGTTTAGGAGGTGCACCACTTAATTTCTCAAAATATGATGATATTACAAGTATAGATACTATAGATTTGGATTATAATTTATTTAGACTTTTTAAGAAAACTACAGTATCACATAATATTAATGTATCAAAAAAAATAAATTATATTTATGGTAATGCAATTGATTATTTAAAATATTGCGGTGAAAATAATATAAAATACGATTTTATTTTAGATGATATATTTGAATCTAGTAAGAAGGTTGATTATGATTTAGGATTAATATATAATTGTTTGAAAAAAAATGGAGTATTTTTTATGAATGTTCATTATAATCCACAAAGATATTCAATGATGTTAAAAAGAGATAATTACAAGAATGTAGGGTATGTTGAAAATAATGAATATTTGGTTTACGCACAAAAATAATTAAAATTAAAAACATTTAGTATAATATATAGGATGATTGGAGCTTTAATATTTATAGCAGGAGCATCTGTTTTATACGGAAATTTATTATCATTTTGTAGTTATGATGTTGAAAGATAAATAGAAAGAATTATTTAATTCTTTCAAAATAAGATATGCATTTAAATATAAGTATTTAAATTTATATATTAATGATTGATGAAAATAATTCAAATATTAATGAAGAATTAACAATAGCTGTTTGTGGTCCTGTTGATGCAGGAAAATCTACAATAATTGGTGTTTTAACATCAGGTGAATTAGATAATGGTAAAGGTTTAGCTAGAAATAAAGTTTTAATTCATCCACATGAAATTGAATCTGGAAGAACAAGTAATATAACTTTCAATCCACTAATTTATAATATTTCAAATAATAAATTAACTCATTATATTTTCAACGAGATAAAGAGTAAGAAAAACTCTATAATAAAAAAGCAAGAAATAGATATTTGTGATGATCAAGATGATATGTTAGATACTAAATTAAGAAAAAGAATAGTTTCTTTTGTTGATTTAGCAGGACATGAGAAATATTTAAAAACAACTGTTTTTGGAGTATCAGGTTTATTTCCTAATTATGGTTTAGTAATTATAGGATCTAATACAGGAATAACAAAATTAACCAGAGAACATATTGGTATTTTATATTATTTAAATATACCATTTATAATTTGCATAACAAAGATTGATTTAGCACCAAGACATGTATATCAACAACTTTGTAATAGAATTAAAAAATTATTAGGAAGTAAAGTTTACCAAAAGATATCATATTTTATAAGTGATTCAGATAAAAAAGATCAAGAAACTAAGAGTTATTTAAAAGAATTTATAAACAATAAGGATGTTGTTCCAATTATATCTGTATCTAATAAAGAAGGAACTAATATAGAAAATTTACATAGAATATTATCAAATATAAATATAAAAAGTAAATGGGATGATAAATCTACTGATGAAAATTTAACAAATAATGGTAGTATTGTATATATAGATAGTAATTTTTTAGTTCCTGGTATTGGATTAGTTGTATCTGGTTCTGTAAAAGGTAAAACAATAAATGTAAAAGATAAGATGTATATAGGGCCTTGTAATGGAATTTTTTATCAAGTTATAATTAGAAGTATTCATAATACAATAAGCCAGATTGTAACTGAAGCTCATAATGAAACTCAGTCTTGTTTTGCAATAAAATATACAAATCCAAAAAATGTAATTGAAAGAAAAGATATTAAAAAGGGAATGGTTTTAATTGATTGTATTGAAAAATGGAATAAAAATGTTGTTAAAAGTTTTAGAGCAAAAATAACAGTTTTGCAACATTCTACAACAATAAAAAATGGTTATTCACCAGTTATTCATTGCGGACCAATTAGACAAGCAGCTAAATTGAAATTTATAAAATCTGATAAAGAATCTTCAAATTTTTCAGATGATATTCATATTAGAAGTGGTGATACAGAAGAAGTAATATTTACATACACACATCATTCTGAATTTATGGAAGGTAATAAAACATTTTTCTTTATGGATGGAAATACAAAAGGAGTAGGTAAAGTTCTTAGTTTAATAAATTAGTATAATAAGAATTAATTATAAATCCATTTGAAAAAAATGTATTTGATGGATCAGTAATTATATTATATAATTTTATATTATCAAATTCTATTTTTCTTGCTTTTTTGTTTAAGAAAAACTGTCTACCTTTAATAAATGTATTTTTAATTCTAACTGTATCATTAATACTCATAAAAAAATCGGAATATGGCAAGTTTATACCACAGTTACCTTTATTTATTTTTATTGGATAAATATTATTATTGTTATCAATGTTAAATATTAAAATACATTTTACAGTTATATTGTTTAGATTTGAATCATAAATAATATCATTTGAATTTATATCTTTTATTTTAAGTTTATTTTTTGAAGATTCTATGTATGAGTCCTCACCAATACCTGATATTTTTAATAATGAAAAATTTAAATTAATATTTTCTAACAAATCATTAGATTTATTGTAAATTTTTAAATTAAAAT
>MDTG01077827.1_pt1 | contig 10919 bp, 9 predicted proteins | sample 811421 | NCBI WGS metagenome assembly MDTG01 (sample SAMN05326645, study PRJNA326480) | marine metagenome | isolation source: seawater | place: Pacific Ocean: South East | collected 2011 | reverse complement strand
ATTATTAATAAATTTAGCTGTAAATTTCGCTAAAACAAAAGCAAGAAATATATTTTATGAATCTTTCTATAAAAACACTATCAATTTTTCTACAAGAGCTTTTAATTGAATGGAATGATGGATCCAGTTGCTGTGTTCCTTTAAAAAAAATTCGTGTTTCTTGTCCTTGCGCAGGCTGTGGTGGAGAAAAAGATGTTTTGGGAAATGTTTATAAAAGCTTAGAAACTAAGCACTCCTCGTCTTCTTTTAATATTTTAAAATATGAAGAAGTTGGTTTATATGGGATTCGTTTTTTTTGGCAAGATGGACACCATGATGGCATCTATACTTTTGAGTTATTAAAGTCTTTATCTGATGAATAATAAAAAAATTATTGTTTGGGATTGGAATGGAACAATTGTGGACGATGCTTTTATTTTTGTTGAAATCATGAATGATTTTTTGAAAGATTTTGACTTAAAAAAAATCTCTATTGAGGATTATAGAAACCACTTTTGCTTCCCAGTTCATGATTATTATACTTCCCTGGGAATTAACTTGTCTGAAGAAGATTTCCGCCTTCTTTCTGTTAGCTTTATTGACAAGTATAAAGAAAAAATGTTTACACCTAAACTAAAAAAAAACATATTAAATGTTATTAGATATTTATATAATAATAACTTTAGCCAATTTATTGTTTCAGCTCAAGAACAAAAGCTGTTAAAAAGGTCAGTGGATTTTTATGGTTTAAAAAACTATTTTAATGGTGTTTATGGCCTAGATAATAATTTTGCTGTTAGCAAGCTTGCCCTTGCTAAAAATAAACTTGCCCCCAATCTAGGCACCGAGTCTTCTTTGCTTGTTATTGGTGATACATTGCATGACCTAGAAATGGCCAACTATATTAAAAGCTCCTGTTGCCTTGTGTCTTGGGGACACAACTCTCTTTCTCGTTTAAAAGAAAGTAAAGAAACCGTTCTTAGTTGTCCCTCTGACCTTTTGCCTTTTATAAAGCAATTATATGCAGTTAACTAATATTCCTTTTATTTTAACTTTTGGGTTTTCTTTTCTACATAAAATAGATATTAAGGCCATTTCTGTTGATGGGAATAGGCTTTGATTTTTACTTAAATTAAACTTTTCTCCAAATGAGGTTGTTGTTATGCTTTTTTTATTGCTGATATATAAGTCTGTTAGGTCAACAAACTTTATTGGCTTTTGTTTAAGAAGGGGGTTTTTGCCTGTTTTGTTAATATGATCTTTAACATAAAATTTATGCCCTTCTTTGTATTGTAAACTATAAGTTATATCAAAAACAACAACTAGCTTCTTGTTTTTAATATTGTTTTTTATTAAGTTTTTTTGCCTTTCATTGCCATAGCAATAATCGTATTGTGTTACATTTTTCTTGAGAGCTGCTTTTGTAATTATTGTAATTGTTTTATTTTCTTTTTCCATAAAGCCGTGTCCCTATTCTTATGTTAGTTGCTCCCATCTTTAGCGCTGTTTTGTAGTCTCCGCTCATTCCCATCGATAATTCTTTGCATGTTGTGCAAATTGTTTTCTGTATTTCCTCTTTTATCTGCTTTGTTTTTAAAAACAGTTTTTTAGTTTTTTGTTCAGAAACAGCCTGGGGTAAAATGGTCATTATTCCAACTACCTGAAGATTTGACATTTTTGTTATTTGATCACACTTTGAAAATATTTGATTAGTGCTAAATCCATACTTTTTATCATCTTCTCCAATATTTATTTGTAAATAAATTTTTTGAATTTTATTTATTAATGACGCTTCTTTGTTTATTTTTTCTGCAATTTTTATAGAGTCTACAGATTGAATATAATCGCATAACAGCACGGCTTTTTTAGCTTTATTTGTTTGGAGGTGTCCAATTAAGTGTATTTTTAATTTTTTTAATTTTTGTTTTTTTTGAATTTTTTTTTCTATTTCTTGTATTTTGCTTTCACCAATATTAAATATGTTGTTTTTGTATGCAGCCTTAATTGCGCTATAATTTAGAGTTTTGGTAACTGCTATAATTTGAACTTTTTTAGGATATAAAGATGTTTTTCTTATATTTTCTAAAATTTTTTTTAGCTCTCTTTGGCTTAGGTCTTCTATCAAGTCAGCTTTGTTTTTTAATTAGGAGAGGCTGGGGGGGGTTCTTCGCTGTTATTGTCATCCTCTATAGAGTTTTCTTCTTCTTTCATTACTTTTGTGACAGAGGCGATGGTAGACCCTTTATCTAGTCGTAATAACTTAACGCCCTGCGTATTTCTTCCTATAATGTTTAGTTTTTCAATTGGCTGTCTTATCATAATTCCTTCGCTTGTTATAATCATTAAATCATCATTTGTTTTTACTTCTAAGATTGATATTAACTTGCCCGTTTTTTTGTTGGATTTTAAAGTAAAAACTCCTTTTCCACCCCTTTTTTGCTCTCTATATACATCAAGATTGCTTCTTTTACCAAAGCCGTTACTTGACACTACTAAAACCTGACCTTCTCTGCGCGCAGTCAACATCCCAATAACAAAATCATCTTCAAAAGACATTCTAATTCCTGTCACTCCCTTGGTTTTTCTTCCTGTAGACCTTATTTGTTTTTCGTTAAACCTGATTGCTTTTCCATTGTTTGTCGCTAAAATAATATCTTGTTCTCCCTTAGTTATCTTGGACTGGATTAGCTCATCATCAGGATTTATATCTATTGCATAAATTCCACCTTTTCTTGGTTTACTATACAAGGAAAGGCTGCTTCTTTTTATTAGTCCTTTTTTTGTACACATAACAATGTAATTGTTATCCTGAAATTCTTTAACTGAAACAAAAGCTTGAACTCTGTCTTCTGTTTCACAGCCTATTAAATTAACAATAGCTCTTCCCTGAGAGGTTCTTGACGCCTGAGGAATTTGATGAACCTTTAACCAATAACATTTTCCTGTTTTAGTAAAAAAGAGCATAGTGTTGTGTGTTGACGCGACAAAAAGATGTTCTATATAGTCATCTTGTTTTGTATTTGCACCCTTCATTCCTCTTCCACCACGATTTTGTGTTTTCCAGGTTGATACCGGAAGCCTTTTTATATATCCGTGATGACTTATCGTTACAACCATATCTTCCTCTGCTATCATGTCTTCAATCGATAGAGATCCGCTGACTGGTATAATTTCTGTTTTTCTTTCATCTCCATATTTTTCTTCAACCGCAAACAGCTCTTCTTTAATAATTTTATTTTGTGTTTTTTCATCTTTTAATATTTGATTAAAGTATATAATTTGTTTTTGTAATTCTTGATGTTCTTCAATAAGCTTATCTGTTTCTAAGGAGGTTAGCTTTTGAAGCCTCATATCTAAAATGGCCTTTGTTTGGGCTTCAGTAAAACTGTATTTTTGTATAAGTTTATTTTTTGCTTCCTCTGGATTATTTGAAGATTTAATAAGATCAATTACTTCTTCTATGTTTTCTAACGCTTTTTTTAATCCCTCTAAAATGTGAGCCCTTGCTTCCGCTTCAGCTAAATCAAACTGGGTTCTTTTTATTATAACTTCTCTTCTAAAAACAAGAAACTCGCTTAAAACCTCTTTAATGGTCATTACTTTTGGCACACCTCCAACAATTGCAAGCATAATAATGCCAAAAGTATCTTGTAGCTGTGTATATTTGTATAAATTATTTAAAATAATTCCTGCTATAGCATCTCTTTTACATTCAATAACAATCCTCATTCCATCTTTGTCTGACTCATCTCGTAAATCAGAAATTCCTTCAATTTTTTTATCCCTTACAAGGTCTGCTATTTTTTCTATTAAATTAGACTTATTTACCTGATATGGAATCTCACTAATTATAATCGTTTCTTTTCCGTTTTCTTTTTCTTCTATTTTTGCGCGACCTCTCATAATAACGCGGCCTCTTCCAGTGGTATAAGCTTCTTTAATTCCGTCAACCCCCATTATAAAGCCTGCTGTTGGAAAATCTGGGCCTTTTATGTGCTTCTCAAATATCTCTTCATTTGTTATTTCCTTGTTATCTAAAAGAGCAATAAGCCCTGAAACCAACTCTTTTAGGTTGTGTGGTGGAATTTTTGTTGCCATTCCAACTGCAATTCCCTCAGATCCATTCATTAAAAGGTTTGGTATTTGAGCGGGAAGTACCTCGGGTTCTTTTAGGCTGTCATCAAAGTTTGCCTGAAAACGAACTGTTTCTTTTTCTATGTCTTTTAACATCTCTGAGGCAATTTTTGACATTTTTGCCTCTGTATATCTCATTGCAGCAGCTCCGTCTCCATCTACTGAACCAAAGTTTCCTTGCCCATCTATCAATAAATATCTTAAAGACCAAGGTTGCGCCATTCTTACCAATGAATCATAAATAGACTGGTCTCCATGTGGATGATATTTACCAATAACTTCACCTACAATTCTTGCGCTTTTTTTATGTTTTCTGTTCCATTGGGCTCCTATACCTGAAGCTCCATATAAAACTCTCCTATGTACTGGCTTTAACCCATCTCTCACATCTGGTAGAGCCCGGCTTATAATAACAGACATTGCATAGGACAGGTATGATTCGTTCATTTCCTCTACAAGGTCTCGACCTAAAATATTTTGGTTTTTAAAGTTTTCTTCCATTTTTTATATATCTACATTAATTGCATATTGTGCATTTTTTAATATAAAATCTCTTCTTGGTTCAACATCGTCCCCCATTAGTTCAGCAAATGTTTTGTCTGGGTTTGTAAATTCTCCTAGCGTTACTTGAAAAAGGGTCCTGTTTTCTGGATTCATTGTAGTTTCCCAAAGCTGTTCCGCGTTCATTTCTCCTAAACCTTTATATCTTTGAATATCTATTTTTGTGTTTAGATCCTTATACTCTTCTAAAACCTTGTCTTTTTCCTGGTCTGTATATACCCATTTTTCAGTTTTTCCTTTTACAATTTTATATAAAGGGGGTAGCGCAATATATACATATCCTCCCTGAATAAGCTCTGGCATTTTTCTATATAAAAAAGTTAGTAAAAGCGTTCTTATGTGAGAACCATCAACATCTGCATCTGTCATAATTATAATTTTATGATATCTTAATTTGCTTATATTAAAATCTCCCGCAGAGGTTTCTTCTGACTCCCCATCTCCACCAAAACCCGCCCCAAAAGCTGTTATTAAAGTTTGTATTTCATTATTGTTTAACAGTTTATCTATTCTTGCTTTTTCTGAGTTTATAACCTTTCCTCGTAAAGGAAGTATTGCTTGGTACCTTCTGTTTCTTCCTTGTTTTGCTGAACCCCCCGCAGAATCTCCCTCTACTATATAAAGCTCACTTAAAGTGGGGTCTTTTTCTGAACAATCTGCTAATTTTCCCGGTAGAGCGGAAATATCTAAAACACTTTTTCTCCTAACGAGCTCTCTTGCTCTTTTTGCTGCTTCTCTTGCTTTTGCTGCGTTTTCTGCTTTTAAAATAATTGTTTTTGCTGTATCCGGGTTTCTTTCTAAAAAGTCAAGAAGCCCCTCCATTATAATGGAATCGCAAATTCCTTTTATTTCTCCGTTTCCAAGTTTTGTTTTTGTTTGACCTTCAAACTGTGGCTCTTGTACTTTTATTGATAAAACAGCTGTGATTCCCTCTCTTACATCATCTCCGCTTAATGAAATGTTTTCATTTTTCTTTGTTTTTATAATATTGTTTTGGTTAGCATATTTATTTAAAGATCTTGTTAGCGCTGTTTTGAAGCCAGCTAAATGGGTTCCTCCTTCAATGGTATTTATGTTATTAACGTAGGTTAAAACGTTTGATGAATATGTTTCATTATAACTAAGAGCCAAGTCAACAGGAACCCCTTCTTTTTCATTTATAATATGAACAGGCTCTTTAAATAAAGGGTTGTGTTTTTTGTTTAAGTGTTTTACAAACTCAGAAAGTCCACCTTCTGAAAAATGTGTTTCTTTTTTATCTTCTTTTTTATTGTTTAATATTATTTTTATTCCACTGTTTAAATAGGCTAGCTCTCTTAGTCTTTCGTTTATAATATCCTGCTCATACTCTTGTCCTTTGAAAATATTATAATCTGGCATAAAATTTATTTTAGTTCCTGTTTTTTTTGTTACTCCTTTTTCTTCTATTTTGGTTTGAGCTACACCTATTTTATATTTTTGTTGAAATATTTTACCATCTCTATAAACTGTGGCTGTACATTTTTCTGATAAAGCGTTTACAACTGAAACACCAACACCATGTAATCCTCCTGAAACTTTATACGTGTCTTTATCAAACTTACCCCCTGCATGTAAAACAGTCATTACAAGCTCAAGCCCTGATTTTCCTTCTTTTTTGTTTATATCTACAGGTATGCCTCGTCCATTATCTTCTACGGTTATGCTTCCGTCTTCCTCAACTTCAACTAAAATAGTATCACAATGACCAGCCATTGCTTCATCTATAGAGTTATCAACCACCTCCCATATAAGATGATGCAGCCCCTTTTTACCAACATCTCCAATATACATAGCGGGTCTTTTTCTAACTGCCTCTAGACCTTTTAAAACTGTTATTTTCTCAGAGCTATATTGTTGTTCCATTGATTACGCGTTTATCCTAAGCGGCATTAAAAGAGTTGTTACTTCCTCTTTTTCTTTTTGTTTGGATGGTTGAAGTATTGCAGCTGTTAAGGCTGTGCTTAAAAAAAGGTTAACTGTGTTTGTTTCGTTGTTCTGTAAAGCTTCTATTAAATATTTTGCATTATAACTAACCGTCAGGTCTTCTCCTTTATATTTACAGTCAATATGTTCTTTCGCAGAGGTTGAACTTTCAGGGTCTTGAGCAGAAACAACTACGCCATTTTTATTGAAACTTAACAATGTTTGCTTTGTTGTTCTGTTTGAAAAAATAGAAACCCTTCTTAAACAACTGGCAAGAGCTGATACGTCTATTTCTGCCTGTATTTTATTGTTATCTGGTATAGCGCTGTTAAAGTCTGGAAAAGACTCTTTTATAATCCTTGTTGTTATTTTAAACTCTTTTTGTGTTGTCGTGAGACTGTTTTCTGCAACTTTTATATTAATAGTTTCCTTTGGATCAAGGTTGTTTTTTATAATTTTTAAAAACTTATAAGGTATAGTTAAAGCTGTTTTGATGTTTGTTTTTTTAAATTGTATATACTTAACCAATCTGTGGCCATCGGTTGCAACAGATATAATTTCTTCACCAGTTATTTTTATATAAACACCTGATAAGGCAGGCTTTAAATCATCTTTACTTGTAGCGTATCCTGTTTTATTTATTATATTTAAAAAATCCTCACCAAAAAGTTGTAAATCTTCACCTTTTTCTTTATCTGCCGTCTCAGGAAATTCTTTAGTATCTCTACCTGTTATTTTATACACACCATTACTATTTTTAATTTCAATTAAATTATCTTCATTGCTGCTTATTGTAATTTCTTCGCTTGGAAGAGCTGACACAATTTCAGTAAATCTAGACATTGGTATGCAAACCGAACCATCTTTAGAGTTATTTGCAGAAGTGTTGGATATTATTGTTTGTTCTAGGTCCGTTGTTTTAATTGTTAGGTTGTTTTTTTTCGTACTTAAATAAGCACAACTTAAAACAGGCAAGGTTGTCCTTAAGGGAACCACTTTTTGATGTTCCATTAAAATATTTTGAAGTTTATCTTTGTCTATTGAGAAATTCAATTTTTGTTGTTAATAATTAGAAAAATTATATAGTGTTATATTATTTTTTATTTATGAAATTAACAAGCTAATTATATAATATATTAAATTATATTTTATTTTTATTATAAGTGTTGAAATCTTAATAAGTAAGTGTTTTTTTTTCGTCACTAATTAAAAAAAAAGAACTAAAAGGAAAGACTTAAAGTTTTACTTTATTGTTAATAATTGTTAATAAAAAACAGGTTATTAATAATTTTTATTTACTTTTACATATGTTTTTTCCAATTGTTTATCTATCCACAAATTAAAAACATCAGATCTTTTTTTATTTATAGCCATTTGTTCTAAGTAAAACCAATTATCATTAAGGTTTATTTTAACAGAAGGATTAAAATCATATTTATATAAAAGATATTGATTTTCGTTATCACCAAAAACAGTTGAAAAATAATAGTTTTTTGTAGATTTGATTTTTTCTACAACAGCCTCAGGAAAAGAAGAAATCTCGACTTTATCATAAAAACCAGAAAAATTCAAAGGGTTTTTTTTACTTATTACAGAAAGGGAATCAAATAAGCCTGGATCATTTTCTACAACAGTTAATATAGAGTCTAAATATGATATAGTGTTAATTTTTTCTTTTTCCCCCGCGCGAACAAACAGCAAAAGATGCTGCGTTGTGATTTTTTCACCAACGCGATCTATTAATTTTATTAAATGATAACCAAAAGAGGTTTTAACAGGGTCACTAATTTGATTTCTATTTAATGAATAAGCTATTTTTTCATACTCAGGAACCAAATCACCGCGAACAGTTGTCATAACGCCTTTATTTATAGAAACAGAAGGGTCTTCAGAGTATTTCACCACAAACGACTCAAAAGACAAATCCTTTGAAATAACAGAATCTTTTATAGCTGAGAGTTTATCAACAATGGATTCAATTGTTTTATTAGAAGTTTCTATTTTTTTATGTAATAAAGAAAAAGAAGCGGAAGGGGGAGCCGCTGGAATTGAATCCTTGTAATCTTCATAAAACAGCAAAACATCTTTTTGAGAAACCGCAACATCTCCAAGTAAAGAATATCTAAATTTTTCTATAACAATTTCTTCGCGAACAGTTTCCCAATAATTGTTTTTAATATCAACCAAAGATAAACCAAAAGCCTCTTCAAGCTTTTCTGTTGAACCTAACTGGGAAGAAAACAAAGAAATTCTTTCATCTAAGCTTCTACTAATTTCATCATAAGAAACATCAATTAATGAATCTTTTTCAGCGGCAGCAAGAACAACATGAAGGTTTATTTTATCTTTTAATATTTGTTCAAAAACAGACTGAAATAACAAGGGGGATGTTTGGGGGTTAATGTTTTTTTGTTCAGCAGCAACGCGAGATTCGCCTAAAACCTCAGAAAATAAAATATGTTTGTTTTCAACAACAGCCAAAACACCATCAACAAGCTCACTGTTTTGAGCCAGGCTTATAGAAAAAAATAAAAAGAAAACAAAAATCATGGCAAAGTAATATTAGTTAAGTTATATTTTTTCTTTAATAAGGGGAATAAATTAATTTTAATTGAGTCTTTTTGCTCTTTTTTAATTTTTCTTTCAATTTGTTTATAAACACGATCCAAGCTATGGGGCACCTCTTTTATAATTTTATCTAAATAAATTAAAGAGAAGTCGCCCTTTTTGTTTTTTAAAGGGGCTGCAACTTCACCTTCCTTTAAAGAAAAAGCTGCAACGGTTATGGGTCTGTTTTTTGAAAAACTTGTAGGGGGAGATGTTTTTCCAGGGTGTTTTTTTAATAAAGATTTAAAATCTCGAGATAATAAATACTGGTTATAAATAGCATTAATTTCATTTTCAGTTTGAGCAGATATTTCTGTATAAACAACCCTTTCTGGGGCTATGAAATCACCTTTATATAAACCATCGTTATAGCGTTTTTTTACTATCAAAGAGTCGGGAGAGACAATGCTTCTGGTTAAGAATGAAAGATATTCACTTTTTAAAATGTTTTTTTTATGATTTGTATATTCTTCTACGAAAAAAGAAGAAGAGTCGACCTTGTTTTTCATACCTAAAGAAATAACTTTTTCCTGTAAAAGAAATGAACGAAAAATGTTTTTAACATCAAGAGAAGAGGACATTGTCCCAATTCGAGTTGACGGAGTCTTTTTTAGGTGGTATAAAAACCACTGTAATCCAAACCCCCTTTTATCATAAACAAAATAAACGTCTTTTAAAGAGGGATCGCTAAACCACTCTAAATAAGCTCCCTTGTTTCCCCTGAAGCCACCAAGCTCTTTATCTCTAATAATGCTTACAAGTTTATTAATAGCCACATTGTTAAAAACAAGCCTATCAGAAGACACCAAAGAAGAATCAAAAGAAGAAGAGGCGGCTCTTAATGAATCAAAAGGAATAGACTGTAAGCAGATCTTTTTAGACAAGTCTTCTAATAAAGAGGGGTTATAATAAGCATATTGAGAGGGCCTTTTGTTAACAATTAAAATCAAATGATATCCATAAGGAGTCAATACCGGCTCAGAAACAACAAAAGGTTTTAAGTTAAAAGCCTTTTGTTGAAAAGAAGACATTACGCGGCCCCAGGAAATCCAGCCAATATACCCAGAATTATCCTTAACAGAGGGGTCTTCAGAAAAAGACAAAGAAAGCTTAGAAAAAGCCTCAACCACAGACAAAGAATCTGATAAATCAAAATTAACAGGCAAAGATTTTTTTAAAGAATCCGCGTAAAAAAAAGCTTCTTTTTTAGATCTTGTAAAAGACCCAGGGAGTTGACACCCTTCATATCCTACTAATAAATGATAGGCGGAAACCTCTTCTTTTATATGTTTTCTAGACAAACTAAAAGCCTCGCTGTCAATTAAAGGGAAGGCAACTAAAGCCTCATAAGTATTATTAATGAGAAGGTGATTAAACCTTGTTTGAAGAGTCGTTTTGTTTTTAGGAAAAAGGTCTAAGCCCATAGAAAGAGCATCATAGTAAATAAGTTCTTTTTCTACAAAAGAACTAAAGGCTCTGTCTTTTTTTAAAGAGTCTAGTTTTTCCCATTCATTATAAGAGATTGTTTTAAAAAAATCTTGACTAAAAACATTTTGTTTTTCGATTGAAAAAAGAACTGAATTTTCAGTAAATGCGAATGAAAAAAATAATAATAAAAGTTTAATCATGTAAATGTCTTATAAAATCTTCTAATAAAATATAATAATCATCTTTTATATACTTGAACTCTATTT
>MDTG01077096.1_pt1 | contig 10919 bp, 11 predicted proteins | sample 811421 | NCBI WGS metagenome assembly MDTG01 (sample SAMN05326645, study PRJNA326480) | marine metagenome | isolation source: seawater | place: Pacific Ocean: South East | collected 2011 | reverse complement strand
GAACTCGGCGTCGTAGCAGATCAGCGTGGCGATCCGCACATCACGGTAGGTGAACAGCGCGCAGCCTTGGCCGGACGTGAAATGATCCCGCTCGAACCCCGGCGGGATGGCCAGTTTGCGGTGCCCGCCCAAAAGCGCGCCATCTGGGCCAAAGCACTGCGCCGCGTTAAAGATTGCGCCGCCATCGCGTTCCGCAAAGCCGTAGTGGATGGCGACGCTATACTGACGCGCCAACGCAGCGATGCGCCCGGCGGTCGGGCCATCGGCGTGCTCGGCGCGGGCGGCGACTTGATCGCCGATGTTATAGCCCGTGGCAAAAAGCTCGGGCAGCAGTAGCAAGTCAGCCCCTTGCGCGGCAGTCTCAGGCAGGATGCCCGCCAACCAATCCACCCGGTTGCCCGGCGTTGGCAAGTCCGCCGGAGCCTGACCGACAGCCAGATGAAACTCGCCCCGCACGGTCAATGCTCCGAAATCAGCAGGGTGCGTGGGTAGTCGGTGAGGTAGTCAAAGCCAGTTTCCGTCACCACGATGCTGTCGCCGATCCGCCCCGCCGTGACCCCGTCGACCGAGATGCCGCCATCGACCGCAAAGGTCATGCCGGGTTTCAGGATTGTGGTGTCACCTGCCTTCAGTTCCGGCGCCTCAAGATAGGCAATGCCGATAGACCGCCCCGTGCGATAGCCGGTTTCATACCCGCGCGCGGCATAGATTTCGTTCGCGGCGGCGGAGACCTCTTGAGCTTCGACACCGGGGCGGATGGCGGCCAAAGCAGCTTGCTGGGCCTCGATCGCGGCTTGCTGCACGCGCGCGGCCTCGTCCGTCACCTCACCGATATGGAACATACGGTCAAAGCCCAGCTTGTATTGCTTGAACTGCGCCATGTTGCAGAAGCAGAAATAGACCGGATCGGCGCGCTGATACCGCCGCACAGAGGCGCGCCGATGCACCATCGATGTGTCGCGTCCGCTTTGCAGGATCTGAAGGTTGTGGATCATCGGCGAGACAAAGCGGTCCCACCCGGTATCGGTCAGGAAGTCCGCCGCCTTGCGCGAGCCCGCCTCGATCACCGCCAGCGCGCTTTCGTACTCTGGCAGGCCCTCGCGCAGGCTGCCATGGGCAGCGGCCATCATCGCGCCCGCGATCTGGCCGACCTGTTTCATAACCCCGATCTCGAACGGCGTCTTGATCATGCGCAGCGCACCAATCACGGGCGAGATGTCCTCGATCGGCACGCCAGGATAGCTGTCATCGAGAAAATTCCGCATAATCGCTGGGATCGAGCCACGCTCGACCCAAATCGCCTCGGGCGCCTGACCCAGCGCCCCGGCGAGCGCGCGGCCCCAGCTGTTCTGGCCCATATCCTCCCAGGTGCGCACATCCTCGACCCAGGTCATGGCGGCCACCATCTCGGACTCCATCAGCGGCGTGATAACGATGGGGGCGTCTTCGACATTGACCACCAGCATCGTGGGGCGGCCGAATTCGATCCCCAGATAGCCCCAGAACCCGGCCAGATAGGCGATAGAGCTTTCGTCGGTGAGAACCGCCCGGCGAATGCCGAGATCCCTCATGCGGGCCTGAAGATCACGGGTGCGGGTGCGTGCCTGATCGAGCATGATGCAATCCTTTGATTGGACGGTGAGAGTCGGCTGATTGCATTAGCTGTATATAGCTATGCCACTTTGACAAGCCAGTTTGCGACATATTGCCAGAAAATTGCCTCTCATGTATGCAGCAGTGGTAAGGAGCCGCAAATAATGTCAACCAATCCCGATGCCCCGAAAACCACGGTCGAGACCATTCAGGCCGAAATCCTACGGCGCATCTGCTTTCTCGACTACAAGCCGGGAGACCAGTTGAAGGAGGCTGAACTGGCCACTGAATTCGGTGTCAGCCGCACCCCGGTGCGCGACGCGCTCAGCCGGATCAGCCATCTGGGCTTGGTCGAGACCCGAAACGGCGTCGGCACGGTGGTCGTCGCCCTGACGGATACTCAGATCCGCCATGTCTATGACATGCGGCTGGAACTGGCGGGACTCATCGGCCGGATATCGCCCAATGCCATCACCGATCGGCACCGACAGTCGGTCAAGGCGATGCTGGCAACCGCACACGCCCTGAGCGGGCACTTCGACGTCCGCCGATATGTCGAGGTCAACCATGACCTGCACGAACTGATCGCCAGCCTGATCGGCAACGAAACGCTGCGGGCGTTCTGGTGGCAGACCTACTACCAGGCGGCCAGCACCTGGCACCGCGTCGGCACCCTCTTGGGGGCAGATGCCGCCCAGGCACTGGAGGCGGAATTGCTCGATGTCGCCACGGCACTGGAGTATGACGACGCAGAGGCCATCGGATACATCCAGCGCACCCATATTGGATACGGCTACAAACGGATCAAAACGCTTATACTCGGGCCCGAGGAGGTTTGAGGCCGGTCATAGGGCGATGGGCTGGGACATTCCCAGAGCGGACTTTCGCCAAGACGTCCAGTGCTGCGGCTCAGCAGCTCCGGAGAGGACTTTCGGCCAAGAACAAGGCCGGCAACATATCATTCTGTCTTGGGCGCCGCTGCCGATCCGGCGAGCAGGCCTCCGTCGATGTTAAGCTCGGTCCCGGTCATGTAGGCCGCCTCATCCGAGGCCAGCATGACCGCAAGCGCCGCGACCTCGTCGGGCTCGCCGAACCGGCGCAGGGGCGTGTCCGCGACGAATGCCGCCATGCGCGCCGCGCGGTCGGGGCCGGTGCCCAGCATAGGCTCCCACATCGGGGTCAGTACGGCGGCCGGGTGGATCGAGTTGCAGCGGATCATGAGCCCCTGTTCGGCGCAGTAAAGAGCGACCGACTTCGTGTGATTGCGCACCGCGGCCTTGGACGACGCATAGGCTGCCGCTGCCGGGATGCCTACGAGCCCCGAGCGGGACGAGATATTGATGATCGACCCCGCGCCTCTGGGGCGCATCGCGCGGATCGCGTAACGGCATCCGAGAAAGGTCCCGTCCAGATTGACCGCATGCACCGCGCGCCAGTCCTCGAGGCTGGCATTCTCCGGATCGTGGGTACGCATGGCCTCCTCAAATCCGGTGATGCCTGCGTTGTTCACCACTACATCGCATTCGGGCCAAACCTCTGCCAGGTCCTCCCAGTCCTTCTCGGAGGACACGTCGAGGCGCAGCGCCTGCCCACCAATCTCGCGGGCCACGTCGGCGGCGCTATCTGCATCCTTATCGGTCACCATGACGGTCGCGCCCTCGAGGGCAAAGGCCCTTGCGATCGCGGTGCCAATACCGCGCCCCGCGCCCGTGACGATGCAGGTCTTGGTGTTCAATCGAGGCATGGCCTTCCTTTCAGTTCAAGGCGCGGTCATTTCGCGGAAGTCTCAAGCGTTTTTTCACTGGAAAGAAACACAGGATGGCAACGCGGCCCAGAAAGGTTCGGGCCATCCCTCCCAGTTGAGTGACCGCAACTTCATTCTACGCAGTTTCGCTCAGTCAGATAAGCACAGCTTGTTGCCGTCAAGGTCTCTCACATAGGCCGAGAATTTCGGCCCACGCTGAGTGGGAGCGCCTTCGCAGGTGCCTCCAAGCTCCAGCGCCAGACTGTGCATCCTTTCGACGTCTTCCCTGGTGCCCACGCAGAAGCCCACCATCGTGCCATTCCCGTTGGTCGCCGGCTTTTCGTCGAAGGGTATCGCAACGGCGAAGGCAAAACCCTCGCCAAGCCAATAGGTCATCCGGTCCGAGGGCGACATGCTCTGTAGACCCGTGCCTTCGAAAAAAGCGTCGTAGAAGGCCTGGGATGCGTGCATGTCGTTTGTTCCGACGACGAAGTAGTTCATTTTCATGGTAGTCTCTCTGATAGAGTTGGTAGTTCTCGCACTGACTGTCCTGCGAGCCTATCACACCACGACGACATTGCCGCGCTTGTGCCCGGCCTCGACATAGGCGTGCGCCTCGACAAGGTCGGACAGCGGGTAGATCCGGTCCATCACCGGGGCGAGACGATCCTGCTCGATCTGGGTCAGGATCTCGGACAGCATGGCGCGCAGGCGCTGGGGCTTTTCCAGGCCCGCCGCCGCAAACAGGGCGCGTTTCCGACCCACAAAGCGCGAGAGCAGGATCGCGGGCAAACGCCCCAGCGTCAGCACCGGGCATAGGTAACGCCCGGCCTCGGCCAGCGCAGGCTTGGCAGCCGCGAAGGACGCGACCCCCAGCGTGTCAAAGATCACATCATAGGTGGCACCGGGCCGCAAGGCCTCTTCCCTTGCGTAGTCGATCACGTGGGTGGCCCCGAGCGAGGCGACGAAGCTGGCGTTGCGCGCGCTGCAGGTGGCCGTCACCTCTGCGCCCAAGACAGCGGCGATCTGCACTGCGGCGCTGCCGAGGCTGCCGGCCCCGCCCAGGATCAGGACGCGGTCGCCGCTCTGAACATGGCCGAGGTTCCGCAAAAAATGCCAAGAGGTCAGCACGCCGTCGCACAGAACCGCCGCATCCTCATGCGACAGTCTGTCGGGCTTCGGCATCAGAACCCCGTCCTCGTCGAGGCAGATGTGGCTCGCATTGGCACCGAAGCGCATCCCAGCCTCGCCGAAGACCATATCGCCCGGCGCAAAGCGGCTGACCTTGTCGCCAACCGCGATCACCTCGCCCGAGAGGCCCGTTCCGGACAGCCCGTTGCGAGGACGCCGCAGGCCAAGGAAGGGTCGCGCAAACAGCGGTTCGCCCTTGCGCATCATTCCATCGGCGCGAGTCACGGCAGAGGCATAGATGCGGATGAGCACCTCTCGCGCGCCGGGCTGCGGCATGGGGAGCGTGACGGGCGTCAGGGTTTCGGGTCGGCCGTAGCGCGGGATGTGCCAGGCGGTGCGCGTCGCAATCATTGGAAATCTCCTTGGTCTCTCTGGGCGTGCCAAAGGGAATACAGGTTTCTTTTCGATCCAAAGAGTGACTAAGGTGGACCACAATGGTTCATAAACGATCCGGGTGGTCATGGATTGGAAATCCCTTCCGGCCTTTCTGGCTGTTGCGCGTGCCGGCTCGCTTCGAGCCGCGGCGGAGCAGCTGGATGGCACCCACGCAACTCTCCGTCGCCAGGTCGAGGCGCTTGAGGCGCAGCTCGGCACCCGGCTCTTCCGGCGGGGCGCGGACGGCTTGTCCCTGACCGCCGCCGGGCAACGCCTGCTGCCGCAAGCGCTTGACGCCGAGGCGGCACTGCTCAAGGGGTTCAACGCGGTACAAGGGCTCGACCGCGAGGCATCCGGCCGCATCCGCCTGTCGGCCGACCCGATGACAGCGCATTACCTGCTGGCCCCGGTTCTGGCGGAATTCGCTGCGCTTTATCCCGAGATCGAGATCGAATTGCGTCTGGCCTACACACTGGACTCGATTGCCCGGAATGAGACAGATGTCTCGATCCGCCACGCCGCCGCGATCGAGGACGATGCGGTCGGCCGCAAGCTCTTTCCCTTGTCCATCGGCGTGGTGGCCTCGCGCGACTACATCGACCGCGCCCTGCCGGGGGCGGGCCGCAAGGGGCAAGGGTTGAGCTGGATCGGATATGGCGACGTGCCTGAGCTTGCGGCCATGATCGCAGCCTCAGCCTTCCCCGAGGCGCGGATTCGCCACTCTGTCCCCGACCCGGAAATGCATCTGCACCTTGTCCGCGCGGGCGCGGGGATGACGTTCCTCGCGACCTGGGTCACGTCGGTCTTCCCCGAGTTGCAACGCGTTCCGGGCACCGAACTCGACCAGCGGCGCGCGACCTGGGTTCTCTTGCACGGCGAGCTCCGCCGGGTGCGCCGGGTCCGGCTCTTCGTCGACTACCTGTGTGATGCGCTCCTGGAACGACGCGCAGCATTCTTGGGCTCTTGATCCAAAGGAGGTCCCCGAGGAGCCAGAGAGCGTTCTTCAGATCCTGAACGATTAGTGCAGTGAAGTACCAATCGCCGTGCCCAAGAAAAGAGTCAAAATGAACGCAATCTTGTATTTGTTTCGTCGATTACCCCCCTGTTTTCTCAGAGGTACAGGCTCTTCGCTTGCGGTGCGAAAGCCAGAGAACGACGGGAAACAAAAAAGTATAAATGAGCGCCGAATAGACCACCGAAGGCACCGCAGAAACGGGAAAGCTCGCCGGATCGACCGAGAGCATCGCTGCGGCTGCAAGGCCCAACCCGCTGTTCTGGACGCCGGTTTCGAGGGCCAGGGTCGTTCGCTGAGACGATGAAGTCCCAAACAAGGTTCCTGCCAGAAAACCCAGACCTGTCAGGAGAACGATCAGAAAGGTGAGCTGCCATCCAAGCAGGAAAAGACCTGCAAAGAGGATTTCGCTGCTTTCGACCATAGCCCACCCGATAATCAGGATGAAGACGGCCAGCGAAAGGCTGAAAATTCTCTTTTCCTGCCGCAAGATCACACCCGGCGCGAAATGCCGCAAAAGCGTACCCAGTACGACCGGAATCGTTACAACAAATACTACGCGCTTCGTGACCTCCTGAATATCAACCCGATCGACGACATTTCCCAGAAAGTGGCTTACTGCCAGCAGCGTCAGGATTGGCAGCGTTGCAACCGATAGAAGGTTTGTCACGGCGGTCAAAGAGACCGACAAGGCAACATCGCCCCCGGCGATCCGCGTCAGCACATTGCTCATCGCACCGCCTGGGCACAGTGCGAGAATCACGATTCCGAGCGCGACCTCAGCGTCGAGGGTCTGCATAGAGACAAACAGTACCCCCATGATGGGGACTGCCACGATCTGGGTCGAGAGGCCGATCAATAGTGCTTTGGGTCTTTCCAGGGCGCGGCGGAAATCATTGAAAGTCAGCCCGGTTCCGAGCGCAAACATCATAATGAAAACCGCTATGGGAACAGCTGTGTTTATAATGGTTTCGGTTGTCATGCTCCCACCTCGGTTGAAAAGTAGCACAGCTTCGGCCAGTTCTGAACGCCGTTTTGTGCTGAACGAGATGTTCGATTTGCAATGCCCGTCCGTAACGACTTCGCGTTTCTATAATTAGGTCCAGCCATCGCTCATCGGCCCAGGTGCCCCGGACATCGATGCGAATGCACTGCCTATGCATGACGAGCATTTTTTAACCTATGCGACGTCGCTGCCGGTTTCGTTTGGCAGACTTCGCCAAGTGCATGGCAGGCCGAGCCAATACGATAGTGGGCTAATGCCATAGAGTGAAGACACAGCAATCCGGAGACGACACCATGCCGCGCTTCAAATCTTCAGTTCGTTCCGCGGTTTGTGCGACGCTTCACAAGCTCAACACGAGGAAACCTGCAAGATCCTGATGTGAGTCCGATCTCCCGAACGCCCCGGTCGCAAGCTATCCTCCCTGAGCGCCCGGGGCACACTTCAACCTACCAAAAAAGGTACAAGACATGACACGCCCGCCAGTGCCACCCTTCGATGAAATATCTGCCCGGACCAAGGTTCGACTGGCGGAAGACGCCTGGAACAGCCGTGACCCGGAACGGGTTTCGCTGGCTTATACACCCGACAGCAAGTGGCGGAACCGGTCGGACATCTTTCATGGACGCGCCCGGATCGTCGAGTTTCTCACCCGCAAATGGGCGCGCGAGTTGGACTACCGGCTTATCAAGGAACTCTGGGCCTCCTCCGCCAACCGGATTGCCGTGCGCTTTGCCTATGAATACCGCGACAACAGCGGCGCGTGGTTCCGCGCCTACGGAAACGAGAACTGGGAGTTCGACATCGATGGCCTGATGCAGCGCCGGATCGCATCGATCAACGACCTGCCCATCACTGAGGCCGAGCGGCTGTTCCATTGGGATGCGGGCGTTCGGCCTGACGGGCATCCCGGTCTCACCGAACTCGGGCTTTAGGAGGCACGCCATGTCAAATGCTTATGCCCAGATTACTTTTACGCCCAACGTGCGCGACGAGCAGCGTCGCTTCGGGTCGGCGGACGCCTATGCCCGCGTCCTGTCACCCGAGCGCCAGGGCGGTGCGGTCCTGACCGCTCACGAAGCGGAGTTTCTCACCGCCCGCGATGGTTTTTTCCAAGCCACAACCTCGGACACCGGCTGGCCCTACGTTCAGTTTCGCGGCGGTGCCCCGGGCTTCCTGAAGGTCATTGATGCCCGAACACTCGGATATGCCGACTACCGCGGTAACCGGCAATACATCAGCCTCGGCAATCTGCGCCATGACGACCGGATCTCGCTGATCGCCGTCGATTACGCCCGTCAGAAACGCCTGAAACTGCTCGGGCACGCCATGATCACGGAAGACCCCGATGTAATCGATCTGCTGCAGGTCGACGACGGTCCGAAAGCCGAGCGCGGAATTGTCATTCATGTCGATGCGTTCGATTGGAACTGCCCATTGCATATTCCGATCCGTCTGACCGATGCAGAACGGGATCACGAAATTGGGCGGCTGAATGCGCGCATCGAGCAACTGGAAATACGCTTGAGAAACGCTGCGGCCAACAAAAAAGCCGATGCGCTCCAAGAGTAGTGCCGCATCGCCTGCGGCTTTGCTTATGGCTGGTTCTGCACCTGCGGGTGCTGTAGCATCGCGTGCTATGCCAAACGTGACATATGCATTCGCGCGAGTTATGGCCGAAGCGGCCGGAATGACGCTCACAAGCGAGGGAGCCTTGCTTGCGAACGGTACCGTTGTGCGGCGCTTCCGTCCTCCGGAGAACGAACGGCTGAAGGACACGGACTATTTCGATATCCTCGGGTGTATCCGCGATGTCCATGGCGACGACGTGGCACTGTTGGACGCCTACGCGGATCTCGTGGAGACCGACCACCTTGGCGTACTCGGGCTAGCAATCAAGACAGCGCCGACGCTCAGGCAGTCGCTTCAGCGCGTGGAAAGATATTACCGGCTGGTGACTGACACGGCAGTCTACCAACTCGACGAGACCGGCAACCCGGCCTTTATCGTATTCGAACCGCAAACCGCACACAACGCCACGCTGGAGTTCCGCAACGAAGGTGCACTTGCGGGCTTTGCACGGAACATGCGCCGGTTTGTGGGGCCGGATCTGGCGCTGGAATTCGTGTCGTTCCGCCATTCCTGCCGCTCTGACCCGGCACGCTACGAGGAACTTCTGGGGTGTCCGGTGCGCTTTGAAGCCGCCCGGGACGCGATCGCTATGCGGCCCGAGATGCTCGGTCTGTGCAACCGCCTCGGGGACGCGTCCGTCTCGGACTTTCTAACTGCGCACCTTGAGACCGAGTTTGCCTCGCTCAGGGAATACGCGTCTCTCGGCAATACACTGGTGCACCGACTGACCCCGACACTGAGCAATGGCCTGCCTCAGGCTGCGGTCATCGCCCGCGACATGGGTATGAGCGAGCGCACACTCTATCGCCGCCTCGCGGAAGAAGGCCTGACCTTCCGTGACGTGATTGGGCGGGCACAGTCCGCTCTCGCACAACGGCTGCTACGCGATAACACGGTATCCATCGCTGAAGTCGCCTTTCTGACAGGCTTTTCCGAGCAAAGCACCTTCAGCCGCGCTTTCAAGCGCTGGGTCGGGCAGGCCCCGGCGCAGTTTCGGCGCACGGCTGGCGGATGATACTCGGGCCGCGCCTCGCTTGCGGCGGACCAGAAGAGTGGCAGTTTGGGTCAATACTGACATCATGCTCTGTGTATCCGATTGCAGAACGCCCCGGCAGTGGATAGTCGCCCCAACGCGGAGCGCCTGCGGAACCCGGTTGCTAACACAAAGGATCATGAAGATGGAAAGCCAGCCATACATGGAAATTCTGCGGCTCGCGGCCTTTGCGAATGGCGAGGCAGGAGGCAATCCGGCGGGCGTCGTCGTCACCAAATCACTCCCGCCGGAGCCAGAGATGCAGCGTATCGCCGCAAGCGTCGGCTATTCCGAAACCGTGTTCGCCGCGCCCGAGGGCGACGGGTGGCGTGTCCGGTACTTTTCTCCAGAAGCCGAGGTCGCCTTCTGCGGTCATGCCACCATCGCACTCGGAAGCGTACTGGCCGAACGGCAGGGAGACGGCATTTTCCCGTTGCGCCTCAACACCGGCCACATCAGGGTCGAGGCGGTTCGTTCCGGAGACATGACCTGCGCGACGTTGACCTCGCCTCCGACGCGAAGCAAGCCTGCGGATCCTGACTTGCTTCGGGCCGCCCTCGATCTGTTCGGACTGTCGGTACCCGACCTCGACCCGGCCTTGCCGCCGGCGCTGGCGCATGCCGGAAATGATCACCTGATCCTTGCCCTGAAGGACAGGTCAACGCTGGCGCGCATGACCTACGATCTGGAGCAGGGCGCTTCCCTCATGCTGAAACACGGCTTGACCACCATCGATCTCGTCTGGGCAGAGACGCACCGGTGGCTTCACAGCCGCAATGCCTTCGCCGTCGGTGGTGTTTTGGAGGATCCGGCCACCGGTGCCGCCGCAGCGGCGCTATCGGGTTACCTGCGCGACATCGGATGGCCTCATGGCGGCGCGACCGACATCGTCCAGGGCGAAGACATGGGGTCGATGTCTTTGCTGCGTGCCGAGATAGGCACGACCTCCGGCGAGGGCATCCGGGTGTCCGGCACGACCCGGATCATCGCCGCCTGAACGTTGAAAGAAACCCGCCGCACAGACGGTGGTTCACAAGGTTTTTCGGCCCGGGTTGTCATCCAACTCGGGCCGTTCGCATGGCTCTCACCCGCATTCGGAAGAACGCGCCACGGCTGAGCCCCCTCGATTTTCGGTACCATACATGTTGGCAGGTTTGGCCAAAACCGTGGCAGGTCTGGCCGATACCAGACCATCTTGCTTCGGGCAATCTGCACCCATCGAAGCACTCGAAGCACAACTGACCAAAGCCGGGATTTCCCCGACCTGACCGGAAGGATCAAACCCAAGGGCGCAGGCCCGGATTTCAAGCCACGAAGTGGATCATTAGAATGAAAG
>MDTG01413012.1_pt1 | contig 10920 bp, 14 predicted proteins | sample 811421 | NCBI WGS metagenome assembly MDTG01 (sample SAMN05326645, study PRJNA326480) | marine metagenome | isolation source: seawater | place: Pacific Ocean: South East | collected 2011 | reverse complement strand
TCAATGCTGATGACTTCCCGGCGGAGTTCGAGCCCACACCCGGTGATGTCCTGACGATGGATGACAAGCAATACGAGATCACCAACTTTGGTGACGACGGATGTTTTAGGTATTGCGATCCGTACCACACCACACTCCGCATTCACACCCGTTTACTGGGAGACGCAAGTTCATGACCAACCCAACGCATCAAGTATGCGATTCCAGTTGCTCGCAGTTCGATGAACTGCACAACAAACTCGACCGGCTCGATCATGCCATCCGTGGCAATGGTGAACCGGGCATCAACATTCGTCTGGATCGCCTGGAACAAAATGCGATCCGCCATGCACGTTGGATGTGGCTGATTGCTGGTGCAGGTGTGACGAGTTTGGTGAACATTCTTTTCAGTTTACTACGGGGGTAACTATGCAAATGACCATTGATCTGGCTGATGCAGTAACAAGTCAGGTAAACCAGTCCGGTATCGTCACCAATGCTAAGCGGATGGTGTTGCCCATTCACGATCTGTCACAGCTAAGGGAACTGACGATTAGCGTTGTACCACGTGGCGTGCAGGTTCAAAGTATCACGCGAAAGCTCAGTCAGTACGACTGCCAGGTGGACATCGGCGTGCAGCAAAAACTCACCGTCACGCAGGACCAAATCGACACTGCTGTTGCTGGCTTGTGTCAGTTGGTGCAGCAGATTGCAGAATACCTGCAACGCCAACCGTTGAACGACATGCCGTATGCGATCTGGATCAAGATTGAGAACGACCCGGTGTATGCCGCCGATCATCTGGCCCAACAGCGGGTGTTCACATCGGTGCTGACGTTGACCTACCGGATCACCAAGTGAGGTCTAAATGCTGCGTGTTCGTTTCAAACCACCAGGTGGGCTCAACAAAAAACTGCTCCAGCAAAAAATGGCCCAGGCGAGTTTCCAAAGCCTGGGCCATGCCGGGGCGGCGATTCGGTTGACGGCCCGGCGGAGCATTCGCGTCAGCAAACGGTATGCGTTGCCCGGTTCGCCACCGCGTACACGACACGGCCAACTGCGGCGTGCCATCGTCTATGCCCGCGAGGGCAACGACCGCGTGTTGATCGGCCCCGGATTCGCCCACGTTGGCCCGTCGGCGATGGCCCATGAATTTGGTGGTCGCTTCCGCAAATCCAATTATCGTGCCAGGCCATTCATGGGTCCGGCCTTGAGTAAAAACCTACCGCGTCTGCCTCGTTTTTGGGCAGGCTCGATTCGATAGATAGTTCGTTTTAAAACTACATTTACAGGAGATTTTTTATGTCCATCCGTTTAGGGATGCAGGCCAAGCTATACCACGGCACGGCCGGCGCAACTGCAACCACCGAGCTGACCAACGTCAAGGACGTCACGCTCAACCTGGAAACTGGCGAGGCGGATATTTCCGTCCGCGCCAGTCAAGGTTGGCGTGCCACTGTCGCCACCCTCAAGAACGGCAGTGTTGAATTCACAATGTTATGGGATTCGGCCGACGCGGGCTTCACGGCCATTAAGGACGCCTACTTCAACAACACAGCCATTGCTCTTGCAGTGCTCGATGGTGAAGGTGGTAGTGGTTTGGATGCCGACTTCTCGGTGACCAACTTCACACGCAACGAGCCGCTCGAAGAAGCCATCACCGTCAACGTGACTGTGAAGCCAACCTATGTCACCCGCGCTCCGACTTGGGTGGATGGAGGTGGCAGCTAATGCAAACCTTCAATGACCAAGCAAACTGCGTATGGACTGTGCAGATTACCGTGGCCACCATCAAACGTGTCCAGGCACTCGTTGATGTCAACCTGCTGGATGTCTTGGACAGTAAATCCCATCTGCTGGAAAAACTCTCCACCGATCCGATCCTGCTTTGTGATGTGTTGTACGCCATCTGCCAGCAGCAAGCCCAATCGGCCAATGTCAGCGATGAGGAGTTTGGCCAGGCACTGGCAGGTGATGTGATTGACCATGCCACCACGGCATTGCTCCAGGAGTTGGCAGATTTTTTCCCCGCAGCGAAGCGGCAAGTGCTACGCAAGGCATTAGCAAAGCTTCGCGAGGTGGAAGAGAAGGCGCTTCAAATCGCCAGTGCCCAACTGGACAGTCCAGAACTCCAGCAGCAACTCGAACACCTGCTGCAACCTGCCAAGACATGATCTGGCAATTGGCTGGCATCCTCGGTGTCCACCCCGGAAGTTTTACCTTGCGGGAGTTGTACGAGATGGCCCAGTCCCGCCAGAAACAGGATTGGCAACACACATCCAACCTGATGGCCTTGCTTGCAAATCTGCTGACCTTCAATCGTTCCCATACGTTCAAGGCAGCGGACTTTGATCCGTTTGCTCAAAGCCAGACATCTTCGGTGATTCCTCTGGACACCGAAGATGCGATGGCACTACTCAAACGCACTTTCATTCCTTCCCCCGGAACCTCAAGGAGAAAATCTTTATGAAAACCAATCACCTGATCTTCCTGTTCATTCTCACCTTCCTCGTGCTGGGCCTGCTGAGTTTTGCAGGCTGCGACATGGGCGACATGATTCACGTCAAGACGCCTAACACCATTCAGCAGCAGACGGGCCTTGCCAGCATCATCACGCTCAACGAGGCCGAGAGCGAATATCAACTCTGGTATCAACATATGCAAACCGCTGGCAGTCAGTGGAAATCCAACATCGAACATGCCAACGAAATTCGCAACATGATCAATCAGCTCTCGCTGTCCGCGCTGGATCAAGTGGGCCCGACGGTGGCTGGTGTCCCCATGCTCGGCCCGTTGCTGCCTGCAGCTTCGGGTTTACTCGGCCTGTTCCTGGGTGCCAGCAAACTCCGTAAGGAAAAAGAAGACTCCTTCAACAAGGGCCTGGACGAAGGTCGCAAGACCACAACCGCTGCACTTACCTGATTGTTTGAACCGCCAAGACGCCAAGCCCCCGGGGGCGTCAAGTCCAGGCAAGTTTTTTAATCAGTTTTTTCAATCATGTTTCATCTCATCCGACCTTGGCGTCCTTGGCGTCTTGGCGGTAAATAAAAAGGTTTAGCATGTCGCCAGGTATCGCCAACAGTCGAAACATTCGTGCCGGGGCTGCGTACATTGAACTGACCACGCAGGACAGCAAGCTCGTGCGTGGACTTGATCAGGCGCAGAAGCGCATCAAAGCCTTCGGCAAGTCTGTGGGCGAGATTGGCAAGCGACTCACCGCTGTGTCGGCCGTGGCGGCGGTGCCTCTGCTCTCTGGCCTGAAAGTCTATGCGGATTTTCAGCAGCAGATGGCCACCGTCGCCACCATGCTCTCGGATTCTGATGCTGAAAAATACATGGACAGTTTCACCAAAGGCATCCGCAAGATGGCGGTGAGTTTTGGTGAATCCACCGAAGCGTTGTCGGGTGGTTTGTATGACATTCTTTCAGCGTCGATTGCACCAGCCAAGGCGCTGGATGTATTGGGCGTTGCGGCCAAGTCTGCTAAGGCGGGACTCACTGATACGCAAACCGCTGCCGATGCCATCACCACGGTGCTTAACAGTTATGGCCTTGCTGCGGAACAGGCTGGTGATGTCTCTGACTGGTTGTTTGGTATTGTGCAACGTGGCAAAACGACGTTTGCCGAACTGGCACCGCAGATCGGCATGGTCGCGTCCACCGCTGCCAGTGCGGGATTACCGCTTGATGAACTGGGCGCGATGATCGCCACGCTGACGCGCAATGGCTTGCGTACCACCACGGCCATCGACTCGGTCAACGGCATCATCCGCTCGTTCCTCAAGCCCGGCGACGAAGCGGCCAAGGTCGCCCGCGAGCTGGGCTTTGAGATGAGCACCGCCACGCTCCAGAGCGAAGGGCTGCGTGGGGTCTTCGAGCGCATCAGCCAGTTGCCGCCGGATGCCCTGGCCAAACTGTTCCCCGACTCATCGGCCCTGCGCGGCGTCATTCCCGCCCTGAAAAACTTCCGGGGGTTCGGCGAGGACATGGAGGCGATGGCCAAGCGTTCCGGCGCGACGCAGTCGGCCTACGAGAAGATGACCAAGACGCTGACGTTCGCGTTCAGCCGCATGAAGCAAGCAGGCCTGGTGGCGCTGTCAGTCATCGGCGAAGCGATCGCAGAGCCGGTGTCGAAAGCGGCCGCTGCGGTGACGCGCTACGCGCAGATGGTCACCGATCTGATCCAGAAGAACCGGGGCCTGGTGACTGTGGCGGCCAAGGTGATCGCCATCGTCGCCCTGGTCGGCGGTGCGATGGTCGCTGTCGGTGTGGCCGGGCAGGCGCTGGCCTTTGTCTTCGGTGGCATCGTGTCGATCATGTCCGGTGTCGGCACCGTGATCGGGATCATCGGCTCGGCGCTGGCTGCGCTGCTGTCGCCGATCGGCTTGGTCATCGCGGGGGCGGTCATCCTCGCCGGCGTCATCCTGCACGCCACCGGCGCAGCGGCGCAAGCGCTCCAGTGGCTGGCGGACCAGTTCCAGGGGCTCAAGGACCGGGCGCTGGTCGCCTACCAGGGTATCGCCGACGCACTGGCCGCCGGCGACATCGCCTTGGCAGCCAAAGTGCTGTGGCTCGCCCTGAAGGTCGAATGGCAGCGCGGCATCAACTACCTCGAAAGCCTCTGGATCGGCTTCAAAGAGACCTTCATGAGCATCGCCGTGGATGCCTTCTATGGTGCGGTGAAGGCCCTGGCCGCCGCATGGCACGGCCTTCGCGCCGTGTGGGTCGAGACCACGTCCTTCCTTTATAAGGTATGGACCCAGTTCACCTCCGGCCTCCAGTCCACGTTCCGCAAGGCGCAGCTCAAGGTGGAGGAGGGCCTGCACCACATCGCGGGCATGCTTGATGAGAACTATGACGTCGATCAGGCGATCCAGATCGCCCGCACCAACGAGCAGGCCGATCAACGGAACATTCAGCTGCAGAAGCAGCAGGCGCTCAACGAGAATGAGCAGCAGCGCCAAACCGACCTGGCCAAGATCGGCACCGAGTACGAGTCCGAGAAGCAGGCGATCGACCAGGCGGCGAAGAAGGCGCACGACGAGCGGCGGTCCCGCTACCAGCAACAGATCGACGAATCGATGGCGGCGCTGGAGGAGGCGCGGAAGCAATACCGCGCCGCCCTGGACGAGGCCGCGCAGAAGCGCCGCGACTCCGAACAGGGTAAGTCCTCCAGCGAACAACCCGATCTCTTCGAGGAACTAAAGAACCGCCTCGCCGGCCTGGGCGACCTGCTCAACGGTATCGGTCAGCGCACCGTCGAGGTGCGCGGTACGTTCAATGCTGCCGCCATCCAGAGCCTGATGACCTCCGACGGCACCGCCGACCGCACCGCCAAAGCCACCGAAGAAACCGCCAGGAACACCAAGCGCCTGCTCACAGAAGCCCAGCGCAGCGGACTGACATTCGCCTGACCCCGGAAGTAAGACCACCAGTTGGAGACCCGTCCGTGCCCGTCACCATCGAGGAGAAGATCGAAAGCCGCCAGTCCACCACGGGGCAGAACGCCTCGGTGGACCTCGTCTACACGGTGCGGGGTACGGATGACGACCTGGTGGTGAAGAGCACGGCGGATACCAACTCACCGCACGACTACGACGGTCTCGAAAAACAAAGCATCCACATCGAGCCCATCGGCCCCGAACTGTGGGAAGCCACGGTTCGCTACGGGATGCCCGGTGGCAGCAATGCGCCGCCGCCTGAGACGGGCGAGTCGTCGTTCAGCTTCGACACCGGCGGCGGCACGCAGCACATCACCCAGTCGCTGCAGACCGTCGGCGGTTACGCAGCCGCGGGGATGACAGCGCCTGACTTCCAGGGCGCGATCGGCGTCAGCCAGTCGTCCATCGAAGGCGTCGACATCACCGTGCCCGTGTATCAGTTCGGCGAGACGCACTACATTGATGACAGCGCCGTCACGCTCGCCTATCGCGGCACGCTGTTCAATCTCACGGGCAAGGTCAATGCTGGCGCGTTCAAGGGCTTGAACCCTGGCGAGTGTTTGTTCCTCGGCGCATCCGGCTCGAAGCGTGGCCAGGGCGACTGGGAGATCACGTTCCGGTTCGCGGCATCGCCGAACCGCACCGGCATGACGGTCGGAAGTATTCCGGGGGTCGACAAGAAGGGCTGGGAGTACATCTGGGTGCGCTACGCCGACGTCGAGGACACAGCGGCGCTGGTCATCGTGAAGAAACCAGTCGCCGTCTACGTCGAGAAGGTCTACGATGAAGGCGACTTCGCGGCCTTGGGGATTGGAACATGACCCCCGGAAGTGACATCCTTCAAAAGGTGAAACCCGGCGACCCGCTGCGCATCCCGGCGCGGACGTTCAATGCGTTCGTCGATGCCGCGATCGACCATCAGCACCGACAGCGATCGAGCCAGACCACCGCGCCGCCACGATCCATGGCTGGCGATGCATCGCCAAACGCCGGCAACGTGGTGCTCATCCGCAACGACAGCGGTCAGGACCGCCAGCGCTTCGAGATTCTCGGCATCGATGCGCCTGTGTTCCTGCCGGCCGATCATCTCGAAGAATTCCAACGCCAGATCGCACTCGCATGTGTCGTGCCCGTCCTCGACGAACACGCGGACCGCTTCGTGATCCTCAGCGAACCCGTGCGTGCCGGCGCGATCGGCCGCGCCTGGGCCGGCGGCGTCTGCCCCGTCCAGGTCGCAGTCGATGACGAAACCTTCATGTTCGCCGAGTTGCAGGATGGCGACGCCACGGCGCTCAAGGCCGCGTCCAGCGGACCCATCACCATCTTGTGGATAGACGCCGGCACCGGAATAAAGTGGGCCATCGTCCGTTTCGGCTCCGCACCTGCGGCCGGACTGGTCCCCGTGAAGGTCTGGCGCGACGGCGGCACCACCGACGGCAGCAAGACGCAGCAGTGCAACCGCACCTATCGCGTTCGAACGATCGACGCGACAGGACCGAGTACAGGTGGAGCTCTACTCGGTACGAACCTCGCACCGAAGAAGCGCCGCCCCGTGCGCGGCAAATTGTCCGTTCCATCCAATCTCGGCGCTGGCGAAACCGGTACGGGTTACTTCAACGGCCCGGACTTCGTGCTCTACGACGCGAATGAAACGCTCGACGTGGAGGCATGTGACTGATGGGCAGCAACGGTCAGTTCGACATCGACCCCCGGACTTCCGGGGGCGGTACGTTTGGCGTTGATGAAGACGGGCGTTTCATGATCTGCGGTGAATGCTGCGGCGGACCTCCGTGTCCGATCTGCCCGGACGGAGCGCTGCCGTCGACCATTCAGGTGGACGTCGCGGGCATCACGCCGTGCGCTGTCATGTGCCGCGAAGCGTCAGGGCACAGTTTTCGGGCGACGATTCTCACCGACGTCAACGGCAGCTACACGCTGCCGAAGGACGGCGGTTGGCCGTGCTACTACGACGCCTACCGCGCCGTGCTGCAATACTACAAGCTCGAGTTCTGGTTTAATCCGACCTGCACCGATCCGCAGCACTGGCAAAGTCCGAGCCTGTGGGATCTATCCGTCGTCGCCGAGTTCTTCATGGGCGAGGACTACGGTCTCAACCCCGGCCTGAAACTTGGCGTTGCGCTTGTCGGCGGCGATTGTCCGTTCGCGGGCGTCATCGACATCACCAACGCCCCCGGACCTTGCCACGGCACGCACGTCGTGTCCAATCAGAATCCCTCGTGCTTCGAACGCGCGACCAACGTGTGGTTCGACCCATCCGGATATCGATCATCAGCCACAGGCGGCACCGCGACGGTCACGATTGCATGAAACCGCACCATCACAAACTGCACGATCAGAGCGCCGCTCGGCAGGGCAACTCGCCCGTGGGTGCATCATTCATACACCGTCTCTTACCACCTGGCGACTGGTTGTCGATGCTCATGCAAGTCGTCACCTTTGGTTTGGTTCGTCCCTGCGCCGGGTGCAAATCGCGCGTGGCAGCGATGAACCGTGCGGGGTGGTGCGGGCTGCCGATTCTGTTTCTGAGCGCGCTGGCGCAATGGTTCACGCACCTCGTCCAACGAGTGATGTCGTGGCGCGGCCGCGCTTGACCAGTGCCCGGCCGGCGGTAATGTAATAGGCATCAATTAGCCCCCGGGCTCGGCTTCGGCCTTGCCGGGCCTTTTGTTTTCGCCAACGGGGGTCAGGCACGTCAAAGCATCAACAGTTCCCGAATTGCGGCGGCACGGCGTCGCGCGGCCCCCATCGACACGCCCATCAGCTTTTCGAACTCGCTGTTGAGTACGCCCGGCACTCCAACAGGCGGTCGATCATACGTGCCGACGGCGTATATGATGCCTGCCGCCCAGCCATTTGCGTTGCCTTTCACGGGCGTTTCGCTCCCCCAAAGCATGCGCAGCGCCTTATGCGCTCGCTTGTGCATCATCGCATCGGGGTGGGACGCGAAATAACGATCAAGCAACGTCCGGCATTCAGCTTCGAACTCCGGGGATGTCGCATTCATCGCGGCGCTCCTGCAAATGATCGCGTCCATTATGCGTTATGGCCGTGTAACTTGGTGGGGCGATGTCGTGCAATCTGCGTGCAATCCATTCTGCTTGTTGGGTCTGTTCGCCAGTGCATTATCGCGATCGCCTGCGTCACGGTTTCTTCACCAGAACAAAGCGTTATCACCCACCGCAACATCCATGCCGCGTCATAAGCCCTGTATCGGCAACATCTCCAATCGCGCCCCATTTTGTGGCCAGACCCGACCGTGCTGCGCTTGACAAGTGGGATGTGCCCCCCTATAGTATCGCCTATGCTCTGTCGACCTCTTCATCAAATGACGGCGATCGTATTGATGTGCAGCCAACTTTTGGTTGCCGCCATTGCTGGACCGCTCATGGTGCAGTGCGAAGGGGGCAACGACCACGTTGCCATCGAAATTGCACATTCGAAGCCGTGCGACAAGAGCGGACCCGCATTATCCAACCGCGTTACGGTGAATGCTTCGGCGTTCGATCAACTGGATGTTCGGCCGTGCGTCGATACCAACTTGGATCAGCCCCCCGTGATGCATCCGGAACAGCGATCCGTTTTGGCGTTGGTTCCGGTTTTTCACACTCGCCATATCGCAGAACTTCCTGAAGCCCCCTTGCCTGTCTGCGGGGTACCTGCATACATCTTCTCGCCTGACTCGGCCAAGTCTCTGGCTCGCAACGTCATTCTGCTGATTTAGCACCGTCAATCGCTTCCCGTTCGCTATTGCGTGCGCGGTATCCGTGCGCGCATTCCCCAGAGATGAATTGACAGTGACCGCGCCCTTTCCTCATCAGGATCAACGTATGAACCACACAATTGAACTATTAATTTGCGCTGCCGTCGGTATCGGTCTTGCCGGGTGCGCCTCGTCGCCGCTCAACGATTCTTGGGTGCTGCGGCGTCCGCTTGGCGAGTCTTACGAAACTTACCAGCCACCCCGCGCGCTCGATCAAGCCAATTCGCAGCCGCCGGGTCACCCCGTCGATGAGCTGACAGGCGACCTATCGCTGCGTGACGCGTTGGCGGCGGCGTTGCTGGGCAATCCCGATCTCTCGCGGTTCGGGTATGACGTAAGGGCGGCGGAGGCCCGCACCGTTCAGGCAGGGCTTTGGTCTAATCCTGAACTGTCGCTTGAGATCGAAAACTTCGCCGGTTCCGGCGCGTTCGACGGTGTCGACGCGGCGGAGATCACGCTTTCACTGAGCCAGTCGTTTCCGCTGGGAGGTGATATCAAGCGACGCAAAGACCTCGCCCGTCTGCAGGGCCGGCTGGCCGGGTGGGACTACGAGTCGGCGCGGGTGGCGCTGTTGACCGAAGTCACACAGCGATACATGGATGTGCTGGCAGCGCAGCGTCAGGTGGAACTGGCCCGCGAATCTTTGGCGCTGGCGGAGCAAGTGGCCGAATCGATCGGCCACCGCATTGACGCTGGTGATGCGCCTGCCGTCGAGCGTTCACGTGCGACGGTGCCGGTGGCCACGGCGAGGATCGCGTTGCGGCGGGCGGAGCGTTCACTGGAATCGGCACGCGTCCAACTGTCGCTGACCTGGGGCAGTTCGTCGCCGGCCTTCAAAACTGTAATGGGTGATCTTGACAGTGTGGAAGCGCCGCCGCCGGTAACTGCATTCGCAGCGCTGATTAGCCAGAATCCGGATGTGGCCCGTTGGGTCACAGAAATCGCCAGCCGACAAGCAGAAATGGAACTGGCGCGGGCCGAGGCCGTACCGGATATGACCGCCGGCCTGGGCTATCGTTGGTTCAATGAGACGGATGACAGCGCTCTGGTCGCCGGCGTGTCAATCCCGCTACCGGTCTTTGATCGTCGTCAGGGCGACGTCCTTGCCGCCCGGTTCGGCGTTGCGTCGGCACGAAACCAGCAGCGGGCGGTCGAGCTGCGGATCGAAGCAGCAATCGCATCGGCGTATGCACGGTTGGCGAACGCTTACGACGAGGTTGTGGGATTGCGTGACGACGCCTTGCCGCCGGCGACGCAGGCGTACCACGACATACGCCAGGCCTTCGAGCGGGGCAATCTCGGATACCTCGACGTGCTCGACGCCGAGAGGACGCTGATCGGCTTGCGACAGCAGTATCTCGACGCCTTAGCGAAATACCACGGTTCGGTCGCCGAACTTGAGGGGTTGATCGGTCAACCTCTCGACGCGGTCAACACGACAACGCCTGTCATGCCGTCCATCGACTCAACCCAGAACAGCAGCAAGGACAACGACCATGAATAAGTACACGCTGATCACTATTGCGATCGCCGCCGTCACCGCATTGGCCCTGACTCAAACAACCTTCCCGTCATTCGTGTTCGCGCAGGCCGCGGACCATGATGAGCATGCGGGGCATGATCATCCGGCAACAGCAGCACCCAACGAAGACACAGGTCAAGATCACGACACGGCACTAAAGCGTACGCTCGAGAACCACGCTGACCACGACGATGACG
>MDTG01350039.1_pt1 | contig 10920 bp, 12 predicted proteins | sample 811421 | NCBI WGS metagenome assembly MDTG01 (sample SAMN05326645, study PRJNA326480) | marine metagenome | isolation source: seawater | place: Pacific Ocean: South East | collected 2011 | reverse complement strand
CTTTATAAATTTAGAAATCCAATTCATATTATTTTTTTTTTAAGATTGTACACAACTTTATCTAACTTTGTGACAGGATTTTGTCTCATTTTGAGTGTATTTGCTATAGTTTTGCACAACATACTACCTACAACCAATCCATTAGCCGATTTAAGCGATGAAATGGTTTTATCAGTAATTCCGAATCCAATTACAAGGTTTTTTTTAGGATTGATGCGTTTTATATTATTATAGTTTTGAAGAATTTTTTTAGGGGATACTTTTAATTTTCCGCCTGTAGTTGATAGCATTGAAATATAATAAATCATATCGTGTGAGTCCTTAATAATTTTTTTCATCCTATTTTTTGATGTTGTAGGGGATAAAAGTTGTATAAAATTTATTGATTTTTTTTTACACTTATTGGCAAAATTTTTATTTTCAGGATAAGGTAGATCAACTATAATTAAACCGTCTACTCCTGAAGACTTACAGTTCTTTAAAAAATTGTCTTCACCTTTTTGATAAATCAAATTGAAATAGCCCATTAGTATAATTGGTTTATTAGGTTTATCTTTTTTAAATTTTTTCACAATTTGAAAAACATCTTTCAATTTAATTCCATTTTTTAGGGCACGGTGCGAGCTACCTTGTATTTGCCCACCATCTGCTATTGGTGTGTTATGTGCAAATCCAAGCTCTAAAATATCAGCATGTTTTGATATTTTATTGAGAATTTTGAGAGAATTATTCTTAGTATTATCTCCAGCAACTGTATATGTAATCAATGCTGGTCTTTTTTCTTTTTTACAATTTTCAAAAGCTAAAGCAATTTTAGATTTCATCTTATATACGATCCTAGTTTGAGCTTTATAATATCTTTATCTTTAACACTATCTCCGCAAGAGTTTACAATTATAATCTCAGATGATTTTAATTTAGGAGCTAGTTTAATTGCTTCTGCAAAGGCATGAGAAGGTTCAAGTGAAGGAGAAATATTTTCAAGTTTAGAGACCAACTGATAAGCTTTAAGTGCTTCCTCATCACTTGCGGACGTGTACCTTGCTCTTTTTGTATCTTTAAGAAAGCAATGTAAAGGAGAAATTCCTGGGTAATCAAGACCTGCAGAAATTGACTCCGTTGATCCTATTTGTCCTTCTTTGTTTTGTATAACATATTGTGCGGCTCCATGAAGGATTCCAATTTTAGATCCATTAGTTAAAGGTGCAGCATGTAGTTTACTTTTTTTTGGACCTCCTGCTTCTACTCCAATGAATTGAGCATGGGTGTCCATGAATTCGTTCCAGAATCCTGCTGCAGAACTTCCACCTCCAACACAATTAATTAATTTTAAATTATCAGGTATCTTACCAAATTCTTCTAGCACTTGTTTAATTAATTCTCTTGATATTTGAGCCGTACTCCAAGCACAAATCTTTATAAAAATATTGGGACCAACCGTCGAGCCAACGCACATATGTGTTGTGTCACAATTTGAGACCCAGTATCTCATACATTCACTAACAGCGTCCACAAGTGTTTGGCTGCCTGTAGTTACAGGGACTATTTCTGCTCCATTTTTTTTCATTGCTTCAACGTTAGGCCTTTGTCTTTTGATATCTTTGGCACCCATAAAAATTTTACATTTTAAACCAAATTTCTTAGCTGCCATTGAAAGCATTTTGCCAGCATAACCTGCTCCAGTATCACCAACTATATATTTTTTTCTTGCTCTTTTAGCTATCAAACAATGAACGGTAGCATTATAAATTTTATGAGCTCCACCGTTAGCTTCTGATACCACTTTGGCATAAATTTGTGCTCCCCCAAGGTGATCAGTTAAATTTTCTAATTTTATAAAAGGCGTTGGCGAGCCTATAAAATTTTTAAAATAATTATCTCTCTCTTTAAGAAATTTTTTGTTATTTCTCAATTTTGAAAATAGTATTGTTAAATCGTCTATTGGTTTTTTTAGTGTTTCAGGTATAAAATTACCACCAAACTTACCGCCATACATAAAATTTTTATCATGTTGGTCTATCAGAAGTTTATTTTTTTTTATTTTTAATTTCATTTATTTTATTTACAAATCTTTTAATTTTAAGATGATCTTTGTAACCTAATTGACTTTCTAAACTAGATGATAAATCAAAAAAATTAACCCCTAATTTATTAATTTTTGCTATATTATCTTCTGAGATTGAACCTGCTAGAGCATATTTTTCTCCCAAAGGAAGTTTAGCAATAAGATTTTTCGGAAATTCCAAAGATTTTTCCATACCTGGCGTATCAAATAATATTATATCAGCATTATTAAATTTTTTATACTCATCTATATTTATTTCCTTTTTAACCTTAATCGCTTTTATAATTTTAAAACCCATATTCTTAATTTCCGTTACTCTTTCTTTTGTTTCTGTTCCGTGTAACTGAATAAAGTCAAAATTGCCTTTAAGATTTTTTTTGATAAAAGCATCACTTGGGTTTACTGTTACCGCGACAAATGCAGAATTTTCTCTTTTGTAACTAGAAAGAACTTCAATATCTCTTATATTTAAATTACGAGGAGATTTTTCATAAAATACAAATCCTAAATAATTTATCTTGAGATCAATACATAATTGAACATCTCTGGTTGGATTTAAACCACAAATTTTTATTTTCATTATTTTAATTTTTTTGTAAGATTTTGTATATTTTTTTTAATATTACCACGAGTAATTGCACGTCCTATTACTAACCAATCAGATTTAACTTTTTTAGCTTCCATAGAACGTTTTTGATCATAATTTTTTTTACCAATTTGAACACCAGGAGTGATTATTTCCTTTTTGAAAATTTTTCTCACAGTGCTTACTTCATATGGACTGCAAACCAAAGCATCTAAAGATACTTTTTTTGCGAGTTTAGCTTGGTGAGCTACTAAATTTTTTATAGATCTATTATATCCAATTAATTTCAAATCTTTATTATTTAATGATGTTAAAGTTGTTACACCTACAATTTTCATTTTTCCTGAAATTTTTTTAACTGCTTTTAAAGATGCTAAACCTGAAGAAATATGAACTGTAAGATAATTTATTTTCAAATCTCGCAAAGCTTTTACTGTTGAAACCATAGTATTAACAGTGTCATTTAATTTTAAATCAACAAAAATAATTTTATTCCTCAGCTTAGAGATAAATTGTCTTCCCTGTTTAGAATTCATAAATTCTAGACCAAATTTGTAACCTATTTTAATTTTATTTGTTCTTGATTGGTTAATAATTTTTCTTACCTTTTTTGGGTTAGTAGTGTCGCACGCTATAAATATTTTTTTAATTTTACTCATTTATGATTTTTTTCAAATTTTTCGAAGCTCTAAACCTGACCTTAACACGTTCAGGCTTATAAATTAACTCGTTAGTAGAGGGATTTCTTGCATTAAAATTTTCTTTCAATTTTTTTAAATACCATTTACCTAACCCTCTTATTTCTACTGAATTATTATTTTTTAAAGCCCTAAAAACACTCTCAGAGAATGTATCTAGAATAGTTTCTATTTGAGATTGATTAAGTTGGGGGTTTTTTTCTTTAAGCTGATTTATTAGCTTTTTACGAGACAATTATTTTTCTTTTTTATTTTTTTTTCCAATTGCTTTTTCAAAAATACCTTTAAGTGTAGCACCTGATTTAGTGGCACCCTCACCAAATTTAGCAATTAATGATTTTTCTTCATCTATTTGCGCAGCTTTAACACTTAATCTTACTCTTCTTTTCTCTAGATCTAGTTCAGTAATTTTTGCGTCAAGAGCGTTACCGGGTGAAAATACCTCAGGTCTTGCATCAGATGTTTCTTTAGCTAAATCTGTTTTTTTAATTAACACAATTAATTTTTTTTCTTTATCTACAGATACTTTCACTCCAGTTTTTAAAACTTCATGAACTCTTGTTGTTATGACATCTCCAACTTTTCTTTTGTTATCTTTAAACCAGTCGAGAGGATCTTTTTCTAGAGCCCTAATAGAAAATCTTATTTTATCATCTTTAATTTCTATTATTTTTACTTTGATAACATCGTTCTTTTTGTATTTTTTTAGATCTTCAGGATTTTCCTGATATGAAATTTCTTTATAATGCAACATTCCAGAAAGTTTTAATTCATTAAGCTCACCGAATATTGCTTTATCAGTTATATTTAAAATTTTTATTTTTGTTTCTTGTCCAATTTTATCTTTTATTTTATCCCAAGGATTATCCAACGTAGCTTTATAAGATAATGAAATCCTCTTAGCTTCTTTATCAATATTTGAAATTTTAAATTTTATATTTTGTGATACAGATAAAATTTTACTAGGTTTAATGTTTCTATTAGTCCAGTCTAATTCTGAATTATGTATCAACCCCTCTATACCATCTTCTATTTTTACAAAACAGCCATAGTCCATTATCTTTGTAACTACGCCGCTATATATCTCACCAATCTTATATTTTTTCTCAATATTTTCATATGGATCCTCAGTTAATGCTTTAACCGAAGCAGACACTCTGTTCGTCTTATTATCAATTTTTGTTATTTTAACTTTTAATTTTTGTCCAATTGAAACTAAGTCACCAGGTTTTTTAACTCTTCCGTGGCTTAAGTCGGAGACATGTAGCAAGGCATCAATTCCATTAATGTCTAAAAAAATGCCCCAATCTGTAGTAGCTTTAACGATAGCATCGTTAATAATATCTCCTTCATTTATATTTTTTAATGCTTGGGAAATTTCTGCGTTTTTATTTTTTTCTAGGACTGCTCGTCTTGAAACACAAACGTTTCCTCTACTTTTATCTAGTCTTGTAGCAATAACTTTTACAGGTGTGTTTAAAAGATGATCTATTTTTTTAAGAGGTCTTACATCAATTTGAGATGATGGCATAAAACAAGGTAGGCCTTCCACATTAGCAATAAAGCCACCTTTGACTTTGCCAGTAATGTATCCAGTCATCTCCTCTTTAGTTTCAAAAACCTTCTCCATTTTTTTCCAGGCTTTTAATTTTTTTGCTTTTTCTCTTGATACTATTATTTCTCCTTTGAAACTCTCTATTCTTTCAAGATAGACCTCTATTTTAGAACCAACTTTTATTTTAGTTAATTCATCGTTTTCTTTGAATTCATCAATTGGAATCATCCCTTCCATTTTTGCTTTGCAATCGACTACCACAAAATTTTTGGTAATTTCAGTAATTGTAGCGTTAATAATTTCGTTTTCTTTAAGTTTTCTATCTTTGAAATCTTGATCCAATAAATTTTGGAACTCTTTTTGAAGAGGAGATGTTTCTTTTAAATTTTGTTCAGCCTTCATATTTTTGTTTTAAAACTTTATCAACGAACCGGGACATTTTAGATAAAACCGCTGATTTACTTAATTTTCCGGTGTCGATTTCTATCGAATTTCGATGTTTAAGTAAAGGGGAGTATTTTCTTTTCGTATCTAAAATATTTCTTATTCTAAGGGCTTTTTTGACATCTTTTAAATTTGTTTTAGGATTGTATTTTTTTAATTCTAGATATCTTCTTGATGCCGCTATTTTAAGATTGCATTTAAAAAAAAATTTTATATCAGAATTTGGTAGTATTTTTGTTGATATATCTCTGCCTTCTATACAGCAATTTTTATTCTTAATAGAAAATTTAACTTGAAAATTTTTTAAAATATTCCTTACCCTATTATCTTTTGCAATTATAGAACTAAATTCTGATATTTTGGGAGTATGTAAATTTATATAATTAAGCTTTTTATAGTTTAAAACTTTAAATTTTTTTTTTAAAAAAATTATTTTATTTTTTGGTTTATATTTTATCAGTAAATAACTTGCATATCTATATAGAAGGCCCGAAGATAAAAATTTTAAATTATATTTTTTTGAAATCATCTTTGCACCAGTAGATTTTCCAGTTGCGGCGCCTCCATCACAAGAAATTTGAATTGAACTACTTTTGTATTTCAAATTTGGCTCCAATATTTTTCATAATTTTTAAAAATGATGGCGATGATGTAAAAACGGTTTCAAAACTATTTATTTTCGCTTTTACTCCTGTCAAAACAGATAAAACAAATGCAGACATACAAATTCTATGGTCACCTAAATTTTTAACAATTATTTTTTTTTTACTTGGGTCTATAAATTCTTTTCCAAAAATTTTTAATTCATCTTTTGTAGATACGCTTTTAATACCTACTTGACTAAGAATTTTTTGCATCTCTAGTATTCTATTACTTTCTTTATTAACTAAATCACCTATTCCTTTAAATTTTGAAACTCCCTTTGTAAGTGCAGCAATCACAAACAGTATTGGATATTCATCTGTAGAATTTACATAATAATCTTTAGAGGCTTTAATTGGTTTCAAATTGGAATATTTTACATGAATATCACCATATAATTCATTATTGCTTTGCTTAATATTTTTGAAATTAATCTTTGCTCCATGCTTTTTCAATAATTTATAAAATCCAATTCTAGTTGGGTTTAGGCCTATATTTGTAATTTTCATAGATGAATTCTTTTTAAGAATTGTTAAAGCGGAGAAAAATGCTCCAGATGATGGGTCGCCTGGAACACTTATTTTTAACGAATTTAATTTTCTTTTTCCATTTATTATAATTAATTTATTTTTCTTATTTATAATTTTAATTACTTCATTATTTTTTAATAACATGTTTTCTGTGTGATCTCTGCTTTTCTTTTTTTCCAAAATTTTTGTAACTCCAAAAGAATTTAATCCAGCAAAAATAACAGCACTCTTTAATTGAGCTGAAACGCCTGACTCATAATCAATTCCTATCGGGAATTTAGAAGATATAATTCTGAAAGGAAAATTAAACTTTTTGCTAGGTTTAAATGTTGCTCCAAATTCTGACATGAGTAAAATTAATTTTTTCATACTCCTTTTTTTTAAAGAATTATCACCAGTTAAGCTTAAATTAATATCTGGATTAGTTGATAGCAAACCCATTAATAATCTCGCAAGTGTACCAGAGTTACCAAAATCTAATGAAATATTCTTTTTAGCTACAAGTGAACCAAGGCCTTTTCCATAAATGTAGTGTAAATTATTTCTTTTAACGATTTTTACACCTAATTTTCTTAAACATTTTATAGCAGACAAGACATCATCTGACTCTAAAATATTTTCAACAGATGAAATGCCCTCACTTATTGCTCCAATCAATAATATTCTTATAGAGGTAGACTTGTCAGCATCAACTATTATAGATTTTTTAAAATTAGAAATTTTTTGGTTAATAATAACATTAAAACTTTTCTGCAGCATTTGTTTTAGGAAAAATTATTTCCAAAATAGTGCTTAATGGCTTTTGTTGACTTGAGTAATTCTCTTGATGTACCTTCAGCAATTACAGTATTTTCTCCAAGAACGTAACTACGATCTGTTATATCGAATAAATTTTTAACATTATGGTCTGTTATCAAAATTGCAGTTCCGCTGGACTGAATTTTCATTATATATTTTTGAATATCTTGAATAACTAGTGGATCCAAAGCTGCTAGCGGTTCATCAAGTAAAACTATTTTCGGTTTATTTATCATCACTCTAGCCATCATTAATCTTTTTACTTCACCACCGGATAAAACAGAAGCACTTAAACTTCTTAGATGTTGTAAATTAAACTCATCTAAAATTTTTTCTGTGATACTTTTTTGCTCTTGAGCACCTTTTATTGAAATTTGCGCAATACCCATCACATTGTCATAGACAGTCATATTAAAAACACTTCTCTGTTGAGGTAAGTATCCTAAACCCTCTTTTGCACGTAAATGAGTTGGAATAGTTTCTATAGCATTACCGTTAAGATAAATTTTACCTCCATCAATTTTTTGCTCTCCAATACACATGGAAAATAAAGTTGTTTTTCCACAGCCATTCGGACCTAATATACCTACACATTCGCCAGGAAAAACTCTTAATGAAAGTTTTTTAAGTACAGGTCTCCCGTCAAATGATTTATTTATATCTTTAATCTCAAAAATTGGTTTATCTTTTTTAAATTTTAAAATCCTAAAAGTTTTTTTCATTTATAATTTATATTAGCATTAATTTTTTTATCATCAGAAGAACTAATATTTAATTTATTTTTTTTAATATCAAATATTAACTTTTCAGCCAATATTGTTCCTCTAATATCTTTCATTCTAACATTTTCTGATATAATTAGAAAATTTTTAGAATTATAATATTCTGCTTTTCCAGCAAACAACTCACTTCCTTCATATTCGCCTACAACTTTCTCGTTGAAAATTATATCTAAGGTTTTATTGTTATACAATCCATAGTTTGATGAAACATATAAAGTTTTATCATTTTTAAAATAAAAAACTGCTTTAACATATTTTAAATTTACTAATTCATTATCAAATTTATCATTATTAGCCTCCTCAGCATTTAATGTGTATCTATTGCCATTTAAATCTATACCAGAATATTTTACATTGAAAAAAGTATCACCAGATTCGTCTCTATTTTTAAGTTTTTCATCAATAACAGCTTTAGTTTCCTTCGAAAGTATTTTTTCTGATGAAGTAATTCTTAACTTTGAGTAAGTGAATAAAATTAAAGATATTGCAACAAATAGTAGAAAAAATTGAATTAATTTAATTTTATTTTTTCTTATAATCATTTTATTCCATTTTGTAATAAAGAATGAATATGTATAATTCCTAAAAGTTTTTTGTTCTTCTTATTTAAGTCTTTATCACTTACTACTAGTAAACTTGTAATCTTTTTTTCATTCATAATAGCTAAGGCTTTTGAAGCAGGCATATTAATATTAACTGAGTACGGGCTTTTACTCATATACTTATTTAAACTTTCTTTATTACTAATTCTTTTTAGTTCTCTTCTGAGATCACCATCTGTTAGCATTCCTTTAATAAACTTATTTTTTATAATTACTACAATACCTAGTTTTTTTTGATTCATAATCTTTAGAGCTTCCTTAAAACTTTTGTTATAATTAATTACAGGCATCTTACCACCTACGACCATAATATCTTTTGCGAGTAATAAAGAATTTCCGATGTTCCCTCCAGGATGAAATATTTTAAACTTATCTTTAGAAAATTTTTTTTGTTGCATTACCGTTGTTGCTAAACAATCACCAATCAATAAAGATATTGAGGTACTTGATGTCGGCACCATTCCAGTAATATCTGACTCTTTTACTTTCGGAAGATTAATTTTGATATCGCTAGCTTTAAGTAGAATACTATCTGATTTAGACGCAACTCCAATAATTTTAATTCTATAACGATTTGCGTATTTTAACATATTAGTGAGTTCAGAAGTATTACCTGAATAAGAAAAAATTATAAGGATATCTTTTTTTTCAATTTGACCTAAGTCTCCATGTAATGCCTCTGAGGGGTGGCAAAAAAAACTTGGAATACCTACACTTGAAAATGTAGCTGAAACTTTTCTTGCAATTAATCCTGATTTTCCAATTCCTGCAAAAATTACTTTACCTTTACAGTTTAAAATCAGATCCACAGCTTTTGCAAAAGAATTATTAAAAACTTTTTTAACTTTTTTTAATTCATTTATCTGAATATTTGCAGCTTTTTTTGCTAACTCTATATAATTTTTTTTCATCATTAATGTTCAAAAATATCAAACTTAAATCCGTTTTGATCTAAAGTTACCCTCGTGTCTAAAAACTCCAGGCATTTTTTAAAAATATCTGTTCTTTTTTCTCGTATAAGCATTTTTTCTAACTCTTTTTTTATTCTATGTAAGAAAATTACATCATTAGCAGCATATTCAAGTTGTTTGTCTGTTAAATCATCAATATCTTTATTCCAATCACTGCTTCCATACCTTTTATCCAAAGTTTTATTACAAAATTCTTGAACAAGGTTTTTAAGACCATGACTATCTGTATAAGTCCTCACAATTTTTGATGCTATTTTGGTATCAAAAATATTTTTGATTTTGCAATCTAAAAAAAATTCTAATGAGTTTTTATCAAATCTTAAATAATGACCGATTTTTAAAATTTTGTCATTTTCTAAAACTGAAACTAAATTAGGTGCTTTATAATTATTTTTATTAGGCTGGATTATATAAACATTTCCATTTTCATCACAAATTTGAATTAAGCTTAACTTATCTCTTTCTGGTATCTGAAGGCCAGTTGCTTCTGTATCTATTGCAATACTATTTTTAAACGAGTTAGCAATTTCAGAAGTTATGTCCTCTTTAAACTTAGTTATTTTCATATATAAGTGTTAGATACCATGAAAAATCAAATTTGCACAATCTTAGGTGGTGGTGGTTTTATAGGTCGATATCTTGTTCGAAATTTGACCAAGAAGAACTATAGATGCATAATTTCTACAAGAAAAGCCTATGATAAAGGATATCTTAAAACACAAGCAACACCTGGAGCTATAGAGCTAATTGAGTGGAATCCGAATAATTTTTTGAAATTAAAAGAGGCAATCAAAAATTCTGATGTTGTGGTAAATTTAATTGGCATCCTATATGAAAATAGGAAACAGAAATTTTATAATATTCACTCAAAGATTCCAGAAGCAATCTCAAAAATATGCTCGGAGACGGATGTTAAAAAATTTATACACGTTTCAGCGATTGGTGCTAATGAAAATTCAAAATCTCTTTATCAAAAATCAAAACATTTAGGAGAAAATAAAGCCTTGGATAATTTTAAAAATACTGTGATTATTAGACCAAGCGTTGTTTGTGGTACAGAGGACAATTTTACTAATCTTTTTTCTAAATTAAGTATTCTACCTATTATTCCGGTAGTGAGTTTTAATTATAGGTTTCAACCAATCTTGGTAGATAATGTTGCAGATGCAATTGTAAAAGCCATAGAAGTAAAAAATAATGAGGGAAAAATTTACGAATTAGGCGGGCCAAAGATAATTAGTTTCGGG
>MDTG01284991.1_pt1 | contig 10920 bp, 32 predicted proteins | sample 811421 | NCBI WGS metagenome assembly MDTG01 (sample SAMN05326645, study PRJNA326480) | marine metagenome | isolation source: seawater | place: Pacific Ocean: South East | collected 2011 | reverse complement strand
CGATATTTACGAAAGCACCAATGGCGGTGAGACTTGGGCTGAAACTGTTGACAATATACTAGTTAGCCGCGATGGCGGAGTACATAGCGGCGATGATATCACTTGTGTGGCTGCTAGCAAGTATTTACCATTATAGGAATTAAAATATGAGTTACAAATATTCAAGAGGCAATCGCAAAGTTGGCGATCTTCAGTTTGAAGATGACACAAACACCGAGATTGACTTTGAGGATGATTACATTGCCCTTGAAGCAGCCGGAACAGCGGTTCTAGTCGTCTCTGGTTCCAAGGTAGGAATAGGCACCTCTACTCCATCGCAATTGCTTACACTTGAAGGCGCGGCACCTTGCATACAGTTTACTGAGGGCGACGCCGACCGTTCTAAGATATTTGTTAATGATTCAGATAATCTAGTTTTACAGCAACAACAAACCAATAAACACATTGTTATGAAAATTAACGATGCAGGCACCGTTAGGGAAGGATTTAGATTAAACGGAGCGGTGCCAGAAATTGTTGTAAATGAAACATCTGATTCTTTGGTTGATTTTAGAGTTGAGTCTAATAATAATACTCATATGCTATTTGTTGATGGCGGTAACGATAAGATTGGTATCAATACCAACAACCCTGCTCAGATACTTGACATCAATGGCGACACCATCAGGTTGAGAAATCAGAGAACAATTCCAAACTCAAATACATTTGGCGAAGCTGGCGAGATCTGCTATGATCAAAATTATATTTACATTTGCATCGCTACTGATACATGGCGAAGAGTAGCAATTAGTAGTTGGTAAGACTATTTATAGTATGGACAAGTGGTTTAAATATTTAAATGAAACTCGATACGGTAAGCGAAGTTTTGGAAAAGTTGCTAAGACACCGGCACCAGCATCTTCTAGATCTTCGGCCGCTGGTATTAAAAGATCAATCAAAACACTAACGGATATGGGTGGAAATACTGGTGGTAACCCATCTGGCTATAAACGGATGGATGACCCACTACAGGGTAAGAAAAAGAAAAAAGACATATCTGCTCCGCCCGGTGCACCCGGTGGTGGTAGCGTTGGTGCTCCCGGTCCTGCTCTCGAAGAGGGTGAGGTTGAAGCTGATAGCTTTGAAATGAACGATGAGCTAGAGCCTAGATTCTGGAGAGGCGAAGAATTAAATCCTAAATTACGTGAAGCGATGATTGATGTGGCTTTAAAATTCTTGGATGGTTTACCATTGGATGTTGATTATGAAGACATCACCTTAACGGGCTCTTTGGCTAACTATAATTGGTCGAACTACTCCGATGTTGATCTTCATATTATTGTTGATTTTTCTAAGGTTGATGAAAATATTGAACTTGTTAAGGCATTTTTTGACGCTGCGCGCGCGAATTGGAATGATAAGCACGACATTACGATGAAAGGATATGATGTCGAAATCTACGTTGAAAATGTAAACGAGGGTCACAAATCATCTGGATTATATTCAGTTTTGCGCGATGAGTGGATTATTAAGCCTCGCAAACATAGCCCGACAATTGATTTCGATGGTGCTATGAAAAAAGCAGATGAGATTGAATCAAGAATATATCGTGTTCGTAATTTGATCAACAACAATGAATTTGGTTTAGCGTTGCGATCAATAGATAAATTAAAGAAAAAGATTCGCAATATGCGAAGAGCGGGCTTAGCAAGCCCCATGCAAGAATTTTCAATTGAAAATATTGCCTTTAAAATTCTTAGAAGAAATGGTATGCTTGATCTTCTTGGTCAGTTAAAAAACGAAGCATACGATGAAGTTTTGAACATTAAAGAGGTTGAGAGTGAAGTTTACTGATATTGGTGATGGAGATAGTGTTTTTCCCGGCGAATATATTTTACACTCGCCCACTAATTCGGTTGTTCTAGTTGGCGCATTTAACAAAGATAAAAACTTTATAAGAGTTTTTAAAGACGGTAAGTTATTTGAGGACTCGGTAAACTCGTTTAAAAAAATCTTAGTGGACAGAAAAGAATCAAAACTTTATAACAAAAAAGGCTGTGGCTCTTGTAAGGGAGGTCGATAATGTTTACCGTTGGACCATTTATGTCGTCGAGTTACAACATCGCTGAATTTGCAAGAAACATCCAGCACATCGCTTTACTTAAAGAAGCAATTGAAATATCTTTAGATCATGATGAAAAAGTACAAAAAGCTATTGACGAAAACAATGATCCTGAATATATTGAGATATTGAAGCGACAAAACGAATATTATGATGAAATATTTGAATTCTCAATCTCTGGTGCGTTTGATAGCGAAGAATACCAATGACTAAGATATACATTTATTGCCTGTTTAGTGACAATGCACTGACTGGTGTTTACTCTTCGCTTAAGTCGGCACACCGTGATGCTGTTAAGCAGTGTAATACTGGAAGACACGGCGTCTTTGTTCTCGAAGAGGGTATGAGTGTACCCGCAACTCTAAAAGCTGTTAAGACCCTGTTAACGGGCGAATTTGATGTCAAGGTCGATTATTTCTCAGATAATAAAAAAGTTTCAGTTATTAAAACAAAGCTTAAAGAATAGTGACGTACTTACTATGTGGCTCATAGTTTTAAAAACGGGGATTTAGTTGAGTGGGTGTTGGAGTACGCCGGTTACGAAGCCAATGGAGATGTTCTTGTGGGCATTGAACCGAACATTGCCCGTGGTGTTGTTATGAGAGTGTCCAAAAAAGATGAAAGATACATGGCTGTTTTTCGTTTCGCAGATAGTAAGTGGCATGTTGTTGATACACTCTATGATGAAGTTAAAAATCTAACAGGAGACGATCATGGCTAATATATTTTTTAACGGCGATAAAATGACTAAGCAGGAAGCAATTAACACCCTAACCGTGGAAATATCAAACTACTTTGATGGTAGATATGAAGTTAAGACCGGTTCAGATGATGGTGGTTCAATTCTTGAAGTTTTTGTTGAGGTTCCAACTCCAAGCTTGACAATCGTTGATCAGTGTCCTGACTTTCCGTTATTTGATATTATTCCAAAGTGGGGCGGATGGCGCTGTCAAGTAGTTAAATGTCCACCCGGCTATATTGATGCTATCATTCTTGCTCCCGAAATAGATGATTACTGACATTTCTATGACATTTATTTGTTGACCTTTACCAACTAAGCGTATATATTATATGTGTAGGAGAGAGAAATGATCGAGCAAATCAAAGAATGTCTTTCGCGACCTGTCTGCACTGGCTGGGATCGTGGTTTTCTTGAATCAATTTTAACTCAATTAGAACGGGGTCGCACATTATCTGAAAAGCAAAACTCAACCGTGCAGACAGTTATCAATAGAAATGATAGTGAAGCTCAACTCGCTCATGAGCAATGGGAAACAATATACGAAAATGAGCACAAAGATGAAGCGATGGTCCTTGCTCATTACTACACGCACACCGCATATTTTAGAAATATTGCTGCTGATATATCACAAGGGATTGTTCCTGAGCGTCGTTCGTTTCTTAAAATGAAGAATAACAAGTTTGCTCAAAAAGTTCTACAAGAACATAACTCAGAAGCTAAGTTTAAAAATGGTGACTTAGTTACAGCCCGTGCAGGCATGTCTCGGACCTCTATGAGCTTTGGTGATCACTCTGTCGATTTTGTTACGGCCGATACCATCATGTTAATGTTCATGAAACGCGGCGGCTTTATTGTCGAGAGAACAAACAACATTGTTTCAGCAGCCAAGGGTGCTAAAATGTACAAGATTTTGCCTATCGGTGGAACAATCCCCTTCTTTATTGAAGAGCGAAAGTTAAAGAAGAAAAAGAGCTAAAACGTTAAACTATTTACTATGTGTTTGAACATAGACCATTATTTAATGTCGGGGATTTCGTGCAGTGTGCGTATGAGCGATATCCCATGTTGGGTTTTTACGAAGATGAGTTTTTTGAATATGCAGAACCTATTTTTTACGGAATTATTGTTTATGTCGATTATGGATTTGAAGATTTACTTGACGAGTTTATTTACGAAGTGCTCTGCACAGATGGTGAAAAAAGATATTTTCTTGAAACTGAGCTAAAAAACGTTTGACAATCATTGCTGGATTGGTTATAATTTATATATGCTTGAGTGGTGGAATTGGTATACACATCAGACTTAAAATCTGACGCCCTTTGGGCTTGCGGGTTCAAGTCCCGCCTCAAGTACCATCTTTTAAATTAAATGTGGAGTTAATAATCGGTTCGAGTCCGTTAAGCAAGCTGGATGCATATTAATCACCGCACCCTTGCGAGAGGTCCAGAAGTTTGGTTGAGATGATCATTAGCTGCAGCTAATGTGAGTGCTTGACGAACGGAGGATAGGCAGGGGCTTTATGGGACACTAGCTCAGGTTGGTAGAGCATCGGGCTTTTAACCCGCTGGTCGCAGGTTCGATTCCTGCGTGTCCCACCATTTACAGGCTCTTAGCTCAGTTGGTTAGAGCAGCGCGCTCATAACGCGACGGTCCTCGGTTCAAGCCCGAGAGAGCCTACCATCACTTAACATCACAATAGGGAGAAAATATGTTAACAACAAAAGACAATAATGTAGCTGTTGCATTCTTTGCGGCATCACTAATTTCAGTAGCTTGCAGTATTTATGTATGGGTTGCGTCGAGTGCTGATCCTGCACATGCAGAACGTTTTGGTATTTTTGTGGGTCTTTGGGCTCCGACTCTTATGGGTCTTGCAAATTATTATCGGGAGTAAAGTATGACGGGTAACTTTTATGAATTTATAGGGATGGCAACATTTGTAAGCACGGCAACTTTTTTTGTTGTCGGCTTGCGGTGGTTCATTTTTAAGTTGGGCACCGTATTCTCTGATGAAAATGAATCAACAATTCTTACTAGTGAAAGGAAAAAACAATGATTTTTACTGTAATTTATAAACAAAAACAAAACTTTGGAACATTTACTTTTGCTTCTATTCATGACAAAAATAAAGCATGGTATGATTTTATCAATAACTACGCAGAGCCGGGACAAAAACCATTGGCTATTTGTCCCGGTAATACTGTCATTTATTTTGAAGACTGTATCTCTCCAGAGGAACCTTATCATGAAGCAAGCTAAAGTTCGCAAAGGAACAGTAGCATTTTTGAGAGATGATTTACACTTGCCTTTTATCAATCTTTCTAAGTTTGAAACAATGAAGCAAGTTTATACTATCCCGCACTACTGGCGAGATCGCGATGGCAAGATGTCACATTTGTGGCATCTCGATCACTTGCCACGTAATACAAAAGTTACTTGCACACACAGAGAGCGAGGGATGAAACATACGTTTTGGGCTGTAACAGACCCAGAAAGTGATTCAATCGGTAAGGTATTCGTTGTTGGATTTCGCTTTGATGACCGCTTTGAAATAGAGGATGAAATGTCTTTTCAGTATGAGAACATTTCACCTTTTGTAAACTACTCACTTTTGTCCGAAAAGTATTTGACAAAGAAGCAAGGAAAAGTTATGCTATAATGGTAAGCACCCTTAGCTCAGTTGGATAGAGCATCGGCCTTCTAAGCCGAGGGTCGTAGGTTCGAGCCCTACAGGGTGTGCCATTTCTGCGGATGTAGCTCAGCGGTAAGAGCAGTCGTCTTATATGCGATTGGTCGCAGGTTCAAATCCTGCCATCCGTACCATTTGAGGTAATTATGAGTTTAGATGAAGCGCCAATTGATTGTTTTAAAGTTAAGTGTCTGATTACAGGCACGGAAAAAGAAATTGAACAACAAATGGCTCAATACTTAGAAAAGTACCCTTATCTTTGTTTTGGCACAAGATCAATTTCAAAAACAAATGAAGGCGTTGTTATGCTACGCTTCAGGACACAAAAAATATGTGCTGAAGCCTGCGTGCATACACCAGTCGCAAATCCTCTTGGCGCTGATAAAGAAGAGGGCAAAGATCATACCATTTTCCAGACCTATTAACTATTTATTAAAAAGGACTAAACATGTCATATCATGATGGCTGGTACCACACCGAAGCTGAAGATAAGGGGATTTCCGTTGTTAACCCATTGCACGAGATTTCTAAACAACTTCAAGAAATTAAAGTTTTGATTAACGAGATTAAAGATTCCATTGATGATCCCGATATTATTGAGAAAATCAACAATATTCTGAAATGAAAAAGGGTGATTTAGTAAAATATGTCCCAAATCCCTCAACGCTTTTTAAGTGGCAAACATACCTTCGCGAACATTCAAGAAAATTTGGAGTCGTAATTGATTACATCGATGACGTACCAGAGGGTGCGGTTTTGGTTCAGTGGTCAAATGGAAAATCCACAATTGAAAAAATACGTTTATTAAAAATTATATCGGAGACTTAAATGAACTTACTTACAACATTTATTTTAATCGGAATGGTTGACTCTCATGATTCTGCATTCGCTACAGTTGAGCTAAATAATAATCCATCTTTGAATGGTGGACCTGCTTTGGCAGTAATGCCGATATCTGCGTTTCCCTGTGAAATTTATGAGGGTAAGATTTTTTATGTTGTCAAACTTCAAGAAGAGCAAGAAGCGACTGTAGTTTGCCAGAAGGAACAAAGTAATGGACGAACAACAAAAAAAGATGATTGATGCGTGCATTGAATCGCACTTTAACATGATCAGGCAACATCGCCGCGCGATCATTGAACTTAAACGTAAAACCATTTGTAGTAAAGAGATTCAAATGCAATCACTAAATATTAAATTTGCTGATGAGGAAACAAATGAAGGTAAATGAACTTAAACCCGGTATGCTGATAAGACCTAAAAAACAATGCTCAATGCAAATCTTAAGGCTGTTTGATTCAGATTGTGTTGTTTGTCATGCCCGTGGTAATCATTGGTGGAAAAAGAATAAAAATCGATTCAATGCTAATCGTGAAGTTATTATTTATGTAGGCAAGAAGCCGAAGGAACAAAAAAATGTTTATGAATATCGTCATGAAGTTTTTATTCCATCGGCCGGTTTAAATGTCAGAGTTGCCGCTGAATGTTGGAGAAACTTTGAGCCAGTTGAGTAAACTTAAAACAGGTGACCTTGTAGTCTACACGTCTGGACGCGACCGATCTAAAAGATTCGGCATTATTACTTATGTGTCGAAAGCTGGCGCATGCAAGATTCGCTGGAATGATGGGATTGTTAATGTTTTCGGATCCTCTGGAATTATCAACGATAATCATCATGATATCTATCACTGCTAAATTATTTTACTTGACTTATTAATTCTAAATTGTTATAATCTATTTATGTTTAGCGAGACCTTTTCATTGTCAAAATTCAAGCCCGGTAACCTTGTCCGTATCAAGGAGTCCACACACGAGCCTGCGATCCCTTCGCATCGCCTTGGATTGGTGATGGAGGCACTGTCGGAAGAAATAGATGAAAGTCATTCATATACAGCATTTTACAATGTTGCATTTACTGGTGGTAAGATCCTAAAGTTTCACGAAATGTTTTTAGAACTGGTTGAGGAATAAAATGCAAGATAAAAGGCTGTATCGTCGGGTAGAATGTGCGGATGGGTTTAGCATGTCTGTCCAAGCCCACAAGCATGCCTACTGCACCCCACAATCTCAAGGTGCAGCCCATTACTCTGAAGTTGAAGTTGGCTTCCCCAGCGCCCGTGAGGAGCTTTTAATGGACTATTGCGAAGAACCACAGAACCCTTTGGATACCGTGTATGCTTACGTTCCGGTTAATACGGTAACAAACGTCATCGCGAAACACGGGGGGATTGTTGAAGGTGAGGTTCCCCCCGGCGTCGCGCCCCTAAAAGCGTCTCGTCGCTAACGCTCCGATCCGCGATTTTTTTCTTTTTCACCTAAAATTTTTCCTTTCTACAGGCACAATACCATGAAAATGACAATAGTAATCGACACAGACGACCCTATCGGCATTTCGGACGCATTAAAGATGGTCCAAATCATGGACAACAAGTACGGAAGCCAGCCGCACTATCGCAAAGAATCATTCGGTAAAATAGAATTTATCAAAATTATTCGGCAATTCATGAAGGAAAGTATTAAACACTTGAACGACGAAGAATCAAACCAAGTTAAGAATATTGATGACATGACAAACCTTCGCAATGCAAAACGATTCGCTGACCGCCTCTGGCAAAGTAAACTTTAACAACAAGGAGCAAACATGCTACACATTATTTTTCTATCCGTTATCATTGGCTGCAATGACCCACAAGAATTAGAAACCGCGATCCCGCTGACGCGGGATGAGATATCTGAATCACTTGATAAGTCGGCCGAGTCACTGGATAATATGATTCAAACTTCTGAACAAATGCTGAAGAATTATAAAACTATTCTTGACAACCAAGATGCGATTTTTAGAGCAGTCACTAATTGTATTAGTGAGGAGACTTGCGATGCGCTCAAGGAATCGTTTACAATTGAAGCAGACTGATTCTATTAAAATTGGTGACTTAATATCATTCAAGCCGAAGTATTATGGCGACGCAGATTGGTCTAATCCGGGTATTGTACTAGATTGTTATCGCTATGGCTTTGAAAATACCGTCAATGGAAATGATTTAATTTGGATAGTTTGGATTGACGGTGATAAGTACATGGTAAATGAACGCAACGATGATGTAATTCATGTAACGAAAAAATATTCGTAAAGGATCTAATAATTGAAGATTGGCGATCTGGTAAAGATTAAAATGGACCCGGTTAATTGGCTTGGTCACGGCGTTGTTGTGGAAGTCATCAGCAATACCCATGTGAAAGTCAGATGGTTTGATGAGTGGAGCACCGAGGAACCGTTTGGTACCACCAGCATCGCAACGCTAACAATTATCAGTGAGGCTCCTTGACAATTTCTTTACTTGACTTGTTTAATTGAACGGACTATAATATATAATATAAGGAATAACATGTTAGGATTTATTGCAGATACGTTATTTAAAGCTACGTTCATCTACGTTTCGTGGTATGGCTTCAATGCTCTTTTTTGGATGATGCTGCAATGAAAATAGGTGATTTGGTTAGAATGACCAGTCATGAGACTGGTTTAGTTGGCATTGTATTGGATATTATGCCTCACAATACCAACAAGAAAACAAGACAGATAGGGATTCAATGGTTAACTGCTGGATTCCCATTTGACTGGGAGCCAGAAGGCTGGCTGGAGGTTGTAAGTGAAAATAGGCGATAAAGTAAGAATGGAAAAGATGTGGAAATACGAGGTCAGTGTCGGCATCGTTGAAAAGATTACATCGGAATATGTTGTTGTTAAGTGGGAAGGCGTGCCGGGACATTGGCACTACACTGAAGAACAGGCTGAAAGACTGGAGGTGATCGATGATGTTGATTGATTTTTTCACAATGATATTGCTACCGGCATCTATTGTATTTGGATTCTGGATGTATAAACTTGGCACAGATGACTCTTTTAAGGATAAAAAATGATTGATGAAGTAAGGCATTTTGTTGATGAGTACATCAATCCCGCGTTAGCTGGCCACAATGGACATCTTTCTGTCGTCGGCTTTGATGAGGAGACTGGTACACTTGAGGTAAGACTTTTCGGTGCATGTCAAGGTTGTGCAGCCTCGAAAGAGACACTGCAAGGACAAGTGGCGGCTTATTTATTGGAGGAGTTCCCTGATATTGTCGGTATCGCCGACGTTACCGATCACAGTCAAGGAGAAAATCCATATTATGAAAAGTAAAATGATTTTAATGTTAGGATTACTCACTTGTAACAATGATTTAAAACCATATGATTCAGCGTCGGTTGACTACGTGTGTATGCAGCCGATTGTGGATGGTGAATATGACATTATATTTGAAACTGTCGAAACAACCTGCGGTTCAATGAAAGATATTAGAATGAATGTTGTTTATGGAGTCCCAGCACCAAATAAAAATGCAGGCTGCCATCTAACCTCTATCCAAAATAAAACTAAATCTTGCGAGGTTGGTGCTTCATTTGATTGTGACGATGGTTTGTGGGAAATGAAACTTGACTGGAACACAAAAAGTCATTCATCTGATGACACGTTAATTAACGGTACATTTAATGTTAAAATGGAAAGATTCACCGGGTGGACATGCGAGGGCAAATATTATTTTCATGGACTTAGGGATGGTTAAAGTAGGCGATTTAGTATGTATGAAAAAAGATCTCGATCAAAAAACCTTGGGTATTGTGATCGGGATTGGCTCTAGACATACCAATATCACCCATCCGAACAGCATAGTGAGAGTTATGTGGACAAAGTGGCCACTTGAAAATGAGTGCTTTCTTTTCAAAAATTCCCTGCATATTGTAAGTGAAGCATGATTAAATGTGTAACAAGAACTTTCTTCGACATACTTATATTCGGGCTCGTTGGGGCTTTTTATTGGTTATTGATTAGTTGGATGCTTGCATGAAAACTGGAGACATCGTTAAAGTGGTTTGGTTAGACGGTGCTGAGCTTGTAGGGGTCTATTTGAGGGAAGAACGCGGATATGTGATCATAGAGTCTGACAAGCAAATTGTGTCCTGTTTACCATCGAGCTTGAAAACTGTAGAAAAGATAGAAAAATAGTTTTCTTGACATTTCTCTAACATTTTTCGCATTGACGATGGTCTTTATGTTGTTATATTATAAGGGTAAGGAGAGAACATATGTCATACAATGGAACCGTCCGCTGCTCATACTGCTACCAGAAAGGTCACAACAAGCGCAGTTGTCCGACTAAGAACAAGCACCTAAAGAACCGTTACGAAGTGGCTATTGAGCAAGGCGATTACCGTGCTGATACATTTCGCCAAGAGTATGAAGCCCGAACTGGCAGAAACATCATTACCGGTGAGGTTCTCCCCAAGAGCAAGCGCAAAGTATCTAAAGTTCACTGTAGCTACTGCGGTCGGCAGGGTCACACTCG
>MDTG01281065.1_pt1 | contig 10920 bp, 11 predicted proteins | sample 811421 | NCBI WGS metagenome assembly MDTG01 (sample SAMN05326645, study PRJNA326480) | marine metagenome | isolation source: seawater | place: Pacific Ocean: South East | collected 2011 | reverse complement strand
TTGACTGGTTACGCGTATTATTTAAAATGCGCAGCACTTAAGCGGGAATAGCTCAGTTGGTAGAGCACAACCTTGCCAAGGTTGGGGTCGGGAGTTCGAGTCTCCTTTTCCGCTCCAAATAACTTATCCTTCTAGGCTAGAGATAAGTTATTGATTTGCAAAGAAAATGTTGCAAATCGAAATTTGATGTGTAGAATGCACATCACTTAAACGGTGTGTCCCCATCGTCTAGAGGCCTAGGACACCGCCCTTTCACGGCGGTAACAGGGGTTCGAATCCCCTTGGGGATACCATTCTTTCTTAAGAAAGAACGTATTGACAAGAAATAGAATGACAAGTGAAGTTGTTGTTCTGCTGAGGAATCAGCTAAATCATTCATGCGGAAATAGCTCAGTTGGTAGAGCATAACCTTGCCAAGGTTGGGGTCGGGAGTTCGAGTCTCCTTTTCCGCTCCAAATTCTAAAAGTCGTTTCAGGTAACTGAAACGGCTTTTTTTATGCCTGTCGTTTGGATTGCACTTAATAACGGCTGACAAAAAAGCCCCAGAGTCTAGCTAACGCAGTGTTAGTTAAGGCGTGGGGCTCTTTGTATGTGGTGCTTATTTAAAAATGGCTTCGCGTGATAGCGTATAGTTAAACGGTGTGTTGCGTATCATGGCTTCTGCCATGGCGTCATCAAGCATTTGATACTTTTCGATTTCGTCATCTGGCATGAAGTGAAGACAGTCGCCGCCAAAGAACCATAAAAGATCCCGATGAATGGCGGGTGCTAATTCTGGGTTGTGTGTTAAAAAGCGGTGAAGCCATTGCTGACCATCGAAGATTGCTGAATCATACTGTTGCGCAGAAGGGTCTTTTAAAGACTCAATCAGCTGGCTAAGTTGTTGTAGAATGGTATTTTCTTGATTGTATTCTAGACCTGATTGTTCCACTTTAGCTAATTGTGTTGCTAACTGGTTCAGTAATTCAACGTGGTAGGCGAGCCTTTGGTTCATTTTTTCTACTCTTTTTGGTCTATCTAAATAAATAGGTTATCGATAAAGGTTTAATATGACTGCATTATCCATCCAAGGGCTAGAGAAAGTCTATGGAAATGGCTTTAAAGCGTTAAAAGGAATTGATTTAACGGTTAAACGTGGGGATTTCTTTGCATTGCTTGGGCCTAATGGGGCGGGTAAATCGACGACTTTGGGTATTGTTTCATCGTTAGTGCAAAAAACTTCAGGCACTGTCTCAATTATGGGGCATGACTTGGTGAAAGATACTTTTGCCGCTAAGCAGTGCTTAGGTGTTGTTCCGCAGGAATTTAATTTTAATCAATTTGAGAAAGTCTACGACATTATTATTACTCAAGCGGGTTATTACGGGCTTACTGCAAAACAGGTTGCCAGTCATGCAGAAACCTTATTGCGTGCTCTAGACTTGTGGGATAAGCGCAATGAGAGCGCTAGAATGCTATCGGGTGGTATGAAGCGTCGATTGATGATTGCCCGAGCACTTATTCATAAACCTCAGATTTTAATCCTTGATGAGCCAACCGCAGGGGTGGATATTGAACTGCGTCGTTCTATGTGGGAATTCATGAAGAAACTCAATGAAGAAGGCACAACCATTATTCTGACGACTCACTATCTAGAGGAAGCTGAGCAGCTGTGTAAAAATATTGCGATTATTAATAACGGTGAAATTGTTACTAATACCAGCGTTAAGGCTTTGCTGGGGCAGTTGAAAACAGAAACGTTTGTTCTCGATGTTGATGGTGATTTAGAGGGCCTGCCCGAACTGAAGGATTATCAGATACGGCATGTTGATAATGAGCACTTAGAAGTAGTTGTAGATAAAGGTCAGGGCCTTAATGAGGTCTTTAGTGCTTTAACTGAGGCAGGTATTCAGGTGCTAAGCATGAGAACAAAAGCGAATCGTCTAGAGGAACTGTTTGTTGATTTAGTTCAAGACGATAACGAAGTCGCTAATCAGCAGACAAAGGAGGCATAGTATGGCGCAAGATATCAACAACGCACAAAATGAACAGCGAATTGAGCGCAGTGTTTTTTCAATTCAGTGGGTTGCCTTTAGCACTATTGTGATTAAAGAAGTACGCCGCTTTATGCGTATTTGGCAGCAAACCTTGTTGCCACCTGCGATTACGATGACTTTATATTTTATTATTTTTGGCAATCTTATTGGCTCGCGTATTGGCAAAATGGATGGCGTTGATTATATGTCGTTTATTGTGCCAGGCTTAATTATGATGAGTGTGATTACGAATTCGTATGGCAATGTCGCATCATCATTTTTTGGCAACAAATTTCAGCGCAGCCTAGAAGAATTAATGGTTTCTCCGGTTTATCCATCTGTGATATTAGCTGGCTATGTTATGGGCGGAGTTGCTCGGGGTGTGATGGTAGGTCTGATAGTAACGTTATTGTCGCTTTACTTTACTGACCTGCAGCTACACAACTTGCCGGTAGTGATTGTTGTGACCTTTTTATCGGCGATATTATTTGCATTAGGTGGTTTTATTAATGCGATTTTTGCAAATAAGTTTGATGATATTTCGATTATTCCTACATTTATTATTACGCCATTAACCTATCTGGGTGGGGTCTTTTATTCGATCTCATTATTGCCGGAGTTTTGGCAAAATGTATCGATGTTAAATCCAATTCTGTATATGGTGAATAGTTTTCGCTACGGTATATTAGGAGTATCGGATGTGAGTATTAGTGCAGCAATTTCAATGTTAATCGTGTTTATTGCATTATTATCTTCGATTAGTATTTGGTTGCTAAAGCGCGGTACAGGTATGCGCAGTTAGCGCATAGGTTTTATATTTGTGTTTCATATTAAAGTTTTAAGTTTAAGGTGTTTTTGATGGCGTCGGTACACAGTGATAGCAACCCATTGGGGAAAAGTTCAGCTTATATAGACAGTTATGATGCGACTTTGTTATTTCCAATTTCACGAGCCGAGAGTTGGAAGGCAAGTGGTATTGATCGTGATACTTTGCCGTTTTTCGGTGAAGATATCTGGAATGGCTACGAAATATCTTGGTTGAATGACAAAGGTATTCCACAGGTTGCTATGGCAGAATTCCGCTTACCAGCAACAAGCCCATTCTTAATTGAATCCAAGTCCTTTAAGTTGTACCTGAACTCTTATAATCAAACGCGTTTTGCTAACAAAGAAACAGTTGAACAGCGAATGATTAGAGATCTTTCGGCAGCTTCGGGCGGTGATGTGAAGGTTGTTATATTACCTTTGAATCATTCATTTCCTGCTGAGCCAAAAGCTTTATGTATTGATGATTTAGATATTTCTATGAATAAGTATGAGCTTGACCCTTCAGTCTTAGCGTTATCGAAAGGTGATGAGGCTGGTGAATTTCAAGGGATGCTTGTTAGTCATTTGTTGAAATCTAATTGTCCCGTAACGGGTCAGCCTGATTGGGGTTCTATTTATATTGAGTATAAGGGGGCGCATATTGATGAGGCGACGCTATTAACGTATTTAGTCTCTTTACGCACACATCAGGACTTTCATGAGCAGTGTGTTGAGCGTACTTTTTGGGATATCTGGACGCGTTGCAAACCAGAGTCGTTAACTGTGTATGCGCGCTATGTTCGTCGCGGTGGTTTGGATATTAACCCTATGCGCAGCTCAGAGGCTTCTAAACCTGCGATTAATTTTAGAACGATTCGTCAGTAGCAATTCTTACTTGTTTGAGCATTAAAAGTTAAGCATAAAAAAGCCCAGTATAAAGACTGGGCTTTTTTTATTATCTATATTTTGTGCAGTTTTACGTAATGATTTTATCGCGAATTTTCTTGGCGGCACTCTCTAATGCAGCAGCGATACGGTCTTTGTCGTAACTTTTCACTTTCTGTGTGTCTAGGTATAAAGAAAAACCTTCAGAGTCATGCTCGATAAAGCTTGGGTTGGAGCCTAGGTCGCGTCTAAAATCGATAACTTGATAAGATGCTATAGGTTGTGAGAAACCTTTCATTTCAATCTTGTCTTTGAGGCGACACATTATTTTATCTTTTACGAGATTGTAAGTTTCTTCTGAAATTAATATCTCTCCGGCATCGGCATTACTTTCTAAGCGGCTTGCAAGATTCACTTCTTGACCAATAATGGTGTAATCCATACGGTTCTCGGTGCCGAAATTCCCTACGGTGCAATAACCTGTGTTAATACCCATACGTATTTGCAGTGGGGTTTTAATGCCTTGATCTAGCCACTTTTTTCTTAATATCTGCATGTGTCTGCGCATATCAATGGCCATTGCTAGGCAGGCAAGAGCGTCACGCTTAGTGCCGTTAGATTTAGGATCACCAAAAAATACCATAACGCTGTCGCCAATAAACTTATCGATGGTGCCTCCGTGTTTCAAGGCAACTTTAGACATTTCGGTTAAGTAGGTATTTAGTACGTCGGTTAAACTTTCAGCTTCCATTTGCTCAGATAGGGCTGTAAAACCAACGATGTCAGAGAAGAAAACAACCAACTTTTTACGCTGGGTCTCTAAGCGAACTTCTTTGCGGCCGGAGAAGATAGATTCCCAAATTTGTGGTGAGATGTATTTTGAAACTTTATGTGAAAGCTGTTGAAAGCGCTCTACTTGTCCTTGGAATTTACGCTTTAATCGCATTAAGTCACGAGCCTGCCTGTGAGAATTGAATGCAGTAATCGCTAAGTGCATACCAACACCGATAGCAGCGGCCGTAAATACTTCATTAGGAATATCTTTGGCGGGATTAAACCCAAAAAGAATGACGCCAATTGAAGCACCAATAAAGAGAGATATTACACAGAATGTCCACGCAGTAAGACTGCCTACGACAATAAAGCTTGTGTTAATCATTATAAGAAATAGGGATGTTAGCTCTAATGGAAAACCAATTAATGCAAGTAAGAAACCACATAAGATGGCATCGCCATGAATAAGGATTTGGCGGGTTCCATAAGGGTGTCGTATGCGAAATGAGCGAGTGATTACTTGAAGTAGGTGGGGGTAAATAAGAGCAAAAAAACCTACATACATAATGTTATTGTTAAAATAACCAATAAAGTTGCCAATAATAAGCGTTATGCCGGTTGCAGCATAGCCGAGTACGCGAGCGATGTAATCCTGCATCGGCATACTTGTTTCGCTAAAATCTATTGCTTTATTATCTGTATTCATAAGTTATTTATCGACACAATTCCATGTTATATACTTCCGATAGTATAAGTTAGACCGCTTAAGTTTGGGAGTAATTTAACCCCTTTGCGCGAATTGTACTAGCAATTAGTATTGAATATTTTTATTTGGAACGGTTAACGAAACTATGGATGCAATTAAGGCGATTACTGAACGGGTTTCTGTTACAAAATTAACGGGACCTGGCCCTAATGAAGAGCAATTGAATATATTGTATCGCGCTGCTTTTAGAGCTCCAGATCATGCATGGATGCGACCTTGGCGCTATTTGACAGTCAAAGATGAAGGCCTAACGCGTTTGGGAGAGGTATTTTCAGAAGCAGGGGTATTGGCTACACCAGATTTAGCTGAAGATAAGATACAAAAGCTGATGGATATGCCGAAGCGGGCTCCTGTTGTTATTGTTGCGATCGCCAATATTCAACCTCATGCAAAAGTACCTGCAATGGAACAACGTTTAGCAGTTGGTGCTGGTATCCAAAATATCTTAACAGCAGCTTATGCGCTGGGTTTGGGTGCTGTCTGGAGAAGCGGAGCTATGGCTCAAAGTAATCATGTTAACGAGTCTTTGGGTTTGGCGACCAATGAAGAAATTATAGGCTTTATTTATTTGGGACACGTTAATTGTAAGTTGAAAAAAGCACCTGTATTAGAAAAAGATGACTTTGTACAAGAATGGCCGATAAAAACAGCGGATTAAATGCATCGCTTACTTAAATAATCTCTATATAAAATATGGATAATTCGTTTGAAAACAACGAATTACAGCTAAATTATGCTCTAGGGCTTGACGCTATAATGCCCGGTGCGTATAGTACGCGCCTCTGCACAAGATGCAGATAGCAATATAAGGTGAGGTGGCCGAGTGGCTGAAGGCGCACGCCTGGAAAGCGTGTAACGGGCAACTGTTCGAGAGTTCGAATCTCTCCCTCACCGCCACTATTTCAAGAACCCGAAGTATTTCTTAAAGGAAGTGCTTCGGGTTTTTTCGTTTCTGCATCTTTATTTCTAGATATCTAGTTCTTTATTTACAGATCTTTAGATGGATCAAATGCTTTCACTTGTCCTTTACGTTGCGTTTCTACTGCACGAATTTTCATGTCGGTTTGAAAGCGCCAAAGTCCTGCTATAACCGATCCGCTGATGTTGTGGAAAATACTGAAAATGGCACCCGGTAGCGCGGCCATCGGACCAAAGTATTTAAGCGCCAGTGCGACTCCTAATCCTGAATTTTGCATTCCTACTTCAATCGCCAGTGTGCGGCAGGTGACTTCTGTCTGTTTGGTTAATTTACCCGCAACGTAACCACTAACTAGGCCTATGATGTTGTGTAACGCTACTGCTGCAAAAACAGCGTAACCAACGGTCGCAATTTCATCGGCGTTAAGCGCAACGATAATAGCGATGATTAATAAGATAATACCACTGGCAATATCGGCTAGATATTTATTTACTTTGTTGGTAAAAGCAGGTTGGTAGTGAGTAATTAATACGCCAGCAGCAATAGGAATTAAAACCATTTTTATAATGCTGAATAATATACTGAAGCTATCTACTTGAACCATTTCACCGGCGGTTATGCTGATGATCCAAGGTGTTGCCACTACGCCCCAGAGTGTAGAAGTTAACGTCATGCTCACTGAAAGAGCGACATCACCGCGAGCTAAAAAAGTCATGACGTTGGATGCTGTTCCACCTGCGCAAGCACCAATAATAAGCATACCTATGGTGAAATCATCAGATAGATTGAAGGCTTTTGATAGCAGTACAGCCGTTAATGGCATAACCGTGAACTGTATGATGATTGCTAAGGCGATTGGTTGAGGGTTGTTCCATACGCGCTTAAAATCGGTGACTCTAAGTGTCAGCCCCATGCAAAACATAACCAGAGCTAATAATGGGATGATAGAAGACTTCCATCCAATTAAAGGGGAGGGATCATAGTAAGCGAGGAAAGAAACGACTATGGCTAGTATTGGGAATAATCGACTGATCGATAACATGGCTGACTCGCTGACTTTTTAGATGAATTAATAGGGCGCCATTGTATCCTAAAGCAGCTGATAGCAGTAAAGGCTAATGCCACTTTATGATCGTTTACAGTATTGGAGAAAACAAGCGTGCTGCTTTTGATGCCAGAGTTACAAGAAAATTATGTTCTTTGGGGTAGGTTATACTGTGACTAAAGTCGTGTAAAAACATGGTTTCTACTTCTTTTCCCAGCTTGTTACATTCAATTAATGCATTGAGTTCGAAGTTGATGCGCAATGAACGATTATCTAAATTAGCACTGCCGATATAGCTTAAATCATTATCAATCAGCATGGTTTTTTGATGCAGCAATCCAAGTCGATATTGTGAAAAATGAATGCCTAATTTTCTTAGTTCACTCACATAATTACGAGTTGCCAAAGATATAATAAAATTATCGTGCTTATCCGGTAATAAAATTCGAACATCTAAGCCTTTTAGTGCCGCGAGCTGTAATGCACCAACTACATTAAGGTCAGGGACAAAGTAAGGCGTTGCTATCCAGACTCTTCTTTTTGCAGAAAGGATGAGATGAACGAAGCTTAAACTCATTGTTTCTATCGTGTCGGAAGGGCCACTGGGAATGATCAGTGCTTTCATGTTCTCTTTACTGCGATAAGCCTGCCAGTCTAAGTTAAGCACTGTACGCTGGGCCCAATACCAGTCTTCCACAAATGACAATTGTGCTGCTAATGTTGCTGGTCCATCGATTTGCAGGTGGGTATCTCGCCATAAATCTACATTAGGTGTGCAACCTAAATATTCATCTCCGACATTATGGCCGCCAATGAAGCAGGTTCGGCCATCAACTACTACAAGCTTTCGGTGATTTCGAAAATTGAGTTGTAAGCGATGCTTAATGTTGCGTGGGTTAAAGCGACTGCATTCTATGCCCGCTTTTCTCATCTCTACTAAATACTGGCTTCTTAACCAAGCACTGCCAATTTCATCATATAAAAAATAGACCTTAACGCCTTGCTGGGCCTTGGCTATGAGTGCTTGTTGAAGGCGTCGACCAAGGGCGTCGTTATTGACTATATAAAATTGTACAAGGATGGTGTGTTTTGCCGTTTCTATGGCGTTAAAAATATGTGCAAAAGTTTGCTCGCCATTGATGAGTAAACGGACATTATTTTCCTCACTTTGAGGGAGGCGAGACATAGCTTCTAAAGGAATGAGTGCCGATGATTTATTAGTACTGACGAATGCTTCAGCACACATCTTTTGTTCAAAGTGCAGCTTGTGAAGAACCTTACTGCTCGCTTTACGAGCTTTTCTGTAGCCATGAAATTTTCGGCTGCCAAAAAATAGATACAGGGGAAGTGCTATAAAGGGAATAAACGTGAGCCCTGTGACCCACGCTAAAGTACCTTGAGAGGTTCGACCATTCCAAATAGCATCAATGGTTGCCAGTAGTCCTAAGGTATAAATCAAAGCCGGCCAGGCCCACTTATATCCCTCGATCCAGAATTCTGCTGTTGTCCAAGCCAAGATAGGCTCCCTCTCAAAAAAACTTATTCAGTATAGAGTAGGCGAGAGTTAGGAGCCAGCAGGGGAGTACTTCATCGAATGCTAGAGAGTCGCTCTATTTACCGATTAAACGCAAAAACTCACTGCGGGTTGCTTGTGACTCTCTGAAAGAACCCATCATCACAGAGCTAGACATAGATGAGTTTTGCTTTTGAACACCACGCATCATCATGCACATGTGACGCGCTTCAACAACAACGGCTACACCGCGAGCACCAGTAACTTGTTGAACCGCTTCAGCAATTTGTTTTGTCAGGTTTTCTTGAATCTGTAAGCGACGAGCAAACATATCAGTAATACGCGCGAACTTAGATAAGCCCAGTACGTTACCATTTGGCAAGTAGCCAATGTGTACCTTGCCAATAAATGGAAGCATGTGGTGTTCGCACATAGAGTACATTTCGATATCGCTAATAACGACCATTTCGTCATTATCACTGGCGAATACTGCGTTATTTACGATGTCTTCTAGAGATTGCTCATAGCCGCTGGTTAGAAACTGCATGGCTTTGGCAGCACGTTGAGGGGTATCTAATAACCCTTCACGGTTTACATCTTCCCCAAGTTCAGTAATGACTTGAGAGTAAAGATCAGACAGCGCTTTCATCGCTTCTCCAGAATATAAGTATGTGGCATAGGTATAATGCCCGCGCATTTTACGCAATTATCAAATAATGTTAAAGGACTGGTAAGGGGCAATACGTCTACAAGCGGACATAAATGCATCTTTATCAGCGATTTTTGCCGTTGTTATTAACTGATGGGCCTGGTTATCTTGTTGCAGGTCTTCGAGATCGTGGCCTAATTCAGTTAAAACAAAACATATTCGCCTAGCAATTGCTTCTCCAGAATCAACAAGTGTGAGTTGAGGAAATAGCGTTGCTATGTGTTTGCTGACTAACGGGAAATGAGTGCAGCCTAAAATAAGCTGATCTATGTTTTTGTTTTCAGACAGGGGTTGAAGAATGTCTTTAAGGCTAGTTATATCAAGTTTGCCTTGAAACCAAAAATCCTCGGCAATTTTAACGAGCTTACTGCTACCTATACGGGTAACTTGGCAGCCTTCACCATAATGTTTAATCAATTGATCAATGTATGGACGATTAATTGTTGCTGGGGTTGCTAGTAGGGCAATTTGCTTTGTTTGGCTTTGTTTGGCAGCGGTTTTAATGGCTGGAACAACCCCGATAACCGGAACTTCTAATGCTTCACGCAAGGCGGGTAATGCAAGTGTGCTTGCGGTATTACAGGCAATGACAACAAGATCTATATCATGCTCTTGGCAAGCTCTAACGCATAGTTTAACAATACGTTCGATTAATACATTATCTGGCTGAATTCCATAGGGAAAAAGTGCATTATCCATTAAGTAGTAGGTAGGCAATCCGGGAACAGCTTGGCGGATTTGCTGAAGAATACTAAAGCCGCCAACTCCGGAATCAAAAATAAGTGTATTAACGGCCATGTATTGCTGCTTAATCTTCTTTAAAAGTCAGGCTAAATGTTAATGGAACTGTATGAGAAATGGATGATAAGCCAACCATTTCTTGAAGTTTGTTAATTCCAGACACAAGAGCAAAGCTTTCGGCATCAATTAACATAGGTGTGATACTGGTTACTGTGATTGTGCCATTTTTATTTGGGCTAATAAGGACTTCAGATTGTCCTTCTGCTTTTTCCCCATGGAGTGATATTTTGCCTTGAAGCTGATACCGAGTATCAACGCCCTTACTTGCTTGTTCTAGCACAGCAGAAGGAATATCGGCTTCAAATTGCGCTGCACTAAACGTTGATGTTTCAAATAAGTGTTCTTGCATGCGCTCATCACGAACTGTGATTCGAGTGTCCACGCTGTTAAGGTCGATGTTTATTTTTGCATAACCAAACTTATTAATTTTTCCGTTGAAATTTTTAAATGAATGAATTTCGGTTACGTGAATATTTTTAGTGGTTAAAAAATGAATACTAGACGGTTGTTGCAAGATCCAGTCTGCAGCTGTTGTGGCGCTGAACGCGAAAGCTAAAGCAAGAGTAATAATACGCATGGAAGGTCCCTTTATCGATTTAACATCAATGTAATTGTTGTAGATTATTGAATGAATATTGGATGATCAGCTGAACTTCTGCAAGCACTTGCTCTTTATTCTCTTGTTC
>MDTG01030734.1_pt1 | contig 10920 bp, 10 predicted proteins | sample 811421 | NCBI WGS metagenome assembly MDTG01 (sample SAMN05326645, study PRJNA326480) | marine metagenome | isolation source: seawater | place: Pacific Ocean: South East | collected 2011 | reverse complement strand
TACTGTTCCGGCCCCACCAATAACCACTATTGCTACAAAAGTAATAGAGTACAAAAGACTAAAAGTACCTGGCTCAACACCTCCAGACACTGTGAAAAAGAGTGCCCCACTTATACCACCATAAAAACTTGATAAAGCAAAAGCTGATGCTTTATACCTAAAAAGATTTATGCCCAGTGCCTCTGCGGCAATATCTCCGTCACGAATTGCCGAATAAGCTCTACCAGCTCGTGATCTGACTAGATTTTTAAAACCTAAACCAGCAAGAATACATGTAAGTAAACAGAATAGATAAAGTATTTGGTTTTTTTGTAAATAATAAGTTCCAATTTCAATTCCTCGTTCTAAATTTATACCAAATAGTTTTAAAGTAGCTACTTTTCTTCCTAGACCCGCTCCACCGGTGACAGATTTAAAGTTTGAAAATAAATGAGAGCCTATAAAAACTAATGCAAGAGTCACTAAAGCAAGGTTAAGACCTTTTAGCTTAACGGTAATTGGTGCAATTATTAAACCAACAATGGCAGCAGCTACGCCGGCTACTGGTAACCAAATAATCATATCTAAATCGAACCCAATTACACTCGAGGTAGCAACTCCTCCAATCACAGCAGAAGCATAGGTTCCAACTCCAACAAATACTCCGTGTGCGAGGTTAATTTGACCCGCTAATCCTGATACAATATTTAAACCCCAACCTGCTATCGCTATCAAAAAAGAAGTTGTTAATAAAAGTATCCAATAATCAGTTGCTAGGAAACAAAATGCAACAGACAGAGCAACTAATATTCCAAACCAACTTTTTTGTGTGATGTTAGAAAATATAGAAGATTCCTTCTGGTAATCCGTATATAGATTTGGTCTACCTTTCATACTCTTTCAACCTCCTCAGTACCAAATAATCCATCAGGTTTAAAAATTAAAATTACAAACATAATTAGATATGGAGCAACTACAGAAAAACCATTTCCAAATGAAAAGCCAATTAGGCTTTCAAGACTTAACTGATAATAGGCAACATAACCCTGTGTTAGACCGATAATGATCGATCCAACCACTGCTCCTGGTATTGAATCTAGGCCACCAATTACAACCGCAGGTAATGCCCTTAATGCAGCTATAAAGCTAAATTGCGATAAAGTATTGAATCCTCCTGTTATGAAAAATCCAGCAAAAGCCGCTAATATTCCGGCTATCATCCAAACAAGACCGAATATTCTGCCTACGTTTATTCCTTGCGCCATTGCTGCTTCCTGATCATATGAAGTTGCTCTCATTGCAATTCCATATTTTGACTTTCTGAAAAAAATAGTCAAAAGAATGATTAATATTATTGCTGTGATGAGTGCTGCTAGTTCAAGATACTTAATATTTACACCTCCGAGTTTTACAGCACCGAAATTTCCATAGCTAGGAAAGGGATCTCCCATGTATTTTGGATTAATTCCAATCCAGCTATCAAGAACTGTCCTCAATAGAATATCGATTCCAATTGTAAGAACTGCAACAGAAAAAACTGGCTCTCCCACCATAGGTCTTAAAAAGGTTCTTTCAATTAGTAATACCAAAATTCCAGTCAAAATGACCCCTAAAAATAATGCTAGCCAAAATGGGATACCTCTGTCTATAGCTAATGAACTGATGATTCCCGCTCCTACTACCGCAAGCGCTGGTTGAGCAAAACTTAAGACTTCCATTGCTTTGTAAATTAAGACAAAGCCAATAGCAACTAATGAATAAATTGCTGCTAATGAAAGCCCTTCAACCGTTGCTTGTAGAAAGATAATCAACTGTACATCTCCTCTATGATGTCGCTAAATTTCTCCATTAATACATTTCTTTTAATTTTTTGAGTAGCTGTCATCTCTCCATCTTCGTGGTCAAGTTCTTTAGGAATCATTGAAAATTTTCTGATTTCTAGTGAAGAAGTCTCAGCATTTGCTTTAAGAATTTCACCCCATACAAGATCTTTCACTTCCTTTTTTTCTGATAAGTCTCTATAAGTAGTGTGAGCAATATTTTTTCGAAGGGCCCAATTTGATACAGTCTCAAACTCTATCGCTATCAACACTGACAAAAATTTTCTTTTATCTCCGATTACTAGGGCGTCTTTAATAAAAGGTGAAATTTTTATTTTGTTTTCTATTTCTTGTGGAGATACGTTCTTACCACCACTTGTAATTATGATATCTTTTTTTCGATCAACAATTTTTAAGAACTCTCCATCAAATACTCCTACATCGCCAGTGTAGAGCCAACCATCCTCATCTACACACTCTTTAGTAGCCTCTTCATCTTTGAAATATCCTTTGAAAACAGCTGGTGATTTTACTAATATTTCACCATCTTCTGCAAGCTTTATTTCAACACCGTGGTTAGGTACGCCAACCGTCCCTAATTTCATCTTTTCATCGTTATTGCCTGTTGCATATGCACAGTTTTCTGTCATACCGTAGCCTTCAAAAATAGGTACACCTAATGCTAAGAAAAACTTTAATATTTCAGGAGCTATCGGCGCTGCACCAGATATTGCAGTTTCAGCTTTACTTAAACCAAGTTTTTTCTTTAACGTTCTGAAAGCCAACAACCAACCAATTGAAATATAAAATTTTGCAATCATGTCGTCAAAACCTTTTTCAATTTTGCGCTCTGCACCTAAATTTCCAAAATACATTGAAATTGTAAAGAGTTGTTTTTTAAGAAATGTTGCATCTTTCATCCTTACCATTGCTCCTGCGTGCATTCTCTCAAGTATTCTTGGAACAGCGGGAAAGATTGTTGGCTGTATTTCTACTAGGTCCATTTGTACAGTATCAATAGATTCAGCAAAATTTATTGTTGCGTGTGTATGGGTTGCTATAAGTAAATCTGTGAGTCTCCCGAAAATATGACACAGCGGGAGGTATGACAAAAATTGTGGATTTGTTGCAGTTACACTTTTTACTAGAGAAAACTTAGGTATTTGTGAACCAACCCATTTGATATTACCATGTGAAATCATAGACCCTTTTGGCGGACCAGTTGTGCCCGAAGTGTAGACTAGGAATGCTAAATCCTCATCTTCAATTGCATCTAGTTGCTCATCAACACAGGTTGGGTATGCTTCGTATTCAGCTTTTCCTATTTCTAGAAATTCTTCAAATTTCATTAATTTTGGATGATCGTAATTGTATAGACCTCTTTCTTCAAAATATATTATTTTATTTAACCCTGGTAAATCATCTATAACCTCGAGAGCTTTATCAACCTGCTCCTGATCTTCAGCAAATAATACTTTAGATTCAGAATGGGATAGTAAGTATTTAACTTCCGGTGATGGATTTGTTGGGTACAACCCTACGCTTACAAACCCCATAGATTGAATTCCTATATCGGCAATAAACCACTCTGGTCTGTTTTCGGAATGTATCGCAACAGAATCCCCTTTAGATACCCCGAAGTGTCTGAGAGCCATACCTAAGTAATTAGATTTTAACCAAAAATTTTCGTATGTAGTTTCTTGCCATATACCATATTCTTTGTATCTCATAGCAATCATGTCTGGAAACCGTTGAGCAGTTTCCCTTACTTTTTTAGATGGAGTCTCTCCCCCATCTCTTAATATTTCTTCATAAATTTGGTCCATTGATAATGCCATAGTTAACTAACTCCCAAATATGCATCAATTACTTTTTTATCTTTAACAATTTCGGTCGGTGCACCTTCAGCTAATTTTTCACCAAAATTTAGTACCATTACTTCTTCAGCAATATCCATAATCATATTCATATCATGATCAACCATAATTATGGTTTTTTCCATTTCTTCGTGTATGTCAATAATAAACCTAGCAATATCTTCAGTTTCTTCATTATTCATGCCTGCAGCTGGTTCATCTAACAGCAACATATCTGGATTCATGGCTAAAGCTCTTCCAAGTTCAACTCTTTTTTGGACCCCGTAAGGTAGAGACATTATGTAAGAGTACCTAAATTGTTCGATTTCAAGAAAATCAATAATTTCTTCAGCAATTTTTCTAGCTTCAAGCTCACTGTTTTTCACTTTTTTACTATAAAGCAAACTAGAAACTGGACCGTAGTTCAATTGCCTGGGACAACCTATCAAAATATTATCAATTACGGTCATGTTTTCAAATAACTCAATATTTTGAAATGTTCTTGCAATTCCAAGAGAAGCCACCTCATCTGGTCTCAATTCGTTAATCTCATTTTCTCCATAGCTGACTGTTCCACTAGTAGGTCTATATATTCCACTAATGCAGTTAAAAATTGACGTCTTTCCAGCTCCATTGGGTCCTATTATTGAATAAAGTTTTTTAGGCTTAACTTCAAAACTAACGCCGTTTAAAGCTGTGATTCCACCAAATTTTAGAGTGACATTGTCAAAACTTAAAGACTCTATGACAACCACCTTTTCTTTCTTTTGTAATGCTTTACATCCTTAAAGGATTTTCTTTTTGTTCCTTCAGCATTGAGACCCAAATAGAATTCTCTAACGTCTTCATCATTGAGTAACATACTGCTCTTGTTGTCCATAACTACATTTCCGGTCTCCATAATGTATCCGTGATCAGATATGTTAAGAGCCATATTTGCATTTTGCTCAACAAGTAAAACCGTAACTCCCTGAGAATTAATTTCTGTAATTAATTCAGCAACTTCATCTACGAGTTTTGGAGCTAATCCCAAACTAGGTTCATCTAAAAGAAGATAACTCGGATTAGACATTAACGCTCTTCCGATTGCTAGCATTTGCTGCTCTCCTCCTGAAAGATAGCCAGCCTCACCTTTAGATCTTTCTTTTAATATTGGAAATAAATCTAAAACTTTATCAATGTTGTCTTTTATGTCCTTACTATTTGTATGACCACCAAGTCGTAAATTTTCAACAACGGTGAGTTCAGAAAAAATTCTTCTTCCTTCAAGAACTTGTGCTATCCCCTTTTCAACAATTTTTGATGGATTGAGGTTTGTAATGTCTTCTCCATCAACTGAAATTGATCCTTTAGTGATATCTCCATTTTGTACATCTAAAAGTCCTGTTATTGATCGAATAACTGTAGTTTTTCCAGCACCATTGCTTCCAAGTAATGCAACAATTTCACCTTTTTTGATTTCTAAAGATACACCTCTTAGAACAAGGATTACATCCTGATAAACTACTTCTAAGTTTTCAATGGCTAACATCTCCTTATTACTTTAACTGATGCTGTATTGATTTCACAATTTATTTACAAGTTGAAATAAAGAATTGAAACTATATTTTTTCTAATGAGTCAAGATCTTCGGTTTATAGATAATCATCTACTCTCCTGAGTATCAATACATTTCATCCACATATATGATGGAATATATGGAAAATGAAAATTTTGAACAACAGGAGTTATTTCAACAAGAAAAATATATTTCGGATCTTTTGGAGCAAAAATCACCAAAGAACAAATCATCTTTAAACACAATTATTGGGAGTTCCATTCTTACCAGTATGATTGTTTTAACTTTTCTTTTTGTTTATGGAATTTTTGATGAAGAAGAAATGATTATTCCTGATCCAATAACAATTACTGAAACTGTTACAGAAAAAGAAGTAATAATGCCAAGAATAGACTCAACCGAAATCGTTTCAATAGCCGAAGTTGCAACTAAAACAATTGTACAAATCCAGGTTGGTGAAGTTAATGAAAATGGTGAATTTATGTCAATTGGGGGAGGTTCTGGTGTAGTTATATCTGCTGAAGGGCTCATCATTACAAATCATCACGTTATAGATGGCGCTAGCTCTGTAAGAATAATATTTGAAGATGGAAGAATGTATAAAGCTGAAATTATAGGTTCAGATAAGCTTACTGATATTGGATTGGTTAAAATTGAATCAAGTAGCTTAACTCCTATTGCTATTGGTAATAGCGACATTCTATTAGTTGGAGATCTTGCTGTTGCAATAGGTCATCCTCTTACTCTTGGTGCCGCACCTACAGTAACAACAGGTATAGTTTCTGCTCTTGAGAGAAGACTCGATGTTGGAGGGCAAGATATGAATTCATCAGTAACATTATTTGGTCTTATACAAACAGATGCTCCTATAACGCGTGGATCAAGCGGTGGAGCCTTACTTAATCAAAATGGAGAACTCATAGGAATTACAACAGCCATAGCTACAGCTGATGTAGGTGCCGAGGGGTTAGGATTCGCAGTGCCAATAAATTTAGCTTTAAATATAAGTCAAGACTTACTTGATGATGGAAAAGTTTATCATTCTTTTCTTGGAATCCTCGGAGCTCAACACTTCGAAGTAGCTGAAGATGGGGCAAGAATATTTTCGGGGGTTGTTATCCAAGAACTTTATGGCCCTGCGAATGACATTTACGCTATCGGTAAAGCTGGAGCATTGCCCGGAGATATAATTAAGAAAGTTAATGAAAGAAATATAAAAACATTGGATGGGTTAATAAGTTTCCTAAGGAGCAAAAAAGCTGGAGATGAAATATCCATTGAAATAATAAGAAATGGTCAAGCAATCACCTTACAATTTCTGCTTGACTTAAGACCTTCTGATGTTTAATGTCTGAAGATATTTTTTCTCAGTTTTTTAACCTTTTTAACAACAATGAATCCGATGTGAATTGGGAGCTTTCTAAACAAATTAACAAGCATTTAAATAAGGATATATCAGATGACATTCTGCAACTATCAAATGAGGAACTCAATCTCGAAGAGCTATTTAGGTTCCTAGAACTAAATATTCAAAATACATCTAAGTTTGATAATGTACAGTCAAATATTCGACTACTTGAATCCAGTGACTATGGTGAATGGTTTTTAGATTCAATACAGCATTTTGATTTTTCGAAATTCAGCATTGGGGATCTTCCTGGTGGCATCCCAATAGGAAATGTACAATCTTCAATAATTGGTATGCAACTAGGGAACTTAGCAGGTATGGTCAGTAAAAATATGTGGGGCCTAAGCCACTTTGGAATTATCCTTCCTCAATCCGAAACACTAGCAATCAATAAAAATAAATTTTTTGGGCGGGTAGAACAATTTGATGCAGACACCAATGAACTAGCTCTTGCTTTGCTGACTTTAGAATTTATTACATTAAATCTTGGTAAATATTCATCGCCATTTGAAAAAATTATTGAGAACCTTGAGAAAGCAAGTAAAGATCTCATGGAAGACTTAAAAGATATTGATGTTAATCCAATGGACATGTCAAACCCACAAGAACTTATGCAAAATATTTCAGGAATTGAAGGATTTGACACTACAAATATAATTGAGGAAATTATTGCGCCTCTTAGTTTTTATAGAGGAGTCATAAAATCTAAAGCGAAAGATTTAAATTTAATTCAGGATGATACAACTTACGACTTGTTAATGGATTTAAGTTTTACAATTGTTGAAAATCCCTTGAATGAAATTGAAGCTGGAATAAATGAACTTGACGCACCTACTTCAGTTTTCTTTGAATTTTTAATTAACTCTAAGAGTGAATACTCCATTGATGATATTTTACGAGATAAAAACCTTATACCGACCAGAAGTGAAATTGAAGATCCAATTTCCTGGGCAGCTAGAACTTCTCTTCCACCTATTTAAATAAAACTACTAACATAATTAAAAAAAAGGGAGATTAAACAAATGAGTCTAGAAGTTGGAGATACAATACCTGCATTTAAGTTATACAATTACGACAAAAAATCTTACGAGGACAAAGATTTTTTAGGCAAGAAAACTATGTTTGTTTTTCTTCCCTTTCCTTTTAGTAGTGTTTGCGACAAGGAAATGTGTGACCTCAGGGACAACAAGTCTTCTTTAGAAGAAAATGGTACGCAAACAATCTTAATTACCGTTGGTGCAAGCCCAACAAACTCTGCATGGGCAACTCATTATGGTATAGATTTTCCAATACTTGCTGATTTTTGGCCCCATGGTGAAGTCTCTAAAAAGTTTGGTTGCTTTCATGAAAAAGCAGGTATCTCTTTAAGGTATTCATACATAACTGATGAAAACAATGTAATCACAGAAATAATAAAAAGTGATGAAATTGGTGTCGAGAGAGACTTTAGTGAATATAAAGAAAGTTTTGGTTTTTAACCGACTTCCCTTATATCAAAACTTTGAATTCTTTGTCTTTTGATTCTTCTACGTTCTCTTTCAGATAGGCCGCCCCATATACCAAACTTTTCTGATTGCTCGATAGCAAATTCTAGACAGTCTTCTTGAACGCTACATGCTCTGCAAATAGACTTAGCTTTTCTTGTAGATGCCCCTCTTTCTGGAAAGAAGATATCAGCATCTGCACCCTTACAATTTGCTTCTTCAGTCCATGAAGGCATTCCTCCAATTAGATCTTCCATTTTTGAATTTTCCACCCTTGCTCCTTATATAGAAAACTAAATTACATGTGTGTAATCTATATAGTTTTAGGACAATTGTCAAGAGGCTAATTCTTCATTTAATTTAAGGTAATTTGAGAAATGTAGGATAATAATATAATGCCTAATCAAAAATTAGTTTCCTCAGGAGGAATTTACAAAGGTAAGACAAGCATGTGGCTCTACATATTTCATAGAGTTACAGGTGTTGCATTATTCGGGTACCTCCTTCTTCATATTGTTTCAACTGCATTAATCCTTCTTGGCCCTGAGGTGTATGAAGGTGCAGAGGCAATTTATAAAAACTTTTATTTCAGACTTGCAGAGGTGGGTCTATTTGCAGCAGTGTTAGCTCATGCTATAAATGGACTTAGAATTATTACTGTTGACCTTTGGAGAAAAGGTTCTGACTATCAAAAACAGTTAAATATTATATCTCTAGTAATTTTTATGGGAGTATTTATACCCTCAAGTTACAAAATGGTAGTCTCCTACTTTGACTTATGCCTCGAGAAGAGTTCTCCTGGAACAACCATCACTGATTGTATGGTTAGACCTATACCGGATTGGAAATAACTGATATGAAAACACAAAGAACAGATTGGGGTCGTAGACAACCTCCTTTGGGTGGTTCAAGTTTTGAATTATATGCTTGGTTCTTTATGAGGGTTAGTGGACTTTTATTAGTACTCCTTGCAGTTGGGCACATGTTTATCATGCATGTTTTTAATGACACTCTTAATCTCGATTACGAATTTGTAGCTGCCCGATGGGATACTCCTTATTGGAGAGCATTTGATTGGCTTTTATTAGCGTTAAGCTTGCTTCACGGAACAAATGGACTAAGGGTTGTTTTACATGACAATATTTCGGACACAACTGTTAGGAAACTCTCTCTTTCCGCGTTATATGTAACAACTCTGGCTTTCTTTATTTTAGGAACATATGTTATTGTTGCTTTTGTGAGTAAAGTATGAAAATTGTAAAACATTCATTTGATGGAATTATTGTCGGTGCTGGTGGTGCTGGCCTTAGAGCTGCAATAGAAGCAGCACCTACCATGAAACTCGCAGTTATAACAAAACTTTATCCAACAAGATCCCACACCGGTGCTGCCCAGGGTGGAATGAGTGCCGCTTTAGCCAACGTTGAAGAAGATAACTGGAATTGGCATGCTTTTGATACTGTTAAAGGTTCGGATTATTTAGCTGACCAACCAGCAGTAGACATACTCTGTAAAGAAGCTATAGATGCTGTTGTTGAATTAGAACATTGGGGTCTACCTTTTAGTAGGTTGGAAAGTGGAAAAATAGCTCAACGAAGATTTGGTGGCCATACTGTTAAAGAAGGTGCAGCACCTGCATTTAGAGCTTGTTATGCTGCTGATCGTACTGGACATATGATACTTCAGACTTTATACCAAAAATGTGTATCTATGGGAGTTGAATTCTTTGATGAGTTTCAAGTTTTAGATATAAAAATCGAAGACGGGGTTTGTAAAGGTGTTGTTGCGTATGAAATTGCTACAGGAGACCTACACGTATTTGAAGCTAGAGCTGTCACTTTTGCTACAGGTGGTTTTGGTAAGATTTTCAAGGTTAGTTCAAATGCACACTCTTTAACTGGAGATGGGCCTGGAATGTTATATCAAAAAGGTATACCTCTCGAGGATATGGAGTTCTATCAATTTCACTCAACAGGAATATACAGGTTGGGAATATTATTATCTGAAGCAGCAAGAGGTGAAGGAGGTATTCTTCGAAATAAAGATGGCGAAAGATTCATGGAAAGATACGCCCCTTCTATTAAGGACTTGGCTCCGAGAGACATGGTATCTCGAGCAATAGCAACTGAGATTAGTGCCGGTAACGGTGCTGGTCCCAATAATGATTATGTTTACCTAGACTTAACGCATCTTGGTGAAGAAGCCATTATGAAGAAACTACCTGATATCACTGATTTTGTCAGAACATACGTAAAAATTGAACCTATAAATGAACCTATACCAGTCCAGCCGACAGCTCACTATGCAATGGGTGGTATTCCAACAGATGTTAACGGAAGAGTGTTAAGTGATCATAAAGGTGGAATAATTGAGGGTGTCTATGCAGCAGGTGAAGCTGCTTGTGTAAGTGTTCACGGAGCAAACCGTCTTGGTACTAACTCGTTATTAGACATTGTTGTCTTTGGAAAAAGAGCTGGTCAAAGCATGGTTGATTATGTATCAAGCACAAAAGCTAGTCCCTTAAATGATTCTGCCGCTGATGATCTATCAAACAAAATTACTGGACTAGTGGAAAAAGAACACACTACAGAATTCTCCGTAGCAAAAATTCGTTCTGAACTTCAAGACTCAATGGAAGAAAATGCAAAAATCTTTAGGTCGAAAGAAACTCTAGAAACTCAAACCGAAATATTAGCAAATCTTAGGGATAGATATCAAAATGTAACTATATCAGACAAAAGTAAGGTGTTCAACAGTGAGCTTCTTGAAGCCATAGAACTTGATTACTTGCTAGATATGGCTGATACTACAGTAG
>MDTG01308159.1_pt1 | contig 10921 bp, 10 predicted proteins | sample 811421 | NCBI WGS metagenome assembly MDTG01 (sample SAMN05326645, study PRJNA326480) | marine metagenome | isolation source: seawater | place: Pacific Ocean: South East | collected 2011 | reverse complement strand
GGCGGAGTAGCTCAGTTGGTCAGAGCGCACGGCTCATATTCGTGATGTCGGGGGTTCAAATCCCTCCTCCGCTACCATACAATTGTATTTTAATTTTAGACTAATTACTTGATAAACCTTTTAATTAGTTTAAGCTATCGAAATAGCAATATCATGAAAATGAGTGTAACTTGAAAAGTCAACTTATTACATCAAAAAATAAAAAAAAGGCACTAGATAAATTTGACTCTGACTATTTTTCCAAAAGTAGAAAAAATGATGCGGAGCTTTTAAATCAAGTAGGAAAGATAAACGTAGGTTGGAATAAAAACTATATAAGATCTCTTCCAAAACCTGATGTGATTATTGATGTTGGTGCTGCGGATGACTTTCAAGTTTTACATGAGGCTCATGATAATTGCTATTCTATTTTAATTGATCCAAACAAAAACTATGAATTAGTATACGAGAATTTTTTAAAACACAGGAATGGTGAATATCATATTTGTGCCTTGGGTGAAAATAATTATTCTGGAAATTATTACTTATACCCAGAAAAACCGTATCTTTCTACTTTAATAAAAAGAAAAGATGTTGAGAATCTGCAATTTAAAAAAAATAAAATTAATATCAAAACCCTCGATGACATCATTGATATAAGCTTAACGAGTAAAACTACTATTCTAAAAATAGATGTTGAAGGCAGTGAAGTAAATATTCTTAATGGAGCGTCTAATATACTCAAGGATTGTGATATTATTATTTGTGAATGTTCATTGAGTAATAATTTTCCAGGTGGTCATAATTTCAATGAAATTTTCAAAATTATGACTGAAAATAAATTTAATATTAAAGACATACTTAGAGTTCCTAGACAACATTATAATTCTTTTCCCGCAGAAGTTTTAGACATAGTTTTTACTAAAAACTAAAAATTAATGGCAATTATAATATTTGGTGGTAGTGGTTTTATAGGAACAAATTTAATCAACAAATTAAAGAATAAAGAAACAATATACTCTATAAATTCAAAATATATTTATTTAATTAATAAAAAATCAAATATAAAAATTAATTTAAAAAAAATTACAAGGTTATTAAAAAAAGATAAATTTATAGAGGCATATTTTTGTTCATCAGTAAGGTATGATTTTAATAAATATAAAAATAAACCACTTAATGTATACAAAAAAAATATTTTGATGATGATAAATTTTATTCAATTTTTTTCTAAATTAGAAATTAAAAAAATAACAATGATAAGTTCTTATGCAGTTTATGGTCATAATAGAAAATCTAATTGTAATGAAAATGAAATTATTGATAAAAATTATTTTTCAAAAGGTGAAAATTTTTATGCTCTTGCTAAACACAATCAAGAACAATTATTTATATCATTTTGTGAGCAAATAAATTTAGAATATAATATTATTAGATTGCCAAGTATTTTTGGTGAAAATAGCTCTTTATTAATTAAAAATGCTCACGTTATTCCTAGTTTAATAATGAAATTATTAAAAAAACCAAAAAAATTGGATATTTATGGAACAGGCAATGAAGAAAGAGAATTTATTTATGTTGGTGATTTAATAGAATTTCTTTTAATTATAAGAAAAGTTAAACCTTTAAAAATAATTAATTTTGGTTCATCTAAATTTCTAAAAATAAAAGATTTAAGTAATATCCTGAAACAAAAAATTTCCCCAAAAACAATTCTATACTTTAATAATAAATCTATTTCTGATGTACCCATAAGATTTGTATCTAATAAAAAACTTTTGAGCATTTTTAATAAATTTCAATTTACAAATTTTGACTCAGCTATTAACAAAACAATTTCTTGGTATAAAATGAAATACAAATGATAAAAATTTTGATATTAGGAGGATCGAGTTACTTAGGAAAAAATTTCATAAACTTATATAAAAACAAATTAAAATTATTTTATCCAACCAAAAAAAAATTAAATTTGTTGAATATTGAAAGTATTAATAAATATTTTAAAAAAAATTCTTTAAAGATTGATATTATTTTAAATTTTTCTGTTTACCAAAAAACTGGAGAACATCTTATTAATGAAAAGAAAAATATTATAATTAAAAACTCAATACTAAACTCAAATATTTTGTATTTATGGAATGTATATTTGAAAAATTCTAAAATGATTTCAATGGGTGCTAGTTGTGCTTATTCATCGAAAGATAATATAAACTCGTATTTTCATGGCACTTTACATAACTCAGTAGAACATTATGCTATTCAGAAAAGATATTTTGCTAAAATGTGCAAGAATTTAAATCAAAAAAATAACATGAAATATCTTATTTTAGTACCTGGTACTTTAATAGGTGCTGGTGAGCAGATGGATCTTTCTAAAAAACATTTTTTTAACGGCGCTTTGCTAAGAGCAGCAATTTACAAAAACAACAAAAGCAAAAAATATGATCTCTATGGTAATAGAAATATTACAAGAGAACTATCTGATGTAAGTTATGTTTCAAAATTTATCTACAAAAAACTTAATTTTAAAAAATCTAAAGTTATCAATATAATGCCTGATTTTAGAATAAATCTTGGACAGTTTTACGATTATATTTGTAAAGAATTACAAATTAAGTCAACTATTACAAACAAAAGACAAAAATTTAAAGCTGCGAAAGAAAAAATGTATAAAGTTAGTGTTAAATATGATCTTACTCTTAATAAAATTATAGATAATAAAAAGTTTATTAATTTATTTAATGAAACATATAATTATTATGATAATAAATTGAAAAATTATGAATAAATTAACTAATATTAAAAATAAAATTTTATTAAAAATTATCCTTTTATTAAGTAGTTTATCTATTAATTTTTTTTTATTTAACTTAATTTTTAAGTATTCAGTCAAATTATATAATTCTCAAAATATTTTTTTTATTAATTATTTGCAAAAAAATAACTTAATTAAGTATCAAGAAAAAATTTCTAAAAAATTAAATTTAATAAAATATCATAAAATCAATAATATCAATTTGAGAGAGGAAAATTTACTTGTTAAAAACGAAATAGAAAAACTTGGTATCTCAGATAAATTTAAATCATTCATCACTAATGATGATGTACAATCATTTACTAGTCACTTAAACAACTATGACTTTTATGACTCTCATACACCTCTTAAAGATAAAATTTTATCAAGGGATTTAAAACCTACAGGTGCTTATAAGAGTTACGATTACAATTGTCAGTTAAATTCTATTCCATTATTAAAAGTTTGTTTAAATGACCAAATACTAAAACTTGCATATGAATATCTTGAGTGTGTACCTTACATATATAGCATTAATACATTTATTACACACCCTAATGCTACTGCTTTTACACACGATTTTCACAGAGATTTAGATAATCTTAAATGGTTAGTTGTATTTATATATTGGACTGAAACATCAAAAGATGATGGTTCATTTCAACAAATTCATTATACTCACAAACCATCTGATTTTTTATCCAATTTATTAGATAAAAATAATAATAATAATGTAGAAAACTTTGATAAATTTTTTAATGAATCCGTTCCAGGATATGGAAAGGAAGAAATATATAAGTCAAAATTTAAAAATGAAATAAATACTTATTACGGCAAACCAGGAAAAATAGTTATATGTGATACTATGGGATTGCATAGAGGAATGCCAGTTCAAAAAACTCCAAGAATAGCCACATGGATAAGATTTGGTGTTTTTAAATCAAGACAAGAAATATTAAAACATGATTTCAATTTATCGAATATTAATCTGTCTAAAGAGGCAAACGAATACATTAAAGGATCTAAAAATAAATTTTTATTATCGTCCTTTATAAAATAAATTAGTGTTAAATATAATAACAAAGTTTTTCAAATCTTTTAAAGATTATAATTTAATAAAAAAAATATCATTAAAAAATTCAATTATTTTTTATGCAGAAACAAGAGCTGATTGGACTTATTTTAAGTCAATAATTAATGATTTATCAAAAATGAAAATTGAAATAATTAAAATTACATCTGATATTGAAGATAATATTTTACAACAGCATGACAGTTATTATTTAGGAAATGGAGCTTTCTTAACATTATTTTTTAAATTTTTAGATTGTAAAATTATTTTTATGACTTTGACAGACTTAGATAATTTTCACATTAAAAAATCTGATAATAATGTTAAATATATTTATATTTTTCATTCTTTAATAAGCACGCATAGGTCATATAGATTTAAAGCATTTGATGCATATGATACAATATTTTGTCCTACTAAATTGCATATTGACGAAATTAGGAAAAGTGAAAAATTATACAATTTACCAAAAAAAAATCTAATACCTTTTGGTTATCCAAGATTAGATGATTTATTAAAACTGAAAAAAAAATTCAAAAAAAATTATCATGACTTTGAATTTAGTATTTTAATTGCTCCAACTTGGGGAAAATCGAGTCTTAATTTTTATGATTTAACAAATATAATTGATGTTTTAATAGAAAACAATATCCTTATAAATCTAAGATTTCATTCTATGACATTTACTAATGAAAAATCACTTATTAGAAAAATTGAAAAAAAATATTCAAAAAAAAATAATTTAATAATTGATAATAAAATTAATAATGTTGACACTTTTTTATCATCAGATTATTTAATCACTGACTGGTCAGGATCATCATTTGAATTTGCTTTTTCAAATTTAAAACCAGTAATTTTTATTGATAAAATTAAAAAAATAAATAATGCAAAATGGCAAGAAGTTAGTAATGATTGTCTAGAAGAATTAGCTAGAGAAGAAATTGGAGTAATTTTAAAAATTGAAAATATTAACAATATAATTAATGTTATTAGAAAATTTAGAGAAAATGAAGATTATTGGTACAAAAAAATCTTAGAATTTAGAAACAAACATATATATAACATTAATGAAAGTAGTAACTATGGCAGTGAATATATCAAAAATAATTTTTTCTAGTAATTTTAAAAAATTCTTTCAATTTTTATATTCATATAAAAACAAAATGATTCTTGTTATTATGTTTTCTTTTTATTCAAAAAATATTTACGCTTACATTGATCCAAGTATTTTTTCTTTTTTATGGCAAGGCATTGTCCTAGTGCTGGCTTCTGCAGCCGTTTCAATTAAGATTTTTTGGAATAAAATTACAGAAATATATCAAATTCTTAAAACAAAATTAAAAGGAAAAAAAGCTGAAAAATAGTCTGGTTAATTTTATACTTTTATTATCTGTTATATTTGTTCCTATTACAAATATCATAACTAATAATCTAAAAAATAACGAATTAAATTTTGAAGAAATCATCCCAGCTTTTATACTTTTATCATTTTTATTATTAATTATTTTTTTTTTTAAATATATATTTTTAAATAGTTTTAGAAACTTCGATTTTAATAAAAAAATTATATTTTTAATTTGTGTTTATTATTATTTTTTTTCTTATAGTTTGTTTCAAAAAATTTTTTCTGATATTTTTTTTTCTTTTAATATATCGATATTATATCAAGAGTTTATAATCCTTTTCATCTGGATAATTTTTATTACTTTTGTTTATAAATTTTTAATTTTAATATACTCGCATCTATTTAGATTAGTCATATTATCGTTATTTCCATTGATATTAATCTTTAATACTTTTTTTATTATTAATAACATAGACTTTGAATATATTAATTTATCAAAAAATTTTGAAACCTATGATGAAAATAAATTAGAATTTTATAAGTTTAATAAAAAACCAAATATTCATTTTATTATATTGGATAGTTATTCATCAGAAGAATTAATAAGTCATTATTATCCATTAGATAATCTATTTTTATTTAATTATTTAAAAAAAAATAATTTTTATGTAAAAAAAAATGCAATATCTCATTATAACTCAACTGTTAAGTCAATACCTGCTATTTTCAATTCTAATTATTTTAATAAAGAGTTATTAATTAAAAATACGAGTTGGCAAAAAATCTGGAAAAATTCATTTGAAGTTAACGATGTTAAAAAAATACTTTTGAAAAATGAATATGATATTCAATCTCTATTTTGTAAATATAATTATTATTCAGAGAAAAAAAATTGTAAAAGTGTAGATAATCTCTCATTTATTAGCGAGTTTAATATGACTTTATCAAAAGCTCTATTTTTTAATACACCCTTAAAATATTTATTTGAATTAAAGATATTAAATAAAGAAAAGATTTATTATTTTGAAAAATATTCAGACTTATCAAAATTAATTTTAAATCAAAAAAATAATAACCCAATTTTTAATTATATCCATTTTGCAATACCACATGCTCCATATGTTTTTGATAGGAATTGTAATTTTAAAGAACTGTCTAATGATCAAATTGTTGATAACAATAAATTACTTAATATTAAAAATCTCAAATCTGGTTATTATGAAAATTATCTTTGTGCATCTCAGTTCACTTCAAAAATAATTACAAATATTTTAAATAAAGATAAAAATTCTATTATAGTATTAATATCTGATCATGGTCCTCATATTAATATTGATCAAACGCCTGAGCAAATAAACTATACAGATATAATGGATTGGCATTCTATACTATTATCAATTAGAATTGAAAATAATTGTAGAAATAATTTTGAAAAAAATCTCTCACATGTAAATTTATTTAGAATTATATTTAATTGTTTAAATGATAAAAAATATAGTTTACTTGATTTCTACATTTATTATGAAGAGAATAATCACAATAATGGTGCTAAAAGATTTCTTGATGATAACCAAATATTAAATATTAAAAATAAATATTTTAAATAGTTTTTAATAATTTTTCTACAACTCTTAAATCTTTTTTTGTGTCAACTTCATACCAATATTTTTTTGTAACAGATGTTTTGATTTTTATTACATTATTTTTTACTGCTAGATTTATAAAATTTGTAAAATCTATTTTTTTATTATTTGTTTTAAAATAATAATTTTTTAAATTACTATAATCCCTTTTATTTAATTTTATTATCCCCATAAATTGATATTTAGGAAGTTTAGTATCTATTTTGAATCCTATTGATGAGATAAAACCATTATTTATTTTTAAACCCTCAGCATCATTAAAAATTTTTTTGAAATCCATTCTTTTTTTCCATAAATTTAACCAGTTTTTGTAAACGGGCATTATGTTATACTTAGATTGCAAATTATTAATAATTTTATGATCAAAAATTATGTCAGAATAACAAATCACCACATCTTCAATAATCATTTTATGGCAACAAAACATACTTTCAACCATATTGGTGGAATTATATTTTTTATTTTCATAAAATGAAAAATCATAATTTTTTAATTTTTTTATAATTAAATCTTTTTTGTAACCAACAACTATAATTTTTTTACTAAAATACTTATAAAATTTTAGATTATGTTCAATTAATGGAATTTTATTTACAGCTAATAGAGATTTAGGAATTTTTTTAGTTTTTTCTTTTAATCTTGAGCCTCTACCTGAAGCGAGTATTATTAGTTGCATAAATATTCTTTCACAATTTTAATATCTATTTTCGATATCTGTTTCTCTCTCTCTGGATGCCACATTATACCAAGAACACTAAGTTTTTTATGTTTAAAAGCTTCTATAGAGTTATCTTTACATCTTGCTAATTCAAAAAGTTTAATTCCCAAACTTGTAATTACATAATTATGGTATGAATTTACATTTATTTTAATACTATTGTCATTAAACTTAAAATCAATATCATGTCTACCGATATGCTTACGTTTAACAATCCTACTTTCAAAAAAATTAGATATAAATTGTGCTCCATGGCAAATGCCAAGCACTCTGATATTTTTTTTTAAACATATATTTAAGTAAAAATTATCTAATTCATCTCTTATTTTATTCCTAGCAATATTTTTAAATTTTATTAGATCATTTCCACCACTAAAAACAATTAAATCACATGAAGTTATTTCAACTTTTTTATCAGTTAATATTTCTATATGTGGATCCAAAAAACATTTTTTTAAAAAAAGAATTAAATTTTTATCAACTGAAAACTCATAAGACCCCCTGTAGTATTCTTTAACTGATGGAATTAATCCTATTTTCATTTTATCAAGTCTATTTTCATTGTTTCACAATCAAGATTTATAATTTTACTTTTTATAATTCTGTTAAAATTATTTTCTCCAACTCCAATTCCTGCTGCAATATTTAATTCATTACATCTTATTGCCATATGTGAATTTGCTCCACCGTATTTTGTAACCAATCCTAATATCTCATAAGAAAATAAAAAATCATATCCAGGATCAGCCTTTTCTATACATACTATTTTTCCCTTTAATTGATCAATTTTTATATTATCAAGAAGATGTATTTCACCTATAACTTGCTTACTAGTAATAAAATTAATTTTAATATCATTTAACTTGTAACAAAAAATATCGTTTGTCTCAAAGATAGTGTCAGGTAAAATGAAATTTTTGTTTAAATTATAATCGTTAATATTATTAATAATATTTTTCTTTATCTTTTTATTAAAATTATCTTTTGATTTAATTTTTCCAAAAAAATTAATAAAATCTATATCTAAATGACTTAAATCATTTCTATTAATATTGTTTTGCTTTCCAATAACAATTAATGAATTAAATATTTTATCTATACTCTTTGTAAAAACAAACTTTGCATATTCTCTATATTCTATGCTTTTTTTTAAATAAGATATAAATTTTTCATATTTTATATTTAAATTACTACTTTTAATAAAATCATTAATTATAGATTTATTTTTATTATTGAAAATTTTTCTTTTATTCTTTGTTTTTTTTTCTAAATTAAAACTTCCAAAATAATCATCGTAACCTTCGGCATAATTTAGAGATGAAATTTCGTAAGTGTTAGGTCTTAAATGGCCATATCTATCTAAGAATTTTTGCTTATTAATTTTGTTAATATCTTTGCTAAGTCTGTTAGTAATTGTATTTAAAGACTGTAAAAAATCATTTTTTTGTATAACTGTAATAATTTTTTCAATTACCATTGAGTTAATTATATCCATCGCAACAAATGAACATCTAGCGAGTCCAGCAAATGGTAAAGTTCCAAATTCTTTGCAATCTTCAATTAAAATTGCAATCCGATTTCTATGTTTAAATCGATTATAGTAGTTACTGTTAAGTTTTTTTTCTAAAGTTTTAATTTTTTTATAATCACTTTCCAGTTGATTAAAAGTATTTGAATTTATTAATTTTAAATTTTCAATAAATATTTTTATTTCATTTTTTTTAAATTTTTCTTTTAATGCTTGTTTTATTTTTTTTTCACTAGAGAAATTATAGTTAGAAAATACTACTTCAAATTCAATTTTATCATGTAGATTCTTATTATTTTTTAATTTTTCAAGATAATAATTTATTAATTTTTCAGCTAATATTTTGTCTAAATTTTTTGGTATCCATGAATTGAAGTCTAATCTAATATCAACATAAGGTGTACCTAAAAAAGTTTTTAATAATTTATGATTTGAAACATCTCTGTAACCATAGTTTTTTCTCTGAATTGCCCAAATTTTATTAGTTATTAGTTCTTCATAAAGACTTAGTGCTAATTTTTTTGGTTTTGTTCCAATTATTTCTGCTGGATTCCAATCTGGCATTACCCCATAAAAATTATTTTTTCCTAAAATTTCAATTTTTTTATATTTTAAGTAATTAATTTTTTTTGAAAAATCAATTAGAGTTTTTTCAAACTTATTATAGTTTATTTTTGTTACATTAATTGGTTTTACTATCAATCTAATCTGTAAAATATATATGATGTTTTTATTATCTACCGCAAATTCAATTTCTAGATTATTTTTTTTTGAAATTTTTTCTATCTCACCTTTTGATTTTAAAATTAACTTAATAACATCGTCTTTGATATTAATTCTGTTTTTTTTTAAGTTAAATATTCTAACTGACTCGATATTTTTTTTACCACTTGTCACAATCGATGTATCTGTTCCGTATTTATATTCTATAGTAGTATATGGAGAAAATGTTCTAGTATCACATGTTGTACATACGCCTGAAAGTTTAACATTTTTAACCATATCTTGAATTAAAACTTCATTTTTTGGATGTACGTATTTTTTGTATGAATTAATAACTTTTTCAATTCTATCTTTGACAATTATTTTATCATGAGGATCTATGTTTAAATAAGAATCAAAATAACCAGCAAATGATGAATTATACCTATCCTCGCTAAGATTAGATGATCTAATTGCAACAATATTATTAAAATCTGAACTAATTTTTGAAATTATTTTATCTTTATTAGCCATGTACTCTTTTACTGTGAATAAAAAAAGTTTTGGTATTTTGCTTTTATTTAATGAAATATTTTTTAGAGTTTGACCTTTTGACTTAAACTTCATGAATTTATTAGATTTTAATAACTTATAATAAATTCTAACTAGTTTAACAAAACTTTTATTTTTTCTATGATCTTTAATTAATTTATCATATAGAGGATATTTTATCGCGGGATGGAGCAGCCCGGTAGCTCGTCAGGCTCATAACCTGAAGGTCGTAGGTTCAAATCCTACTCCCGCAACCAATATCTTGCAAGATTCTGTTTTTTTTTAAATAAGTTTTCTTTTATTAAAAAATATCCCCAGATTAAGCCATTTTTTTTTAAATTTTATGATTTGACAAGGAATTTTTATACTATTATAGGCACATACTCTTTTCTAATGAAAAGAACAATTCACTACATTATTTTTAAATAGTAGGGTATTGTATGCTCTTTAATTTGTTAATAAGATTATAAAGAGATACGTAGACAACAATTCGTAAATTAATAAATTACGAAAGTTAAGTTGGAATACGTATCAACAAATATTTTTTGTTAATACAAGAAGTATTCCGCTTTAACGGACGTTCCG
>MDTG01144092.1_pt1 | contig 10921 bp, 10 predicted proteins | sample 811421 | NCBI WGS metagenome assembly MDTG01 (sample SAMN05326645, study PRJNA326480) | marine metagenome | isolation source: seawater | place: Pacific Ocean: South East | collected 2011 | reverse complement strand
GGCGCGCACGTCGCGCCCCCGCCCCGGGTCGACCGGGCCGCCGTGAGCGCCCAGGTGGACCGGGCGCTCACGCGCCAGCGAGCGGGGCTGCTCCGCTGCTTCGCCGGCCACTCCGTCCCCGGCGCGCTCACGCTGCGGATCGCGGTGGACCCGGCCGGTCACCTGCACCTCCGGGGCGTCGAGGCCCCCGGTGGAGCGGCCGCGCGCCGCTGCCTCGCTCGCGTGGTCGCTGCCCAGCGCATCCCCCGAGCCCCGGCGGCCTCCGTGGTGGTGGCCTTCCGCGCCAGCCTCGGCCCCCGCCCGACCCGCTGAGCGCTGGGGGGTGGGAGAGCCTCTCTTCGGATCGCGACCGGGTCGGGCGGGGCCGCTCCCTTTCGAACCGGCACGGGTTCGTCGGGCCCGCGGTATGCTCCCTCGCCGTGCGGATCCCGGACGCGCTCCGAGCCCTCCTACCGGACCCGAGCCAGGCGCGCGGGCTCGAGGCGCCGGTGCGCCGGCTGATGATGACGCACGACTTGCTGCGGCGGGAGCCGGACCGGCAGCGGCGCTGGGCGGCCGTCCTGGTGGACGGGCGCTTCTTGCGGCGCGAGCAGCGCGTGGAGCGGGTCGAGACCACCGTGGGCGCGCAGATCGGGGCGCCCCCCGCGGCGCCGGATCGGATGCTCGAGCGACCCGTGCACCACCGCTACTTCCGGAGCGTGGACCCCGAGCCGCAGCGCTGCTCACACTGCGCCCTCCCCGGCCGCATGCTCTGCGCGCCCTGCGGCGGCTCCGGCTGGGTGAGCACGGGCCGAAGCGGCAACGAAGCCGTGCGCTGCACGCTCTGCGGCGGCGACGGCCAGGTCGCCTGCAGCGTCTGCGGAGGCTCCGGGCGCGCCGTCCGCGCCGAGGCCGTCTACATCACCGACCACGTGGATCACCTGCACCGCGTCTACCTCCCCTCCGCCTGCGGGGGCCCGGTCTTCCAGATGGAGAGCTGGATGCGCGCCTTCGCCGAGCCGCCCGAGGCGCTCCGCTTCGCGCTCGAGCAGCGGAGCGCGAGCGGCCCCTACCGCGGCGCGCCGGTGCGCGATCCGGGCTTCCACGGGCACGAATTCGGGGACGCGCTCCAGCGGGCGCAGGGGGAGATGCGCTTCCGCATGGCGCAGCGGCCGCTCCGGCAAGCCGTGCGCTCCTTCGCCTGGCCTTTCCTGGAGCTGTCCTGGTGGGTCTGGGGGCGCACCTTCCACGCGCTCTTCGTGCACGCGCCGAGCGGCGCGCCGCAGGTCTTCCTCCCCGCCTGACGATCGGATCACGCGCCGCTCCGCGGGGCTCGCAGGCGGTCCCGGGGACGCGCTCGCGCGGCCGGGGTGCGCACACGCGGCGTCCCGGTCCCGGGAGCGAGCGCGCCCTGCTCCACCGACGCACTCCGCCTCCTGCCCCGTTCGCGCCCCTTCCCGCGCCGACGCCCACGCCGATGTCGATGCCGACGGGCCTCAGCGGGCGTCGAGGGCGACGCGAGGCCACGCGGCCTCGAGGGCCTCGGGCGCGCCCCGGCCCTCCACGCAGCGGTCGCCGACGCAGCGCCGATGCGCGCCGCCCGCTCCGCCGCCCGCCTCGGCCAGGCGCACGGACCAGCGCGGCGCCGCGAGCTCGAGGGTCGCGGGCGCCGTGATCCCGAGCGCGAGCCCGGCCAGCTCGAGCTGACGCCCGGCGAGGAAGGCGTCGAGCCCGCCGCCGTCGACGACCACGCGGGCCTTGCGCCAAGGGCTCCGCAGCGCGACGAGCACCTCGCGCACGACCTCCCCCTCGCGGAGCACCGCCAGGCGGATCGCCGGCCGCCCCGCGAAGCGCGCCCGGCTCCGCCCGATCTCCGCGTCCGGGTGGAGCGCCGAGAGGGCCCGCGCCTCTTCCGTCGCGAGCGACTCGGCCGACGCGCCCACGGGGGCCGGCCCGAGCTCGAAGCGCGCCTCGGCCCAGCGGGCCTGCACGACGCCCAGCGCCTCGGCGGGCACGCGGAGCGCGAGCGCGCCGACGCGCACGTGGGCCTCGCCCTCCACGCCGACGGCCTCGAGGGAGACGTCCCGCTCGGGCAGCCCCGCCTCGGTGGCGCCTCCCCCGCAGCCCATCAGGAGCGCGAGGAAGGAGGCCCGGAGCCGAGCGCTCGATGCACGCCCGTCGTGGCGCGCGCCCCCGAGATCGGGCGCCGGGCGGCGACTCTCTCGGCGGCCGGCAGCGGGGGCCTCGCGGGCGGGCCCGGGGGACGGAGCGGGGGGCGCTCCGGTCGCGCGGGTCGCCCGAGTCAGTTGGTGCAGAAGGGGCGCTCGACGGTCGCGCCGACGCAGCGCGGGAGGCCGTCTTCCGTGTCGCAGGTCAGCACGCCCCCCATGCCCTCGCAGGTGACGGTCGTCGTCCCGGCGGCCGCGCAGCTGTCGGGCTGCTTGTCCTCGTCCAGGCAGACCGCGCGCACGTCGGCGGGCACGTCCATCTCGGTCGGGATGCGGTCGCAGGCGGGCTGGCAGCCCTCGCCGTCCCAGCGGTCGACGCCGTCGCCGCAGCCGAGGGCGAAGCAGGAGAGGAGGGAGATCAGAGCGAGCGCTCGTCGAATCGTAAGCATGGGGAACCTCGACGCGCCGGGGACGTCGCGGGGCCTCCGCTCGTCCACCTCGGCGCAGAAGGGGCCTTCCTAGCAGGTCGGCCGGAAACTCACCAGAGCATCAGGATCACGACCCCCGCCACGGCGAGGAGCGCGCCGAGCACGCCCCCGAGGGGCACCTCCTCCTTCCGGGCGAGCACGGCGAAGGGGATGATCAGCACCGGCGTGGTCGCCATGATCGACGCGGCGACGCCGGTCTCCGTGTTCTGCACGGCGACCAGGGAGAGGCCGACGCCGAGGAAGGGACCGAAGACGGCGCCGAGCGCGACCTGGCGCATGGCGGCGCCGTCGCGCAGGGCGCTCCGCACGCGGCCCCAGCGCCCCACGAGCGTGAAGAGGAGCGCGAAGCCGGCGGTCCCGGCGAAGACGCGGATCTGCGTGGCGGCGAAGGGGTCGTAGTCCCCCATGCCGAGCTTGCTGAGGACGAGGCCGACGGCCTGGCCGATGGCGCCGAGGACGGCGAGCGCGAGGCCCCGCCCGCGATGGGGCCGGGGCAGGACCACCTTGGGGCGCGCGACCACGGCCCAGGCGACGCCGGCGAGGGTGAGCGCCATGCCGACGAGGTCGAGGGCGTCGAGGCGCTCGCCGAGCCACCACCAGCCGCAGACGGCGGCCACCGGCGGGGCGAGGCTCATGACGAGGGTGGCGAGGCGGGGGCCGAGGTCGATGAAGGCGCGGAAGAGGCAGAGGTCGCCGAAGGCGAAGCCGACGAGCCCGGAGAGGGCGAGCCAGGCCCAGGCGTGGGCGCTGGCGTCGAGGGGGAGGGGCTGGCCGCGCGTGAGGGTGGTGAGGGCGGCGAGGAAGACGATCGCGAAGACGAGCCGCACGAGGTTGACGACGAGCGACCCGACGCGCTCGCCGGCGGCGGCGAAGAAGAGGGCGCTCCCCACCCAGCAGAAGGCGGTCGCGAGCGCCGCCAGCTCTCCGATGCGCTCCATGGGTCCGGGCGCCGGTCGGCGCCCGCCGAGCGTGGGTCCGCCGAGCCCCGGGAGGCAAGCGAGAGCGGGAACCGGCGCCTGCGCGACGCCGCCGATGGGGCCGGGCTCGCCCCATCGCGCCGCGGGCGGGCTCACGACTCGGCGCGACCGCGCGACGCCGCCGAGGGGGGCCGGGTTCGCCCGACTGCGCCGCCGACTCGCTACTCGGCTCGGCCGCCGTCGAGGAGCGCCCGGAGCGCCGCGCCGTCGGCTCGCTCCCGGGGCGAGCGCGCGAGGAGCGCGGCGCAGGCGGCGTCGAGGTCCGCCGGCGCGCCCGGCGCGACATCGGCGGCGCGCGGCGCCGAGACGCTCTGCTTGCGGACGAGCACCTCCACGTCGCCCCCATCGAAGGGCAGGCGCCCGGTGAGCGCCTCGAAGGCGAGGACGCCGAGCGCGTACCAATCCGCCCCGGGCCCGGGCGCACCATCCCCGAGCTCGGGCGCGAGCGCCGCGGCCGTCCCCGCCACCTCCAGTGGCTCGCGCCCGCCGCGCTCCCGCGCGAGCCCGAGGTCGAGGAGCACTGGCCGCTCACCGGCGACGCGCACGTTCGCGCGGGTCACGTCGAGATGCAGCAGCCCCGCCCCGTGGACCGCCTCGAGCGCCCCGGCGAGGGCGCGGAGAGCCGAGCGGAGGCGCGCCGCCCCGCGCGCGGTGCAGGGCGCGTAGGCCGAGCGCCCCTCCTCCTGGAGCGTGTAGCCGAAGGCCATGGGCAGGTTCCGTCGCGGGCCGGCGCGGCGCGGCGCGCCCGGCACGTCCTCGCGGACCCAGCGCACCAGATCCGGCCCCTCCACGAGCTCCATGGCGAAGGCCGGCGGCGGCCCGGGCACGAGCTCGAAGGCCTCGACGACGTGGGGGTGGCGCACGCGCGCGAGGGCCGCGTGCTCCCGCCGGAGGGCCTCGACCCCCTCCTCGCCCAGCTTCAGGGCGACCCAGCGATCGCGCTCCCGATCGTAGGCGCGGTACACGGTCGCGCTCGCGCCCCGGCCCACGGGCGGCCCCAGGCGGTAGCGGGGGGAGGGGCTGGAGACGGCGGCCACGGGCGCACCTTGACGCCGCCCCGACCCGGGTGCCACGTGGGTCGCCGAGCCTCCGCGTAAATGCGAAGCTCCCCTCGCCCGTCCACTCCTCGCCATGCCCTCGCTCCGTCTCCGACCCCGGGCCTCCGGCCCCGCGCTGCTCGCGGCCCTCCTCGTCGCCGGCGCCGCCGGCCCCGCGGGCGCCCAGCGCTCCTTCCGCGACGTCGCCGCCGACGCGCGCGAGGTGACGGACGAGGAGGCGCGGAGCTTCGCCGCGCCCCTCTTCGCGCGCTGCGACGAGGGCGATCGGAGCGAGCGGCGCCGCTGTGAGCGGACCCGGCGCCGCGAGGCGCGGGAGCTCCGCCGGACGCGCTGGCTCCTCTCCGTGCCCGCCACCGGCCACGTCGAGTCGGGCCCCTACGAGGCCGTGCGGGAGGGCTTCCTGGTGCGCGTGCCGGACCTCATCTTCGAGAGCGGCGAGGGCCTCCTCACGACGCGCGCCCCCGAGGGCGGGGCCATCGCCCAGCACGTGCTCGCCCAGCGCTTCTTCGTCGTGCCCCCCGAGCGCGCCGAGCGCTGGTTCAGCCGCAACGCCGTCGGCCGGCTGCGCCTCCGCGTGGTCTTCCGCTTCGGTCGGGCCTGGGAGTCGGGGGAGCGCCGCGGCGTCGTCATCGAGCCCGAGGCGATCCAGGTCTACAACAGCAGCACGGGCAACGTGCTCGTCGACTCGCTCCGCGAGGTGGAGGCGCCGCCGAGCGGGCCGACCATGCTCGACCAGCGGGTGCTGCTCTGGGACGCGGGCACGCTGCACGAGGCGCGCTGGCGGGCGCCGGACGGGACACCGCTGCTCTTCAGCGTGCGGGTCGAGCGCGGGGCCGAGGGCGTGCAGCGGCCGGTGTTGCTCGAGGCGCGCGGCGTGGACGTGCGCGAGGTGGCGCGCTTCGAGGCGCCCTGCTGCGGCGCAAGCCTGGCGCTGATGCCGCGGAACGCGGACGGCGTGCTCGTCGTGTTCACGGAGCGGCGCCCGAGCGACGGCGACCCGGGCCGGGGCGTGGTGCGGCTCTACGAGTGGCGTGGCGAGCGCCTCGAGCAGGTCGCGCACTGGGCCGGCTCCAACGACCAGAACCCGCCCGCGTGGATCGTGGACCCGAGCGCCCCGGTCCCCCCGTCCGACTGACGGGCGTCAGCGGTTCAGGACGCGGCCGCGGTTCAGGCCGGCGCGACCGCCGATGGCCGTCGAGGGCGCGCGCAGGATCACGACCTTCAACGGGCGCGGCCCCCGCCGGTGCTCCTCGTAGCGCCGGGTCGGGGCGGCCGTCTGCGCGCAGGCGACCAGGGTGCCTCCGGTCTCTCCGGGCTCCACGCAGTACTGGACGTGGCCGATCAGCCCCGGGAAGCGGGTCTGCGTGGAGTACTCGCCGCTGCGCTCGCCCGGGCAGTGACCGGCGAGCGCGAAGCGGCGCGGCGTGTGCGGGCCCCAGAAGGCGGCCACGGCCGCGACGCACTCCCCGGGCTGGACGGCGACCTGCGCGCCGACGCCCTCCCCGAACCCCGCCGGGGCCTCGAGGCGCACCTCGCGATCGCGCACGAAGCCGAGCGCCTCGGCGACGGCCACCTCGCGGGCGAGGGCCGCGTCCGCCTGCGCCTCGCTGGCAGGCGGCGCGGCGAGCAGGTCGCGCTCCTCGAAGGCCGCGTAGGTCGCCAGGCCGAGACCGGCGAGGATCGCGACGACCCAGACGATGCGCGTTCCCATGACGTGAGGCTCGCCCGAGCCGCGCCCGTAGCTCAAGGCGCGAGGCGCGAGGCCCCCGAAGCTCGAGACGCGAGGCTCGCCCGGGCTGCGCCCGTCGCCCGAGACGCGAGGCTCGCCCTCCGCCCACGGAGCCGCCCGCGCAGGCCCGACCGCGTTGTGCTCGGCGGGCACCTCTGTTTTCATCGGCCCATGCGCCCCGCGCTCCTGCTGCTCCTCTTGCTCGCCGCGTCCGTCCCGGCGGAGGCGCAGCGCACCGGCGGACGCATCGGCGGCTTCGGGGGAGGCAGCTCCTACCGGGGCAGCTCCTATCGGGGCTCGTCCTCCTCCTCCTACCGCGGCTCCTCCTCCTACGGCGGCTCGAGCGCGTCCTACGGCTCCAGCTCGTCGTACGGCTCGGGCTCCTCCTCCTACGGCTCCGGCTCGGGCTCCGGCGCCTCGGCCTACTCGGCGTGGGTCGCGGCCCGGCGCGAGGCGGGGCTCCCGACGCCGCCCCCCGAAGAGCGCGCGCTGCGCACGCCTTCCCGCGTCTTCGGCGAGGACTCGCTCGTCCAGGGCGGCATCGCCTTCCTCGTCGGTGGCGTGCCGACGCTGCTGCTCGGCTTCTTCGTGCTCGGCTTCGTGGACAAGAGCCACCGCGTGCTCCGCCTCTCGCTCGGCTTCGGCCCCGAGGCGCGCCCGGCGCTCCAGGCCGCGCTCAGCGATCTCGCCCGGCACGCGAGCGCCGCGACCCCGGCCGGGCGCGAGGCGCTGCTGAAGAAGGCCCTCGCCCTGGCCTGTCGGCACGGCATGAAGGTGCAGTACGCGCTCTGGCAATCCGTCCCGGCGAAGCGCGGACCGGGCGCCCAGCGCTTCTTCGCCCTCGCGCAGGATCTCCGGAGCCGCTTCAAGCACGAGACCGTCGGCGCCCACGGCGGAGGTGGCGGCGGGTGGAGCAAGAGCGGCGGCGCCAGCGGCGTCTGGGGCCAGGGCGGCGGAGACGGCGGAGGCGGCGTCTGGGATCGGGCGGCCGGCGGCCTCGGCGGCGGAGGCGCGCACGCCGAGGAGGGTCCGGGCCTGCTCGTCCTGAGCGCGCTCGTCTTCACGCGGCAGCGCATCGAGCTCCCGTCGACGCTCGACGTCGGCGCCGCCGTCGAAGCCTTCCAGTCGCTCCGCGCCCCCGAGGGGCTCGAGCTGATCTGGTCGCCCTCCGAGCCCGGCGACCGCATGAGCTCCGCCGAGCTCGAGGTGCTCTACCCCGAGCTCGCCCGCCTCGACGCCTCCGTCGGCCGCGTCGCCTGCTCGCACTGCGCGGCCGTGTTCGCGCGCGAGCTCGGCACCTGCCCCGCCTGCGGCGCCCCGGCTCCGGCCGCCGCCGCGTAGCCCCCGGGTGGCGCCGAGCGGGCGGCCCTACTCGGCCTCGCGCGCCTTGAAGAAGGCCTTCCGGTAGTAGCGGAGCTCCTCGAGCGACTCGCGGATGTCCTCCATCGCGCGGTGGTCGCCCTTCTTCGCCGGCCGCCGCGCGTAGGCCTCGGGGTACCAGCGCCGGCCGAGCTCTTTGATCGTGGAGACGTCGACGATGCGGTAGTGGAGGAAGGCCTCGAGCTGCGGCATGTAGCGCGCGATGAAGCGCTTGTCCTGATGCACCGAGTTGCCGGCCAGGGGCGCCGTCTTCGGCTCGCAGTGCTCCCGCAGGAAGCCGAGCACCTGCGCCTCCGCCTCCGCCTCCCCGAGCTTCGACGCGCGCACGCGCTCCGTCAGCCCGGACTCGCCGTGGTGCTTGGTGTTCCACGCGTCCATGGCCGCGAGCACCTCGTCCGGCTGGTGGATGACCAGGTCCGGCCCCTCGGCGATCACGTTCAGCTCCCCGTCCGTGACCAGCACGGCGATCTCGATGACGCGCTCGCGCTCCGGGTCGAGGCCGGTCATCTCCATGTCGATCCAGACCAGCCGCTCCGCGCGCGGGCTCTCCTTCGCCTCGCTCATGGATCGAGGGGTAGCACGAACGCGCGGGCTACCGCGGCCCGGAACGCGCGGAGGGGCCGATCCGGAGCGCCAGCGGGCGCGCGCCGGCCGTGGGCGTCGGGCGGTAGCGGCCATGGGCGACCAGCGCCGCCGCGCGGGCGCCGGGCGGGAGCGCGAAGCGGAGCTCGAGCGCGTCGCCCTCCCGGAGCACCACGACCTCCCCGTCGAGCGCGCAGTGCGCCCCCGCGCAATCGACCGGAGCGATCGGCGCGCCGTCCACCTCGAGCCACACGGCGTCGAGGAAGGTCACCTCCGCCTTCTCCTCCGCGAGCCGGAGCCGCAGCGTGCGTGCGCCGGGCGCGAGCGGCACCGGGAGCCGCTGCGTCTCGGCCTCGCCGCGCACGTTCCGCAGGATCTCCCCGAGGAGCGTCGGCCCGCCCGCGTCCAGTCGGTAGACGAAGGGGCAGGCCGCGAGCATGGCGCAGTCCTGCGTCTGCCCCGTCGGCGCGCGGCTCGCCTCGACGAAGACGCCGTCGGGTCCCGCGCGCCAGATCACCTCGTCGCGCGCGACCGGCGTCGCCGGGTGCCCGGCGCGCCCGCAGGCGGTCCAGCCGTCCTCCACCCAGCGGAGCGAGCCATCGCCGGGTACGCCGAGCGGCGTGACGCCGTAGGCGCCGAGGATGTGGTCGAAGACCGGCTCGAGCGCGTCGTCCGCCCGGCGGAAGAGCCGATAGCGGTTCGGCGGGTCCTCCTCGTCCGGCGTCGGCACGGCCAGGAGCAGCAGCGTCTCTCCCGGCGCGACCTCGACCCGCTCGAGCGCCGCCTGGGCCCAGGCGAAGGCGTTCGCGTCCGGCATCTCGATCCGCGTCGACGCCGCCCCCCAACGGAGCGTGCCGTCCACGAGGAGCGCCGCGTCCCCGTCCTCGAGCGCCACGGCCGGCTCCGTCCGCGCCGCCGCGGCGCTCCCCGACTCCCCCGGCCGCCGATCCGCCACCTCGGACGACGCCGCGGCGCCCCCCTCGGGGTCCGCCGTGGTCGGCGTAGCACCGCCGCCCGCGGGCTCCGAGGACCCGGGGTCCGAGGTCGACTCGGCCGGCGCGCCGCCGCACGCGAAGAGGAAGAGGAGCGAGAGAGCGAGGGATGCGCGCATGACCGCCCGAACCTGCCCGACCCCGCCCGCGCATTCCACCACGCCACGCAGACCTGTCCGCCGTCACGGGCCCCGCGGCTCACGTCGAAGGCCCCCCGACCCGACGGCCGCCAACGAGCGGGCCGGCCTACTCCGGCTGCCAGTCCCCGATCGAAGGCCTCGCGGAGCCACGCCCGCACGGGACCCGCGTCCACATCGGGATGGACATCGACCGACGCGAGATTGGGCAGGTGACTGGAAGCTCGAGATAGCAGCGTCCAGGACCTCGAGGACCTACCTCACACTCGGCCAAGGGGCTTGCGCATCAGGCTAGCCCTCACGAGCGCGGGTACGACCCTCCCGAGCTCCCGCGCTTCGACGTGGGGTCTCGGCAGGTCGCCCGTCGAGCGGATCGACCTGCGCGCCGCACACCCGGAGCGAGGGCGACGCGGAAGCCGCGGCGGGCTCGATTCGAAGGACCTGGTCTACTCGCAGGCGCAGCCTTCGAGCTGGAGGCCGAAGGTGTCGGGCGGGCAGGCGTCGGTGAGGCCGAGCTCCCAGCGGGCGTCGAGGGTGGCGCCGACCTCGAGGGATTGGGCGTCGACGCAGCCGCGCTCCAGGGTCAGCGTGCGCTCGAGCTCGACGCAGCCTTCCGGGATCGGGTCGGTGGGCGTGAGGGCGACGGTGACCGCGACCTCGTCGCCGCAGGCGAAGCCGGGGGGCGCGTCGATGGCGGTGATCGCCATGGCGCCCTCGACGAGCTGGAGCTCGCAGCCGAAGCGGCTCTGGCGGGGGACGACGTCGCACTCGTCCCAGCCATCGCTGTCGACGACGCGCACGGCGACCTCGGCCCGGCGCGCCCAGTCGACGCCCCGGGCCTCGACCTCGACGAGGGCGCGCACGCCGTCGGGGGCGGCCCAGCCGATCTGGTCGTCGAAGCCCCGGCTCTCCCAGCGGCCGGAGAGGGGCTCGAGCTGGGCGGTGAAGACGTTCTCGGGGAAGAGCTCGAGCTCGCCGGGCGCGTCGTACGCCGGGTCCGGGCGATGGCGGACCTCGACCTGCACGCAGGGCTCGTCGCCGACGAGCGCGTCGGGGACGGCGACGCGCGGGCGGAGCATCACGCCGCCCTGGAAGCCGAAGACGTAGGTCGCGTCGCCGCCGTCGACCCAGGGCGTGAAGAGGCCGTCCTGGAGCTCGCCGACCTCGAGGCCGTCCTCGGCGGGGCCGTCGAAGTAGGTCACGTCGCGGGCGCAGCGGCGGACGATGCAGCCGCCGTCGCAGAGGAGCTCGGGGCCGCTGTCGCGGGTGGGGTCCGGGGTCGGGCCGGCGTCGGCGGTGGGTCCGGCGTCGGCGGTGGAGGCGGGAGTCTCACCGCAGGCGGCGGCGAGCGCGAGGGGGGCGGCGGCGAGGAGCGCGAGGGTGGGGGCGGCGGGGGCGCGCATGGGGAGGCGGGTCGGCGAGGAGGAGGCG
>MDTG01126777.1_pt1 | contig 10921 bp, 8 predicted proteins | sample 811421 | NCBI WGS metagenome assembly MDTG01 (sample SAMN05326645, study PRJNA326480) | marine metagenome | isolation source: seawater | place: Pacific Ocean: South East | collected 2011 | reverse complement strand
CAAACCTACAAATTTTATTTAAAACAAATGATAATATAGTGCTTCTTTCCTTTCTGAATGAGTAAGTATTTATTATTAAGTAATTCTGAGCTCGTAACAAGTGTTTCTAAATTTACTTTTAATTTATTGATGCTAATTGCATTGGACTGAAGCAATCTTCTAACTTCGCCCTTTGAGTTAAATGCTCCAGAAAGATCAGTAAGTAATGTTATCACATCGGTGCCATTAGTTAACGCAGATATATCAGCATGATACTGATCTACACCTTCGAAAACCATTAAAAACTCCTCTTCAGTAATTTCTTTTAACTGATTGGCTGTATTCTTTCCAAATAAAATACTTGAAACTCGCACACATTGATCATATGAGGAAGATCCATGAACTCTAGATGTAATTCTTCTTGCCAATTCTTTTTGCAATAATCTTAAGTGCGGTTCTACTGAATGTTTTTTAACCAACTCATTAATTTCTTCTTGATTAAGAATGGTAAATATTTTAATCCATTTTTCAGCATCCTCATCGCTAACATTAAGCCAATATTGATAAAATTTATAAGGTGATGTTTGGTTGCCATCAAGCCATATATTACCTGCCTCTGTTTTTCCAAATTTAGATCCATCAGATTTGGTAAGTAGCGGTGTTGTTAATGCATGACCTTTATTCCCGCTAATCTTTTTGATTAATTCTATTCCAGCAGTAATATTACCCCATTGATCAGATCCACCAATTTGAACCATACATTTTTTATTTTGATGCAAAAAATAAAAATCATAGGCCTGAATCAATTGGTATGAAAATTCTGTAAATGAAATTCCTGTTTCAATTCTATTTTGAACCGAATCCTTGGCCATCATATAATTCAAAGTTAAATGTTTTCCTATATCTCTAAAGAATGTTATCATGTTAACATCTTTAAACCAATCCATATTATTGACTATTTCAGCGGATTTGTCTCCACAGTCAAAATCTAAAAACAACTCAAGTTGTGGCTTAATCAAAGAAACATTATGATTGATTTCATCAATGGTTAGAAGATTGCGTTCAGCACTTTTACCTGATGGATCACCGATTAAACCCGTAGCTCCGCCAACTAATGCAAGTGGTTTATGCCCACATCTTTGATAATGTACTAAAAGCATAATTGGCACCAAATTACCTATATGTAAAGAGGTTGCAGTTGGATCAAATCCTACATATCCAGTAGTTGTTCCTTGTTTTAGAACATCTTTTAATTCAGGTGTAGAATTATGAATCATTCCACGCCAATCCATTTCATTAATAAAATCCATAAGCGCTAATTTATGTATTCTAAATGTATTATTAAATAATGGAAAGACATATATTTAATGCACTGAAATTCATATTTATGTGTAAAATACTTGTAACAGGTGGAACAGGGTTAGTAGGATCTCACTTATTATATTTTCTTACTAAGCAAGGATTATGCCCTATTGCAATTAAAAGAAAAAATTCTGACATAAAAAATGTAAAAAAAATATTTAGTTATTATACAGCTGATTATGAAGCGCTATTTCAAAAAATTATCTGGAAAGATTGCGACATATTAGATGTCGTTTATTTAGAGGATATTGTAAAAAATGTAACCCACATATATCACGCAGCTGCAATAATTTCATTTAACAATGCTGATAAAGATAAAATGATTGAAATCAATAGTATTGGAACAGCAAATATTGTTGATTTATCTTTAAAACATAAAATTAAAAGGTTGTGTTTTGTAAGTTCTATTGCAACCTTAGGGTCTAGTAATGAAAAAGCTGTCAATGAAAATTGTATATGGGATTGGAGCAATCAGTCTGGATATGCCATTTCCAAATACTTGGCTGAAATGGAAGTTTGGAGAGGGTTTGCTGAAGGATTATCAGGTGTAATTGTAAACCCATCATTAATTTTAGGACCTGGGTCTTGGGACTCAGGTATTGGTACTATTATTCAAAAAGCTAGTCTCGGAATGCCATTTTATCCGCCAGGTAGTTGCGGAGTTATTGATGTACGTGATTTAACACAAATTATGATTCAATTACTAAATAGTGATATTGCTAATGAACGTTTTATAATTAACTCTGATCACATTGAATACAAAGATTTAATGTCTATAGTAGCAAAACAATTAAATAAAAAAGCACCACATATAAAGCTTAGTAAAACATTTATGAAAATGCTTATTGGATTAGATGTATTAATAAATAAAATACGTAGGAAACGAATTGAATTAAGTACAGATGCTGTTAAATACACTACTGCAAACATACTACTAGATAGTAATAAAATAAATAGTATGATTGAATTTAAATATAGAAAGATGGAAGAATCTATTATTGAATGTGTAGAATTATTTAAAACACGAAATCACGAATTTTAAGACGCTTCAATTTCTTTAATTATTTTAATGAAACTTTCAGGATTTTCAATGTAAAACAATAATGTTTGCTGATAAATAGTATCATTAACATTATACTTATTTAACGTTTTATTTAAAAAATTTTGTATTGAATCATACGGAGCATTTTTGAAATTTTGAAAACCATGCTTACCATAAATATCTTTTAAAATACTTTTAAAAGTTTCTTGTGGGATTACATCCGGCACATTTTCTTTTTCAAAACAACCAAAAAAGAAAAAACTAATTATCAAAAAGCAATTCCTTACCATTTTTTATATCATTAATAACTCCATTTTGATATGCAATATGACCATTTACTATTGTATGTGTAATTTCAAAATTAAATTCTTTGCCTTCTAATGGAGACCAACCACAAGAATACAAGATGTTTTGCTTTGTTACTTTATGGGGTGTGCTTTTTTTGGCAATAACTAAATCAGCATAATATCCTTCTCGAATAAAACCTCTTTTTTGCAAATTAAAACAAATAGCTGGAGCATGAGACATTTTTTCAACAACTCTCTCAATAGAAATTTTATTACTTAATGTGTGCTCTAGCATAACTGGCAGTGCATGTTGAACCATTGGCGCCCCAGAGGGACAAGAAAAATATGGATTATTTTTTTCTTCCAACGTATGAGGAGCGTGATCAGTGGCTATAATATCTAATATGTCATTATTTAGAGCATCCCACAATGCATCTTGATCATTTTGAGTTTTTACAGCTGGATTCCATTTAATAAAAACACCTCTTTTTTCATAGTCTAAATCAGTAAATGAAAGATGATGAATACACACTTCTGATGTAATTTTTTTATCTTTTAAAGCAATATCGTTTCTAAATAAATCCAATTCTTTAGCAGTAGAAATATGCAATACATGCAACCGACTCGAATATTTTTTTGCTAAATCAACCGCTAAAGAGCTTGACTTAAAACATGCGTCATGCGATCTTATTTTGGGGTGTTCAGAGATAGGGACATCTTGTCCATACTTTGCTTTCGCAGCTGAACTATTAGATCTAATTGTTTCTTCATCTTCGCAGTGAACAGCAATTAAGCCTTCTGCATTAGAAAAAATATTATTTAGCACTTTGAAATTATCTACTAACATATTCCCTGTCGAAGAACCCATGAAAATTTTAAGACCTGGAACTTTACGAAAGTTCGTTTTTAAAACTTCAGAAATATTATCATTAGAAACGCCCATGAAAAATGAGAAATTAGCAAGTGAATCTTTACGGCCAATAATAAATTTATCTTCTAGTAATTCTTGTGTTAGAACAGCAGGCTTAGTGTTTGGCATTTCCATAAAAGATGTTATTCCCCCTGCTACAGCTGCTCTAGATTCAGAATAAATTGTGCCTTTATGAGTTAATCCTGGCTCGCGAAAATGTACTTGATCATCAATAACCCCAGGTAATAAAAATGCGCCATTTAAATCAATAACATCATGATGTTGCGCAGATATTGAAGAAGCTATTTTATAAATAAATTCTCCTTCTATCAAAACATCAACTTGGTCAATAGTTCCTTCATTAACTTTATTTGCATTTTTTAATAATAACCCCATAACCTTATTTATATGACGACGAAAATAAACTTTTTATTTTCATTTTTAACACACCCCATACAGCCTCTTTGATTATACTACTATTTAATTTTGAAACACCTCGTTCTCTGTCTTTAAAGACAATTGGTATTTCTACAATTCTAAAACCTTTCATCCAACTTCTAAATTTCATTTCAATTTGAAAGGCATACCCAACAAACTCCACGTCATCCATAGGAATATTTTCTAAAACTTTTCTTTTATATGCTGTAAAACCAGCAGTAGGATCTTTCACCTGCATACAGGTGATTAATCTAACATACCATGATGCACAATATGATAATAAAACTCTACTAAGTGGCCAGTTTACTACATTAATACCCGAAATATATCTTGAACCTACACACAAATCAGCATCTTGATTTTTTAATACGTTATGTAACCTTAATAAATCATCTGGGTTATGTGAAAAATCACAATCTAATTGAAAAAAATAATCATATGGATTTTGTAAGGCCCATTTAAATCCCGCGATATAAGCAGTTCCTAGTCCCCTTTTTTCTTTTCGTTCAATTAAGAACAGTTTGTCTGTATATTTTTGCTGTAAACTTTTAACTTCTAAAGCCGTTCCATCAGGAGATGAGTCGTCAACAACTAAAACATGCAACTCATTTGAAATTGAAAACAATTTATTAACCATAAGGTTTATATTATCAATTTCATTATATGTTGGAATAATAATTAAGCTTTTTTGCATGAATTTAATTTACTTTGCAAAAGTAATTAATTTATATTTCTTATTAAGAAATTCTTATTTTGTATTAAAAATTAACAATATGTTAATAATGTATTTTACATATATTGTTACTTTTGAACATTATGATATAAATTGAATACTATAATAATTTTAAATTATCTACACATGAAACATTTTTTTACTTTAATAATTACCTTCTTATCAATAAATTTTCTACAATCACAATGCGATGAGCTTTTTATATCTGAGTATGTAGAAGGATGGTCAAATAATAAGGCTATTGAAATTTATAATCCTACTGCAAATGCGATTGACTTGTCCGGATATTCACTGTCCAGATATGCAAACGGCGGACAAACACCAAGTAGTACTCAGCTAGAAGGTACTATAGAACCATACTCTACATTTGTAGTTGGTTTAGATAAAAGAAACCCTGATGGAATAGAGTTTGAAGCGCCAATGTGGGATGGATACTTCACTTTTACTGATAGTATTACAGGTGAAGAAGTTACAATATATACTGAAGAAGATGATTTACAAAGTAAAATCGATTTATTTATAAACCCTATTTACTACACTGGAACAGATCCTAATGAAGCAATTGCAAACCCTTCAACAATGTATTTTAATGGCAACGATGCTGTAACACTAGAGCCAATTGGAGCATATCCAGTTGATATTTTTGGAAAAGTAAATTTTGACCCTGGTGTAGCATGGACTGATAATGATGGTAATTATTGGACAAAAGACCATACTCTAATTCGAAAAAGTTCAATTACAGGCGGAGAAACAGACCCTTTTATCGATTTTTTTGATCCTACACTAGAGTGGGATTCATTACCAGCTAATACATTTGTTAACCTTGGTAGTCATGAATGTGAATGCAATCCTGAAAGCCAGTTGCTGGAAATGTCAAATCAATTTATTACTTACCCAAATCCTACTAATCAATCAGTGATTAATATCGTAAGTCAACATGAAATACAAAATGTTAAAGTAATAAATTATTTGGGGCAAGTAATTACAAATAAAGCAATTAATAACAGACGAGAAACTCACATTGAATTGCCAAATCAAAAAGGAATTTATATTATTTCTGTGAAGGATAATTTTAACACCTCTAATCAATCGGTTGTACGTAAGTAATGAATAAATTTCTTACTATTATTATAATTTTTTTTTCTGCACAACTAAATGCACAAAATACTCTAAAGGGTGTTATTTCTGATAAGGAAACTGGAGAAACTTTAATTGGAGCTAACATAGTTCTAGAAAACAAATCTAAAGGAACTACCAGTGGTACTGCAACAGATTTTAATGGTGAATTTAACTTCAAGAATCTTAAAAGAAATGATGATTATCAATTAATCATTTCTTACATAGGTTATGAGGCTCAATCTTTGGAAATTTCTTTTGATAAAAAAACTTATGTGAGACAGACCATTGAAAAAAATATTCAACTAGTTTCTGACATTCAACTTGATTTAGTTACAGTAGTTTCCGATCAGGCAGAATTTAGAAAAACTCCCGTTTCATTAAGTAATGTGAAAATAGAGCAAATCGAACAAGAATTGGCTGGAAGAGAAATCCCCTTGCTTTTAAACTCAACCCCTGGTGTATATGCAACACAACAAGGTGGAGGAGATGGTGATGTTAATATAAATATTCGAGGCTTTAGTCAACGTAATGTTGCTGTAATGATTGACGGAATCCCTATGAATGATATGGAAAATGGTTGGGTGTACTGGTCAAACTGGTTTGGGCTTGCTACTATGACCAGGACAATACAAATACAAAGAGGTTTAGGAGCATCTAAGCTAGCACTCCCCTCTGTTGGAGGCACAATTAATATTATGACCAAAGGATTGGATGCAAAAGAAGGAGTAATTATTAAACAAAGTTATGGTACTGGAAATTATTTTCGAACTGACTTTGTCTATACATCCCCTAGCACCAATTTAGGTAGATTTAATTTTGCTGGATCATTTAAAAAATCTGACGGCATAGTCGACCAAACTTCCTCAAAAGGATTATTTTATTTTTTCAAATGGATAAATGCATTCGACAACCATGTGCTATCATTCACTATGTTTGGTGCACCACAAGAACATGATCAAAATAAAGACATGGGAGATATTGAAGATACTGACCCGGCTTTAGCTCAAGAACTTGGAATAAGTTCAGGGGGAAACATCAGCCAAGGATTGAATTTCAACCCTAATTGGGGAAGTTATAATACATATGATGTTGTCTTTAATCAAATGACCAACTCAAACGATACTATTTGGGGAGAAGATCGTATTGGTATAAGACACAAAAATTATTATCATAAACCCATTTTTAACTTTCAACATCTATGGGAAATTGACGAAAAAAGTTCTTTAACTAATATTATATACTATTCTTTAGGAAAAGGTGGAGGTACCAATTGGGATATTGCATTACCAGATTCCGAATTACTTACTGAAGATAGTCAAGCAAATTTTCAACTCATGTACGATCAAAACTCTGGGAATACAATGCTTTTTGGTCAACCTTCTTCAATAGATCCATTATATAGTAGTACTGAGAATAAATCAACACATATATTAACGTCAAGTATGAATAATCATAAATGGCTGGGGGCATTATCAACTTATAATTATAAAGTTGATGAGAATTTTGATTTTTCAGGTGGTCTAGATATTAGAGCATACAAAGGTGAGCACTATAGAGAAATCTATGACTTATTGGGTGGTGATTATTACGTTGGCTCTACGCAACCTGGCTCCATTTATATTGGAGCAAACAATGAAAATCTTGTATTAAGAGAGGGTGATAAACTTTACTATCACAACGATGGATTGGTTCGCTGGCTCGGTGGATTTGGACAAGTTGAATACAAGTACAACAACGTAACTGCTTTTTTAAACTTAACAGGATCGCATTCGTTTTATAAAAGAATTGATTATTTTAAGAAAATGGATATAGTTCTTGAAGACACGACTTTAATACAAGCTGTAGGTGTTAATGACACAATCTGCTATAATGGGAATAAATATACTATACATTCAGATGAAGCAAGAGATGCAGAGACTGATTGGAAGATTTTTCCAGGCTATACAGTTAAACTAGGTGCTAATTGGAATATTGATCAAAATCACAATATTTTTTTTAATACCGGAATTATTTCTAAAGCACCCCGATTTAGCAACGTTTTTGACTACGATAATAATACTATTGCAAACATAAAAAACGAAAGAGTAGAGGCTATAGAATTAGGCTATGGTTATAAATCTTCTCAATTTGCTCTAAACTTTAATGCTTACTACACTTGGTGGATAAATAAACCTCAAACTGGTTCTTATACACAAGATGGTGGTGACCCTGCAACATATAATATTACTGGAATGGGAGCATTACACAAAGGTATTGAATTAGATTTTGCATGGAAAGTATCTGATGCAATTAAATATGAATTTTTATCATCTATTGGAGACTGGAAATGGAATTCTGGTGATAGCATTCAAATATACGCTGAACAACAATTGATTGCTACAGAATATTTTGATGCAACCGGAATTTACGTAGGAGATTCACCTCAAACACAAATAGGATCAAGCATCAGATATGACTACGAAATAAACAAGAATTTAGATGGTTATGTAAAATTTAAAGGTATCCGATTCAGTAAATTCTATGCTGATTATGAACCAAGAAATTTAGAAGGTGTACAAGTTTGGCAAATTCCTAACTATTCTTTATTTAGCTTGCACGCCGGCACAAATATGTATTTTGATCATAGCAGTCTTCATTTAAATCTGAGTATACTAAATATTTTTAACAACATCTATATCAACGACGCTAACAATAATGAGGGAGACGATGGCGATGATTTGGTGGGTATAAATAATAATGATGCTAACTCAGCCCGTGCATTCTTTGGGATTGGAAGAACTATGAAAATATCATTGAAATATAAATTTTAATAATACTATGAAAAAACTACCACATATAATACTGTTACTTTTAAGCTACGTTAGTTTAAGTCAACCTAATAATTATTATGAAAATTGTATAGGGCTCGAAGGCGACGAATTAAAATCAGAATTACATAATATTATTAAAGACCATACAGCATACTCTTATACCATGACCAAATCCATTTTAAGAGATGCTGATGAGGATCCAAATAATCCTTCAAATATAATACTTGTATATAGCGGTAACTCTATTGATAAATTTGATTTTGCATCTAATTTTGAACCAGATTTTTGGAACAGAGAACATGTGTGGCCGAAATCGCACGGTGATTTCGATGCAGGTGACCCTTTTGAAGTTCCTCTTTATACAGATGCACATAATTTAAAGCCTGTTGATCACAGTATGAATACATTGAGAGGCGAAAAAGATTTTGAAACAGGTGGCGAGATTGTATATAATGGTGAAATAGCTACTTCCTGTTATAGCACAAGTTCAACATTTGAACCTCGAGACGAAGTGAAAGGAGATATAGCGAGAATAATATTATATATGGATGTAAGATATGAGGGAGGATCCAATGAACCTAACCTTGTCCCTGTAGATGGTCTAACTACTTATCCAAATCCACAAATAGGAGTTTTATCAACCCTTCTTGAATGGCATCAACAAGATCCACCTGATGAATTTGAAAAAAGAAGAAATGATGTAATTTATGAATGGCAAGGTAATAGAAATCCATTTATTGATTACCCAAATTTTGTAGACATAATATATAATAATGCAAGTTCCAATGCTATTCAAATATCTAATGTCCAACTCCCTCAGCCACTGGAGGGGGGTGCTGAATTTAATATATCAGCTGATATTATTAGCATGATGAATTGTGGTCCTATTGAAAATGTAACAATCAATTATGGTAATAGTTGGAACCTAACAGAATCTGGTGAAATGATATTCCAGGATAATAATTGGACTGTTAGTATCGGTTCCCAACCTTATAATACAATGTTCTGCTATTCGATAACAGCTACAGACTGTGAAGGCAATTCAAATAGCTTTTATGGTTCAGAAGTACTTGCGCCATACCCTTTTGAAGGATTAATAACAACTATTTCTGAAATTCAAGGTCAGCAAGAATTTTCTCCCTATGAGGGACAAACAGTTAACACTACAGGTATTGTTACCGGTGCCTTTGCAAATAGTTTTTATATTCAAGACGGAGCTGAACCTTGGTCAGGTATATATATCTATAGTGGGGATGAATTGCCAGCTATGGGAGATAGTGTAATTGTAACTGGAGAAATAAGTGAGTTCTGTTGGAATGGCAGTACTTGTGCCTGTAGTACTTGTGGGGGTGCTGGAGTAACAGAATTTTATCAGCCCGATGAAATTTATATTATTAGTAATAATAACCCATTACCTGAGCCAATTCTTGTATCTAGTGGGGATGCACTTACCGAACAGTATGAAGGTGTTCTAATTCGTATGGAAGATGTAGAGTGTACTTCTCTTCCAAGTGGCTTTGGTGTTTGGCAAGTAAATGATGGCACCGGATCATGCGGGATTCATAATACACCAGATGGATATGAATTTGATCCACAAATTAGCGAGGTTTACAACATAACTGGTATTGTCACATCTACTTTTGATGAATGGAAAGTAGATCTGAGAATGCCCTCAGACGTAGAGAGTGGCCAAGATATTTTAGCGCCTTTTATTATTGCACACAACTGTCAAGATGGAAACAACTCATATGTTGTAACATTGAATTTTAATGAAGCGGTTAACCCTGATTTCTTGAATACTAGTAACTTTTTTGTTTCAAATGCATCTATACAAAATATCTCTCCAGGTTTTATTGACCCAACTCAAGTTATCCTAACACTTAACAATGTCATTTCAAATAATATAGGAATAATTATTTATGAAATCATGGACCTTAATGGTAATATGGCAACAAATATCACATATAATATTGAATGTGATTTTAATATTTATATAAACGAACTAGACAGAGAATGCAATATTTTTCCAAATCCAAACAATGGTACATTTAAGCTTAAGCTTAATCAAGAGATTAATAAAATTGCTATTCATGATGCTAAAGGACAAATAATCCTTTCTAAAGAATTACATAGCGGAGAACATTACATTCAAATAGAAAAACCTGGATTCTATTATTTAGCCTTGAATAATCAACTACGCCAGAAAATCATTATTAATTAAGCTACGAACTGCATTAATAT
>MDTG01393777.1_pt1 | contig 10922 bp, 8 predicted proteins | sample 811421 | NCBI WGS metagenome assembly MDTG01 (sample SAMN05326645, study PRJNA326480) | marine metagenome | isolation source: seawater | place: Pacific Ocean: South East | collected 2011 | reverse complement strand
GATTTGGGCTTCATCTTCGTTCCTTCGTCACTACGACGAAGCCCAAATCCTCCTTAAATCACAACCTCAAATCTGTGCCATAGGTGCTGACGGGGGACACCTTCTTCGACCTCGAGCGCGTCGAAGTGCTGAAAGGTCCGCAGGGCACATTGTATGGCCGCAACGCAACGGGCGGGGTGATGAACATCATCCCTGTCAAACCACAAATCGGCGAGACGTCCGGCTATGTCACCGGGCAGGTCCAGAACTACGATGGAATCCTCGCGGAGGGCGCGCTCAACGTTCCGCTTGGCGATACCTCTGCGCTGCGCGTGTCGTACCAGGGCTCCTGGCGCGACGGCTACGTCAGCGATGGCAGCAGCGACGACAAGCATCAGTCCGTCCGTGCGCAGTTGCTGTTCGAACCGACGCCTGACTTCTCGTTTCGCCTCTTGGGCAACTATCAGCACCTTGGCGGCGTTGGCCACGGCCAGGTCATCTATGGCGAGACCGCGCCTAGCGGCCCCGGCATAACTTCCGGCCCGATCCAGCCGGATGATCGCTGGACGTCGATCAACGATTCTCTCAACGAGCTGATTGACGACCTGCTCGCCCCGCCGGGAACCTATCCGATCGACACAAGCTTGCTGCGTCAGGATGTAGATGCCTGGGGCGTGTCGGCTCACCTGGACTGGGATCTGGGTCCGGCCACGCTGACCGTCATTCCGGCGTATCAGCGCGTGGTGAACGACTCGCAGTCATTCCCGACGCTGAGCTTCAATACGACGAACCCCTACAACGGCGATCCCTCGACCTCCGACGCACAGACCCTTGAAGTGCGGTTGGCGAATGCCGACGGTCCGCTGGTCTGGGTTCTGGGCGGCTACTTCTTCAACGAGGATCAGGACAGCCTCAACGAAGTGTCGCTCGGCTTCGTTTCCGACACGGCTTTCATCGCGGACCTGAATACCCGGGCCTATGCTGCATTCGGCGAGGTGACTTACTCGCTTACCGATACATTCCGGCTGACTGCGGGTCTTCGCTACACCGATGAGACAAAGACCGTTGACGCGCACCGCTATGCGCGGCTCGGATCGCTGCAGTGTCTTGCCGGGGGAGATGGTCCGGGTAACAGCTGCGAACTGCTCACCTCTGCGGGCACCAACGTGATGGGCACCTATTCCGCCGACCGTCTGAACTGGAAACTCGGTGTCGAGTATGACGTGGGCATGGACAACCTGCTTTACGCCACGGCAGCGACAGGCTTCAAATCCGGCGGGCAGGCCAACGCCGATCTCGACCCCTACATGCCTGAAGACGTGCTGGCCTTCACCGTCGGGTCCAAGAACGAATTCGCCGACGGCATGGTCCGCCTCAATCTCGAGGGCTTCTATTACGAATACCAGGATCGGCAGGAGAACTTCTCTTCTCTCGATCGGGGGGGAGCTCAGGTTTCCTCGATTTTCAATGCCGGCAAGGCTGTCGCGAAGGGCGCAAGCATCGAACTGGTTCTTGCGCCGTCCGCGAACGACACGTTCTCCTTCTCGGGAGAGTACGTCGACAGCGAATATCGCGACTTTACCTATCGCAACTACCGTCCCGGCAACCCCGACCCGCGCACGGCCTGCGATGTTGCGGCAGTGCCTGATGGCAATGCACAGATCGGTTTCTGGGAGATCGACTGCGATGGCTTCCAGCTTCCGCGCACACCGAAATGGTCTGGGTCGGCGAGCTACAGCCACATCTTCGACCTTGCGAACGGTGGCGAAGTCGAATTTTCGCCTAACCTGACTTTTGCAAGCTCGCGCTGGCTTTCGGCCGAGTTCGTCGAGAATGCCCGGGCGGACAGCTACCTGCTGCTTAATGCCAACCTGACCTATCGCGCGCCGAGCGACCAGTATTCGGTGCAACTGTTCATTCGCAACATCACGAATGAAGCCGTCTACACCGGCACGCAGCAGTACCCGTTTATCGCCAACTACAACGGTCTCGATATTGCGCCGCCGCGTACCTACGGCGTGCGCTTCCGTTACGATTACTGATCCTTCCCCGCTGGCCTGTCCGGACGTCCGGGCGGGCCACAATTTTCACCAAAAGCGAAAAAATAGAACGTCGATCTGTTAGAAAGAATGTGTAGGTGACGACATGAGAGTGGCGCGTTTCGACAACGGCAGGATCGGGCTGCTGAGCGATGAAGGGCTGATCGACATCAGCGATATCGCCGGCAGCGGGGATGGGCAGTGGCCAGACACGGCAGTGCAGCGCCTGATCCGTGACTTCGAGCACCTGCGCCCGCAGCTGGAGCAAGCGGTCGCCACGCGCGAAGCTGTCGCGCCGGATAATGTCCGGCTGGAAACGCCGGTGCCCTGGCCGAACAAGATCATTGCCTACCCCGTAAATTACCACGCCCATGGCAAGGAAATGGGCGCTGGCTATCGCGCCAAGAACCAGGGTTTCTTCCTGAAGCCCCCCTCTTCGCTCAGCGGCCCCAGCGATCCCATCGAATTGCCAGTGGTGCCCGGACGCGAAGTGCATCGCGAGGCCGAACTGGGCATCATCATCGGCAAGCAGTGCCGCGACGTAGCGCGAGAGGACTGGCGCGAAGCGGTGTTCGGCTACGCCTGCCTTCTCGACATGGTCGTGCGCGGCCGCGAGGAACGTGTCTTCCGCAAGGCCTATGACACCTTCTGCCCTGTCGGCCCTTGGATCGTTACGGCAGACGAGATCGAACATCCCGACCAGCTTTCCATGAAGCTGTGGGTGAACGGCGAGTTGCGCCAGGCAGCCAACACGCGTGATCTGGTGCTCGATATTCCCGGCATGGTGGCCACCGCCTCCGCTGTAATGACGCTTTATCCGGGCGATATCATCGCTACCGGTACGCCCGAAGGCGTGGGGCCGGTGGAGGACGGGGACACCATCCGCATCGTCATCGACCAGGTCGGCGAGATGAACCTGCGCGTGATCCAGGGCGATCGCGGTGCGACCGAGGTCTTCGAAGACGCCTACGTCCCGCCCATCGTGAAGCAGGAACTGACTGACCGATGAGTGGGAAAGCCGCAGCCCTGGAGGAGCTTTACGCATCCTTCGCCAACCTCAACATGGAGGGTGGCTGGCACCGTCGGTTCCCCGCGCTGTGGCCGGAACCGCGGGAGAATTTCCTGCCGCATGTCTGGCACTATTCCGATGTGCGGCCGATACTCGAACGCGCAGGCGAGCTGGTCGACACCGAGCTGGCCGAACGTCGCAATCTGACCATGTTCAACCCGGTCGAAGGCAATGTCTATCCGACCGTGCGCACGATCGTCGCGGCATACCAGATGGTGAAGCCCGGCGAATTTGCCCGGGCACACCGGCACACGCCCAATGCCCTCCGGCTGATCCTGGAAGGTTCGGGCACCTATACCGTGGTCGATGGCAAGCAGGTGGAAATGCGGCCTGGCGACGTGCTGCTGACCCCCAACTGGGCCTGGCACTCGCATGAGAACCAGGGGCAGGAGGAGTGCTACTGGATGGACTTCCTCGATGTCCCTCTGGTCCATCTGCTGGAACCGATGTTCTACCAGCCGCACCCCGAGGGCCGCGAGGCTGCGGTGGAAGTGCTGGACGAGGCGCCGATCGCCTTTCGCCGCGAGGACATCGCAGCCGATCTTGCCGCCGCGCGGCCAGATGCTGATGGCGTGCGCCGGATTACGCTTGGGCCGGCCAGCCTCGATACCCTTGCTCTCGATGTGCTGGAACTGCCTCCGGGCACCGCGATGAATTCGCCGCGCGAAACGGCGAACGCCGTCTTTGCCGTCATTCGCGGTCAGGGGGCGATGACTGTTGGCGATGAACGAACGCAGTGGGCCTTTGGCGACACCATCGCGATGCCTGCGTGGCGGAAATACGCACTGCACGCCGGTGAGCAGGGCGCCCTGCTCCTGAAGGTATCCGATCGCACACTTCTCGAGAAACTGGGCTGGTACCGCACCGACGCGGATCCGGCTGACTGAAATCTAGGCGCCGGGCTTACCGTTCGGCATGGAATTGGAGATAACAAATGGGGGACAAGCCTCGTATCACGATCGCTGGCGGTGGCATTGGCGGGATGGCGGCGGCGCTGTCGCTTTTGCAGCGCGGTTATCCGGTCACGGTCTATGAGCAGGCGCCCGAATTGGGCGAAGTCGGGGCCGGCGTGCAGATCAGCCCCAACGGTTCGCGCGCGCTCGACGCGCTAGGCGTTTTCCCGACCCTGAATGGTCTCTCGTGCGCGCCCAAGCGCAAGGAATTCCGCCTCTGGAACACCGGCCGATCCTGGCCCATGTTCGATCTCGGGCCGGAAGCCATCGACAAGTACGGCTATCCCTATCTCACCGTCTATCGTCCTGACCTTCTCGGCACGCTGGTTGATGCGGTGAAGGCGATCGATCCCGATGCAATCAAGCTGGGCTGTGAAGTCGCGGGCGCAAAAGCGGACGACGAGCGTGCCGTGCTGATCCTGAAGGATGGTACACGGATCGAAAGCGATGTGCTCATCGGTGCCGATGGCGTTAAGTCGACTGTCCGGAAAGCCCTTTTCGGAGACGACCACACGGAATTCACCGGCATGATTGCCTGGCGCGCGGTCATTCCGATGGAAAACCTTCCCGAGCGGTTTCATGAGATGGTCGGCTGGACCTGGATCGGGCCGGGCGGGCACCTCGTCAACTATCCCCTGCGTGGCGGGAAGTTGATGAACATGATCGGCACGATCGAGCGCGACGACTGGCAGGTGGAATCCTGGTATGCCGAAGGTTCGAAGGAGGAATGCCTGGAGGATTTCGCGGGGTGGCACGAGGATGTGCAGACGCTGATCCGCGCCGCTCCCAAGATGCTGAAATGGGCTTTCATGGAACGTCAGCCGCGCCAGATCTGGAGCAAGGGGCGGGCAAGCCTCCTTGGTGATGCCAGCCACGCAACACTGCCTTTCCTTGCGCAAGGCGCCGTCATGTCAATCGAGGATGGGGTGGTGCTGGGGCGTTGCCTCGACAAGTATGCCGATCCGGTCGATGCGCTCAAGAAGTACGAGCAGGCGCGCGTGGAACGCACCAGCCGGATGGTTCGCGGTGCCAAGGAAAACACCGCCCGTTTCCATGAATCGGCGCTTGCCACCGAGGAAGGTGCAGTTGCCTATATGCAGAGCGAATGGAGCCGGGCCCCCATCCAGGAGCGCTACGACTGGCTTTACCGCTACGACGTGGAGACCGTCCCCGTATGAGCGGCACACTTCCACCTGCACGGCATTTGGCGGGCGTTCGTGTCCTCGACCTCACCAATATCCTGTCGGGGCCCTATGCTGCGTTCCAACTCGCGCAACTGGGAGCCGAGGTCATCAAGGTAGAGCGCCCGGACGGGGGTGATCTGGCTCGCAAGCTGGGTGCGGATCCTGAGCTGAACGAGAAGCTCATGGGGACGTCTTTCCTCGCCCAGAATGCGGGCAAGAAGTCGGTTACAATCGATCTGAAATGCGAGGAAGGTCGCAAGCTCTTTCGCAGGCTGGTGGCCAGCGCGGATGTCGTGATCGAGAACTTCCGGCCGAGCGTGATGGACCGGTTGGGCCTCGGCTATGAAACGCTAAAGAACGAGAACGCGCGGCTCATCTACTGCGCGATTTCCGGCTTCGGCCAGGCAGGGCCGCTCAGCGGCAATCCGGCATACGATCAGATTATCCAGGGGTATTCGGGGGTAATGAGCATTACCGGCGATGCGGAGAGCGCGCCCCTGCGGGTCGGCTACCCCTTGTGTGACACGCTCGGCGGCCTCCTCGCCTCTTTCGCCATAAGCAGCGCGCTTTATGCGCGCGAGCAATCGGGCGAGGGCGCGTTCATCGATGTTTCCATGCTCGATGCGACGATCTCCGCGATGGGCTGGGCCGTGTCCAATTTCCTGATCGCCGGTGTCGAGGCCAGGCCGATAGGCAACCAGAACATGACCGCCGCGCCCTCCGGTGCTTTCACCGCGTCCGACGGCCAGATTAACGTCGCGGCGAACAAGCAGGAGCAGTTCGAGGCGCTGTGTCGGGTCATGGGCGTTACCGAATTGCTCGATGACGCCCGCTTCGCCGAACGCGAAGCGAGGAAGCGCAACCGGGACGAACTCAACGGCATCCTGGACGCGGTCTTCGTCACCCGCACCGCAGCCGAGTGGGAAGCGGACCTGAACAGCGCCAATGTGCCTGCCGGTCGCATCCTGACCGTGCCGCAGGTGCTGGAGCATCCGCAGATCGCCCAACGCGAGCTGATCCAGGAGATTGGCGATATCCGTGTGGCGCGCAGTGGTTTCCGCCTTGGCGATAGCCAGCCGGGCGCTGCATGTCCTCCGCCTGCATTGGGCGAACACAATGCAGAAGTGTTCGGCGAACTCGGCCTTGATGCGCAGGATGTGGCTCGCTTGCGTGAAGCCGGTGCAATCTGATGACCGCGACTGCGTCCTCTTCTGCCGAACCGTGTCCGCGGTCTTCAGGTGCCGAGGAACAGTCCGGATTGCGCGCCAAGCATACGCGACAGTGTAACCGCCTGTTCGGCAAGTTGCGGGACCAGCGCTTCGGCACGTTTTTCGTCGATGCGGGAGATGGGGCCGGAAAGCGTCACCACGCCGACAAGGTCATTGCCCTGACCGAAGACGGGCGCCGCGATCGCCGCCATTTCCGGCGTAACCGTGCCGAAGGAAGTGAACACCAAGTCTTCCACGGTGTAGGGGCCATCTACGCTTTCGAACTTGCGAAACACCTGCGAGGAAGCGCCCTTGTCGATCGGCCGGCGGTCGCCAAGGCGGATAGTGTAGTCGCGAATCGTCTGGTTGCCGTCGACCCGGAACAGGCACATCTGTTCGTCGCCCACGCGGATGAAGAAGCTGGCCCCTTCGCCGGTCGCCTCGACCAGCCGCTCCAGCGTGGGGTGGACGAACTGGCGCAGGTCGAAGGAGTCTTGGTAGATGCTGGAGAGTTCCAGAACGGCCGGACCGAGCTGGTAATTCCCATCGGCCCGCTGGACCACGAAATACCCTTTTTCAAGCGATCCCAGCAGGCGCAGGATGGTGCTTTTGTACAGCCCAGTGCTGCGGGCAATCTCAGCCAGCGAGAGCACTGGTTTCTTGTGGGTGAAGGCCTCGATGATGGCAAAGGCGCGATCCACCGCCGCGACACCGCCCTTCGAATTCGTCACTCAAAATTCCCTTCCGTTCAACAGATCGCTGTTCCCCATAGTGGAACGATATGTCCGGCTGTCAATGGGCAATTCCAGGAAAGCTGATGAAATGAGCCAATTTCCCGAGCGCGTCTTTATCAAGGAAGAAGGACCCCGCGAAGGGTTCCAGATCGAAGGTGCGGGAGTTCCCACCGCGCGCAAGATCGAACTCGTCGACGCGTTGTCGCAGACGGGCCTCGAACACATCCAGATCGTTTCCTTCGTGCATCCCAAACTGGTGCCGGGCATGGCCGACGCGGAAGAGGTCGTGGCAGGCTTCACCCCCGTCGAAGGTGTTTCATATGCCGGGTTGTGGCTTAACCAGAAAGGGCTGGAGCGGGCCATCGCCAGCCAGCGGCTCGACCTGCAAGGGAAGCTTACGCTCTATGCCTCCGATGCCTTCCTGATGAAGAACCAGAACCGGACGCGCGAACAGCAACTGGCTGCGCAGCCAGACCTGATCCGCATGTATCGCGAACACGGCATTCCCGTCCGCACCGGCTTCGTCACTGCGGCGTTCGGCTGCAACTTCGAAGGTGACGTGGCTGCTGAACGGGTCGTGGAGATTGTCGGAGACCTGCTGAACATTGCCAAGGCCGAGGGAGAAAACCTCGAACTGGTGGGGCTGGGTGACACCATGGCCTGGGCCACGCCAGACCGAGTCCAGCGCGTGGTTGGCATGGTACAGGATGCCTATCCAGATGTGGAACTGTCGCTGCACCTGCACGATACGCGCGGAATGGGCCTGGCCAACGCCTATGCCGGACTGCAGATGGGGGTGCGTCATTTCGACGCGGCGGTTGCCGGGCTGGGCGGTTGCCCCTTCGCTGCTCACGGCGGTGCCGCCGGCAATATCTGCACCGAGGACTTCGTGCTGATGTGCGAGGAAATGGGGATCGAAACCGGCGTCGACGTGGAACGGCTGATCGAATGTGCGCGGCTGGCAGAGGACATTATCGGCCATCCGCTGCCGGGCAAGGTGAAGCAAGGCGGCAGCTTGCAGACGATGCGCCGCAAGCTGGCCGGTTGAACGGGCAGCATGCAATGACGGCACCAATTCCGACCAGTTGGGACCGGCTCGACGCCGACGTGCAGACACGCCTCGCGTCATTGCCGCGTTCGCTGCGCCTGTTGCTGGACAACGCCCTGGCCCAGGAGGCCCCGGTAGAGATTGCGGATCGGTTCGCCGCCTGGCTTGAAGGCGCAGACGAAGCGCTGATGGTGCCATTCGCGCCTACCCGTATCCTGATGCAGGACACGGCCGGAGTGGCCGCCCTGGTCGACCTTGCCGCCCTGCGCGACCGGGCCGGCGAGCCCATAGAGTCGCAGGTGCCCATCGATCTTGTCATCGATCATTCGCTGAAGGTCGATATCAGCGGCACCCCGGATGCTGCCACGAGGAACCTCTCGCTGGAATTCGAGCGCAATTCGGAACGCTACAGATTCTTCAAATGGGCAGAACAGGCCTTCGCGCGTCTGAACGTCGTACCACCGGCCAACGGCATCTGCCACCAGGTCAACCTCGAGCGGCTTTCGGCTATCGCCCGCAGGGATCTCGATCGGGGCGGGCTGGTAGTGCCCGAAGTGGTGATCGGCACCGACAGCCACACAACCATGATCAACGCGCTGGGTATCCTTGGCTGGGGCGTGGGCGGGCTGGACGCCGAGATGGCGGCGCTGGGCCAGGTCGCGCAAATGCCCCTGCCACAAGTAACCGAGGTGCGCCTCGCCGGAAAACTTGCGCCCGGCGTGACTGCGACCGACGCCGCCTTGTCGCTCACCGCATTCCTGCGGGATGCCGGCGTGGTAGGTCATGTCCTGGAGTTCACCGGCGAAGGCGCGGCAAGCCTCAGCCTGCCCGACCGCGCCGCTATTGCCAACATGTGCCCCGAATACGGCGCGACGTCGGGGTTGTTCGCTGTCGATGACGAGACGCTGCGCTACCTTCGGTCGGTCGGACGGAGCCCCTCCGAACTGGCTTTATACGAAGCCTATGCAAGGCATTCTGGCCTGTGGGCCGACGAATCTGCGCGCCGGTACAGCCGTCGCCTGGCGTTCGACCTGGGGAGCGTGCAACTTGTCATGGCAGGGCCCGCGAGCCCGCAGGACATACATCCGCTTCCCGAAGTTCCTGCAAGCTTGCCGCGCTCGGGCAGCCGCGCCGACGGAACGATTTTCATCGCCGCGATCACGAGCTGTACCAACACCGCCAATCCCGTGCTCATGCTGCAAGCAGGCATGGTAGCGAAACGAGCGCGAGAGCTGGGGCTCGAAATCCCTCGCTGGGTGAAAGCCAGCCTCGCTCCCGGCTCGCGCCGCACGGCGGCCCTGCTGCGCCGGGCCGGGTTGCTGGACGAACTCGAGGCGCTTGGTTTTGCGCTGGTAGGATATGGCTGCACCACCTGCGTCGGCAATTCGGGTGAGCTGCTCGCGCAAGCCCAGGCGATGATCGATGCGTCCCCGGATGTGATTGGCACCGCGGTTCTCTCGGGAAACCGGAATTTCCCCAACCGCATCCATCCCGATGTGCGCGCCAACTATCTTGCCTCGCCGCCGCTGGTCGTGGCTGCGGCGCTGGCCGGCACGCTGGCGCGGGATCTGACGACTGAGCCGATCGGGCAGGACCGCGATGGACGCCCTGTCCACTTGCGCGACCTGTGGCCGCGAGCCGGGTCTGCCGAGGCTCTTCTATCCGCTCTGGATGCCAACGATCCGGGCTCTCCGGCAGGATACCTCGCGCCGCAGTGGGAAGCGCTGGCGGCCCCCGAGGGCAATTTCTATCCCTGGTCCGAAGATTCCCTGATCTTACGCGCGCCAGCGTTCTTCGCGGAGCCCGCTCAATACGAATTTGGTCCGATCCGCGATGCAGCCCCGCTGCTGGTGCTGGGCGACAGCGTCACCACCGATCATATCTCCCCCATTGGGAGACTTTCCCCCACAAGCCCCGCCGCCATCTGGCTGCGTGAGCATGGCTGGGACGGTCCCGGCTTTGGGAGCTACGGTGATTTTCGGGGCAATCATGAAATCATGCTGCGAGGCACTTTCGACAATCCGCGACTTGCCAATGAACTGGTCGTGGGTGAGGGCAGCCGGACGCTCGATGCGGAAGGCCGGGAGACCAGCATTTACGAAGCGGCCATGTCGTTCGCGGCGAGAGGCAAGCCGGTCGTCGTCTGGGCAGGCGAGGCTTATGGCTGCGGTTCGGCGCGGGACTGGGCGGCGAAGGGAGCGGCGCTGCTGGGCGTGCGCGCAGTGATCGCCCGCAGCTTCGAACGCATTCACCGGAGCAACCTTGTTGCCATGGGCGTGCTGCCGATCGTGCTATGCGACGATTCACATACAAGGCCCACCGCTACAGATTCCATAACGGTCAACGGTCTGGATCAACTCTCCGTCCGCTCCGAACTGGAAATCGTTCTGCATTCTGGAGGGACAAGAACGCTCAAAGCAGTGGCCGACCTGCACACTGCGGAGGAGGTAAGAATCCTGCGGCAAGGCGGTGTTCCCAGATATCTGGCAAAACAGGTTTCGGTCAGGAGCTTACCCGAAACTGTTTGAACCAGATCCGATCGGCGCGATCCAGTGCATCGCGCGGCAGCAATCTACAGAAGAAGAGAAGGTCACATGCCCCGATTTACCCGCCTGAACCCGATGACCGGCGAAGTCGCCTCCAGCGCGGAGGCCATGCAGCCCGGCGATATTCCCACCATTGCCGAGAAGGCGCAGGCGGGGTTTGCG
>MDTG01249575.1_pt1 | contig 10922 bp, 10 predicted proteins | sample 811421 | NCBI WGS metagenome assembly MDTG01 (sample SAMN05326645, study PRJNA326480) | marine metagenome | isolation source: seawater | place: Pacific Ocean: South East | collected 2011 | reverse complement strand
AAGGACCGGCGCAACGCGTGGTATCGCGTGCTGGGCAAGCTGATCTTCGCCGTGGTCGCCGTGCTCGGCATCAAGGCGCTGCTCCTGCAGGGCATCCTCCCCGACGGCACCGCCCAGAACCTCGCCGCGCTCTGGGACAGCCTGCGCCTGACCTTCGTGTTCGAGGCGACGGGCCTTATCGCCTTCGGCCTCAGTTGGATGATCAAGGGCCGCTTTCTGCCGGTGTTCGAGGATGCCGCCGCCCGGGCTCAGCCGCGCGCGGCGTAAAGCGCCACCGCCGCTGCGTTGGATACGTTGAGCGAGCCGAAATCGCTGGCGAACCCGATGCGCACCAGCGCATCGACCGTCTCGCGCGTGCGCGGGCGCAGACCCGGCCCCTCGGCCCCCAGCACCAGCGCCACGGGCCGGTCGCGCCGGCCCTCCAGCACGCTCTCGATGCTCGCCTCGGCCTCACCGGCCAGCCCCAGCACGACATAGCCCATGGCCTGCAACTCGGTGATCGCATCGGCAAGGTTGCGCACCCGCAGATAGGGCTGGCGTTCCAGCGCTCCGCTCGCGGTCTTGGCCAGCGCCCCGGTTTCGGGGGCGGCATGGTGGCGCGGCGCGATCACCGCCCGCGCACCGAACACCTCGGCCGAGCGCAGGATCGCGCCGACGTTATGCGGATCGGTCACCCGGTCGAGCAGCACCACGCGCGGCGCCTGCGCGCCATCACCCAGACAGACCTCCGAGAGCGGCCCCCAGTCCAGCGGCTTGACCTCCAGCGCCGCCCCCTGATGCACCGACCCGGGATCAAGCGGCGCGGGAAACTTGCGCGGATCGGCCATTTCCGGCTCCAGCCCGCTCGCCGCGATCGCCTGCGAAAGCTTGTCGGCGGCATTGCGCGTCACGATCAGCCGCAGTTTCTCGCGGCGCGGATTCTCCAGCGCATCGCGCACCGCGTGCAAGCCGAACAGCCACACGGTCTCGGCCGCAGAGGCCCGCCGCGCCTGTTCCTTCTCGATCACCCAACGGGGTTTTTTCATTGGGTTCATACCCCTCTTTTCAGGCGCGCGACCCTGCACCGGAGCGCGCGCATGTGCAAGCGATTTTCCGGTTGACGCCTGCGCGGGCCGCTAGTAATCAGCCCTCCACGTCAGGTGCGCGGCACCGGGCAAGTGGGCGACAGGCCGCAAGGTGTGGCAGGGGACTGTAACTCCCTCGCGGAGACGCACGCTAGGTTCGATTCCTAGGTCGCCCACCACTTTCCCCTCCCCCTCAGACAGCTACAACCGCGCCGCGATTGCGGCCTCGATCACGGCCAGCGTGGCGCTCCCCATCGCCAGCGCCCAACCGAACGAGGCCAGCGTTCCGATGATGACATATTCACTGGCCCGTTGTTCCTTGGCCGCCTCCAGCCGCAGCAGCGACTTGGCGGCAATCAGAAACCCGATCCCGGCGGGCTGTCCGATCCACAACAGCAGAAAGATGACCCCGCGCTCCAGGTAGCCGATCATCTGCCCCGCGCGCGGCAGGCCCTGGGCGCGAAACTCCTCGGCATAGGGCGCGGTAAGCCGTCCCACCGCCTCCGCCCCCGCGCTCAATGTCAGGATCAGCCCTGAAACCACAAGCGCGGGCACGACAACCGGGTCCAGCGCGGCACCCCACAGACCCGCCCGCGCGGCCTCGGGCATATAGACCGCCGCGATCATCAGGACACAAAGATGCGCCGTCTGATCGGCAACGAACACGGCAAACCCGTTGCGCAGCCGCGCGGGCAATCCGACCATCACCAGCAGGTCGATCATCATATGCGCCAGCGCCACCAACAGCGCCAGCGGCCAGACCCCGCCCAGCGCCGCCGCACTCAGCGCAAAGACCAGCAGCACATGGCCCGCGAACGGACCGGGTGCGCGGTGCGCCCGTGCCCCGGCAAGGACAAAATCGGCAAGCACATGCGCCAGCAGCAGGGCCGCGAAGGTCTCGAACATCGGTGCCGTCACGACAGGCCCTCCGGCTTGCTTTGCGATGAAGAAAGCCGTTTCACTTGCATCACTCGGCCTCCAGCGCGTTCAGCGCCGCGATGATCGCCGGAAATCCCGCCGACCACAGCGCCTGATTGACCGCCTGACGGCTGATCCCCAGCGCCGTCGCAGCCTCTGCGCGCGGACCGGACCCCGGCGGCAGTTGCAGCGCCAGCGCGCGCGCCTGCGCCTCGGTCCAGCCCTGCGCGATATGATCGGCAAGCCGCGCTGCCGCAGCCTCGGCCCCGCCCGCCGCATGATCGAGACAGAGCGCCGCCGGAAGCGTGTCCAGCAAACGGCCCGACGCGGTAAAGGCCGCGCCATGCGCCGCGTTCGGATCGGTGCCCGGCATCTCGCCCGCGCCGGTCGCGATGGCAATCCGCGAAGCGCGCGCCCTGTCGAGACGGCGCAGACAGGCCTGCACATAGAGCGCCGCGCGCAGCGACAGCCACGGCGCGTCGAACGCCATCTGCCAGGCGTCCCCGCCACGGCGCGCAAACCCCGTGACAGAGACCTGCGGCCATGTGCCGATCTCGTCCGCCGCCGTCGCAATCGCCACGAGCGTCTCATCAAGCGCCGCCTGACCAAGATCGGTCGACGCCACGATATCCCCTGTCAGAACCGCAAATATCATAAAGCAAGCTATATAGGTTTCTTTCTCGAAAAGAAAGCCATAAAGCTTGCCCATTCGATTTGCCCGACTTTCCCCCTTTTTGCCCGCGCCGGAAACCGCCTATACTGCGGCGCAAAACGCAGGGGCACGGGCATGGCCGAACGCGGCACGCAACAGGCAGATTTCAACATCGTGATCGTCGGTCAGGGCGGGCGGCTGGAATACGAGGCGCTGATCTTCGCCGCCTCCCTGCGCGCCATGTCCCCGGGCTTCGCCGGACGCCTCTTCATAGCAGAGCCGCAACCCGGCCCGCTCTGGCCCAATGACCCCCGCATGAAAAGCGCCGAAATCCGCGCCCGGCTCGACGATCTGGGGGCCGAGATCCTGCCCTTCGAGACCCGCCATTTCGGCCATGCCTACCCCTATGGCAACAAGATCGAGGCGCTTTTCGCCCTGCCCGAGGGCGCGCCCTTCGTGTTCTTCGACACCGACACGCTGATCACCGGCGACCTCGGCCGGGTGCCCTTCGATTTCGCCCGACCCACCGCCTCGCTGCGCCGCAGCGGCACCTGGCCCGAGCCGGAACTTTACGGCCCCGGCTACACGCAGACCTGGAAAGCGCTCTACGACAAGTTCGGCCTCGATTTCGAAACCTCGCTCGATCTCTCGCAACCCGACGAGTACTGGAAGCGCTATCTCTACTTCAACGCGGGCTTCTTCTTCTACACCTGCCCGCAGGTCTTCGGGCAGCGTTTCCTCGATTATGCCCTCGCCATCCGCGACGACGCGCCCCCCGAACTGGTGTGCCAGTCGCTCGATCCGTGGCTCGATCAGGTGGCGCTGCCGCTGGTGATCCACGCCCTTGGCGGCGGGCGCGACACCCTGCCCGAGGGGCTGCTCGATGGCGACGTCACCTGCCATTACCGCACCCTGCCCCTGCTCTACGCCCGCGAGAGCGACCACGTCATCGCCGTGCTCGAAGAGGTGACCGCCCCGCACCGGACCAAGAAGGCGCTCAAGGAATACGACGCCATCAAGCGGATGATCTACCAGGGGCGCGGCGCCAAGGTGCGCGCGCTCTTCGACCAGGACAACCTGCCCCGCCGCGAACAGGCGATCCGCAACATGATAAAACGCAACGGCTTCTGGATGCGCTAGGGCGGGGTTGAGCCGCACCATCGCATGTCCGCGGGCAGGCGATCCGACGGTGTTTCATGGCTATTTATGTCCGCTGTCCCGCAAAGGACCTGATCCTCGCGCTCACTTGGACAAATCGCCTGTCCGGGGGGGGCGGACATGCGATGGTGCGGCGGGCTTCGGCCTTGTTCCGCGCCGGGTCTGCCAAGCAAAGGTCCATCCCACCCCATCCCCCAACTTGAGAACATTCAGCGAACACGTTACACTCTCCCGCATGACCGCCCCGCTCCTCACCCGCCAAAAACACCACCCGCGCCCGGCCCTGCGCCTCTTCGGCGCGCTGCCCTTCACACTCGCCCGCCTGCACGAGGCCTGCGGCCCCGCCCGCCACAGCCTCGCCAGCCTCCTCATCGGGGCCACGCGCGGCCCGGTGCTCTGGATCACGCCCGCCTGGGGCCTCGACCGCCTCAACCCCGAAGGCGCCTGCCCCCTCACCGGCCCCGAGAACGGCCCCGAACGCCTGCTCTTCGCCACCCCGCAGCGGCGCGAGGATCTGCTCTGGTGCATGGAAGAGGCGCTGCGCAGCGGGGCCACGCCGCTTGTCATCGCCGACCTGCCGGGCCCGCCGGGCCTCACCCCCGTGCGCCGCCTGCACCTCGCCGCCGAGGAAGGCGCCACGCGCGGCCATCACCGCCCCCTCGGCCTGATCCTCACACCGGGCGAGGGCGGCGCGCCGGGGGTCGAGAGCCGCTGGCACATGGCCCCCGCGCATGACCTCGACACCGACCGCTGGCAGCTTGAGCGCCGCCGCGCCCGCGACGCCCCGCCCGCCGCATGGCAGCTGAGCGGACGGCCCGGCGCATGGGCGCTCAAGCAATCGTGACACCCGCCCCCCGCCACCGCGCGTATGACAGGGTATGATCAGACCGCTCGCCCTCGCCCTCTGCCTCATCGCCACGCAGGCCGCCGCCGCGCCCGAGACCTACCGGCTCGATGCCGCACGCTCCTCGGTGGGCTTCACCTACCGGCTGGGGCAGGCGGAAACGGCCGGCACCATGCCGGTGCGCGCGGCCGAGATATCGCTCGACCTCGCCAACCTCCCCGCCAGCCGCGTCACCGTCACGCTCGACGCGCGCGCGGCCCGCGCGGGCGTGTTCGTCGCGACCGAGGCGATGCGCGGGCCCCAAGTGCTCGACACCGCGCGCCACCCTGTGATCACCTTCCGCTCCACCCGCATCACCGGCACCCTGCAGGCGGCGACCGTGGAGGGCCAGCTCACCCTGCGCGGCGTCACCCGCCCGGTGACGCTGACGGCGGGCCTCTACCGCCAGCGCGACACCGAGCCCCGCGACCTCGACCACCTCACCGTGCTGCTGACGGGGCAAATCGACCGCCACAGCTTCGGCGCCTCCGGCTTCGCCGACCTCGTCGGGCCGCTCATAGACCTGCGGATCGTGGCTAGGATTGAGAGGTAGGGCAGTCCCGGTCAGGCAGAGAAACGAGGGCAGCGCCTGCCTGGGCTGGCGCTCTGGTGCAACGGTGATAGCAGCGGGCCGGTCAAGCAATCGCGCCCCGTTTCAACCAGTTGCACCGTCTGAAGCGCCTGCCGGGGGGCAGGCAGGCGCTGCCCGGCGTTGCCGCCGGGCGGGGGGGCTCTGGAATGGCGTGCGTCGCGCGGACACCTTCGCTCGGGTTTCTAAGCCTATGGCGAAGTCTTGGCTATTCTCTGCAATGGATAATAGGATATTGGCTTGGGATGCTAAAATTAGGGATGTCTCACCATCTTTCACACAAGCCAAGCCATTCAGGAGCACTTGTGCATGGCCACTTCAATCGAAAAACCAATTGCTGAGTTCTCGGTAGGCAATGTTGGCGAACCAATCAGGGTGAAAGAGCTGAACTTGGCCGGGGTTTCTGCTACCGCCGCTAGAGGCGGGGACAAAGCGAAAATCTGGACTCGTATGTCGCTCACATCCGATGAATTGATGTTCCATGTAATAGTAGAAAGCATTAGTGGCGTGCTAGTCCATGCGGCGCGAGAGAACGGAAGCGGTATCAGGCCGGATCAGGTGGACACGCTTTTGCTGGTCATCAAACCCGATAATTCGGCGGAACTATGGGCAGATACGGCGGCGGTCACAATGCAGGTAATATTGAACCGTTCGGTGGAGCGGGGCAGTGTAATATTCGAGCGAGACGTATCGGATATCGTGGGCATGTGGTTCCCAGACGTTGGCATCACGGTAGGGGATCGGATATTATGCCTTTTCCGAACGAAATGGAGCTTCGCACTATTCTTTGATTTCGACCGCGAGCACCCGCTTGACATTTCAGCAGCTCAACGAGACTTAGGCACGCTGCACCGTAGGCTATATTATCGCCATCTTTATGAGATGGTCGAGAGTCAGGTGAATATGCAACGGCTTGCGAAAAGCGGCTGGTTTCCGTTCGCCGAGATCATCGGTCATGAAATTAAAGAGATCGCAAATCATTCCAAGGCAGAATTTGATCTATCGGAGCTTGATGAAAAAGTCCTAGGTTCCTTCGACGATGCACGTATCGAGAAGATCTTCAACCGTTGGATGGTGAAACCGGTATTCAAGGAAAAGGAAAAGATCTTGAAGCCGGCAATCGAAGCATACAAGCGGGGCGAGCCGGTTGTCGTACTCAAGACATTACTGACGGAGATCGAAGGCGTGCTGCAATCGGCACACCGGAGAAAACATGGGAAGAGTGCGGCGAACCTGAAGGCGCTCTTTACGTTCGCTACCGCGTCGGCGAAAGAACGTGCAGGGACGGGAGAGTCGTTGCTTTTTCCGGCAAGCTTCGTCGACTATCTGAATGCTCACACTTTCAATCATTTCGATCCGGATGCGATTGGGGATATCGCGTCGCGACACGCGGTTGGGCATGGCGCAGCCGACGCGGACAGCTACACGCAAATTCGGGCTCTGCAGGCCATACTCACGCTCGATCAGTTGGCGTTCTATATCTGACTACGTGCGATGCTTCACTCAGCAACAGAACTGTTTTCATTAGAATTCCAATCCGCCACCGAACGCCCCATTAACCCCACCATCTCCCGAAATCCGCACCGACGGAATACCGACGCGATACCGACGCGATACAGCCCATGAAAACCCCCGGATTTCCGGGCGTTAACCGTGATTCGCCCGTCTGTGCCCGAAACCGACACCGCCATGTCGAAAACATGTGGTCCCGCCCCCCGCATCCTGCCATTCTGGCCCCACCATGCGCCTGATGATTTCCTTCGCGGCCCTCTTCCTGTCGGTCATTCTGCTCCAGCTTTCCACCGGCGGGGTGGGCCCTCTCGATGCCCTCTCGGGCCTTGCCCTCGACTTCTCCACAGCCCAGATCGGCCTGCTCGGATCGGCCCATTTCATAGGGTTTTTCATCGGGTGCTGGGTCGCCCCGCGCCTCATGGGCTCGATCGGTCACAGCCGCGCATTTGCCGCCTTCACCGCCATGGGCGCGATCGGTCTTCTGGCCCATATGCTGGTGATCGACCCCTATGCCTGGTCGCTGATGCGGGTCGCCTCGGGCCTCTGCGTGGCGGGCTGTTACACGGTGATCGAGGCATGGTTGCAGGCCAAGGTCACCAACGAGACGCGCGGCCGCACCATGGGCGTCTACCGGGTGGTGGACATGGGTGCCTCATTGGCCGCGCAAATGCTGATTTCCGTATTGGCACCAGCGTCTTACGTCTCCTACAACCTGCTCGCGCTCCTGTGCTGCGCCGCCCTTCTGCCGCTCACCCTCTCGCGTCTCAGAGAGCCCGAAACCCCCGCCGCCCCGCGCCTGCGCCCGATGCTCCTGATCGCCTGCTCGCCCCTTGCCGCAGCGGGCGTTCTGGTGGCCGCTTTGTCCTCGGCCTCGTTCCGCATGGTGGGGCCGCTCTATGGCGGTCAGGTCGGCCTCGCCGTCGATCAGATCGCGGGGTTTCTGGCCGTGTTCGTGCTGGGCGGCGCGGTCGCGCAATACCCCGTCGGCTGGCTCGCCGACCGCTATGATCGCCGGTGGGTTCTGATCAGCCTGTCGCTCGCCGCGATCCTGTCGAGCATCACCACCGCCATGACCCACAACCTCGAGACCTTCGGCATCCTGATGACGGCGTTCTTCTTCGGCATGACCACCTTTCCGATCTACTCGGTCAGCGCCGCCCACGCCCATGATTTCGCCGATGCCTCCGAGCGGGTGGAACTGTCGGCGGCGCTGATGTTCTTCTTCGCCGTCGGCGCCATCGCCGCCCCCCTCATGGCCTCCACCCTGATCGAGGTCTACGGCCCGGCGGCCATGTTCGTGATGATCGCCGCGGGCCATGCCGTGCTGGTGATTTTCGGCCTGATCCGCATGCGCATGCGCCCCGGTGCCGAGACCCGCACCGCCTATATCTGGTCGCCGCGCACCTCCTTCCTGATCGGCCGCCTGACCGGGCGCAGCCGCGACCGCGATTGACGCGGCCCTGACCCAGGCGAGGCTCGTTTTGACAAAGGTTTCAAGCCGTTGCATCGCCTCGAACCCGTCCTGAACGCCCCGATATTCATTTGGCCTGCCGCGTCACCGGCTTGACGCGCCGTGCCTCACACCGCAATGTCCGAACACTCAGGAAAGGCCCGCCATGACCCCCGAAGAGATCACCAAACTTCCCTACCGCGCCTGTGTCGGCGTGATGCTCGTGAACCGCGCGGGCCATGTCTTTGTCGGGCAGCGCATCGACAGTGACGCCCCCGCCTGGCAGATGCCGCAGGGCGGGATCGACCCCGGAGAGACCGCGCAACAGGCCGCCTTGCGCGAGTTGTGGGAAGAAACCGGCATCACCGCCGACAAGGTCCGGATCGAGGCCGAGGCCGAGGACTGGCTCTACTACGATCTGCCGCATGACCTTGTGCCGCGCATCTGGAAGGGGCGTTACCGGGGGCAGCAGCAGAAATGGGTGCTGATGCGCTTTCTTGGGCAAGATACGGATGTGAACATCGCCACCGATCACCCGGAATTTTCCGAATGGCGCTGGCTGCCGCCTGCCGATCTGGTGGCGAGTATCGTGCCGTTCAAGCGCGCCGTCTATAGCGCCGTGCTTGACGAATTCGGGGCGTTGTTGTGATCCGCGTCACGCTCTTTGGCCTGCTTTGCGCGCTCACCGGTCCGGCGCTTGCGCTGTCCTGCCTGCCGCCGGATGTGGCCCAAACCTATCAGCAGGCCGCCGCGGCGGACGAGGCCTATATCGTGGTGCATGCCCGGCTCGAATTCGACGCCGACGCCATGCCGCGCACCGATTGGCAGGATCAGGCGGCGAGCCCGCCGCATACCCTGATCCCGGCCCGTATGACCGGGCAGGCCCTGAGCAAGACCGGATTCGACCTGCCGTTTGATCGGGCAATCACCCTTGATGCGCAATGCTTCGGGCCGTGGTGCGCGGGGGCCAAGCCCGGCACCTCCTATCTCGCCTTTCTGCAACGCACGCAGAGCGGTTACCTGCTGGCACTCGACCCCTGCGGCGGCATGGGCTTCGCAGAACCCACGCCCGAGAGCCTGCGCCGGGTCGAGACCTGTTACAGCGGCGGGCCCTGCGCACCGCACAGCCCCTGAGCGCGCAATCGGCATGCGTTTTGCAAGGCATGAACCGAAAATCGACCGGATTCGGGTTGTTGCGGGCAGGGGCATCAATATATTACCGATGGTTAATCGAGATGGTCCGGCCTGCGCCCAGTGATGGGGGCAGTGCAAACCGGGCCACAGGGACGGGACAGGGGCAGGACACGCATGGACAGTGCCGCAATATTTTTGCCGATCATCGCGGCATTGCCATTCTTGGGCGCGCTCTTTCCGGGGTTGATGATTCAGGCGGGGCGCAATACCTGCGCCGGGTTCACGGCTTCGGCCACGATCCTCGCCCTGATCCTGCTGCTGCTCTGTGCCCCCGCCGTGATGCGCGGCGAGGTGCTGACCTTTGGCATCGACTGGCTGCCGTCGCTCGGCCTCAACGTCAATTTCATGCTGGATGGCTTGGGGCTTCTCTTTGCCGGGCTGATCCTCGGGATCGGCCTTTTGATCATCCTCTATGCGCGGTTTTATCTCTCGCGAGAGGATCCGATGGGGCAGTTCTACACCTATCTGCTGCTGTTTCAGGGCGCGATGGTGGGGATCGTTCTCAGCGACAACATCCTGCTTTTGCTGGTCTTCTGGGAATTGACCTCGCTCTCGTCCTTCCTGCTGATCGGGTATTGGAAGCATCTGCCCGAGGGGCGGCAGGGCGCGCGCATGGCGCTCACGGTCACCGGCCTCGGCGGTCTTGCGATGATCGGGGGCATGCTGATCCTCGGCAATATCGCGGGCAGCTATGACCTCAGCGTGATCCTCACGCAGAAAGAGGCCATTCAGGCCAGCCCGCTCTATCTGCCCGCGCTGATCCTGATCCTCTTGGGCTGTTTCACAAAATCGGCACAGTTCCCGTTCCACTTCTGGCTGCCGCACGCCATGGCCGCGCCCACCCCCGTCTCGGCCTACCTGCATTCGGCGACGATGGTGAAGGCGGGGCTGTTCCTGATGGCGCGGATGTGGCCGGTGCTGGCGGGCACGCCGGAATGGTTCTGGATCGTGGCCTCAACGGGCCTGATCACCATGGTGATGGCCGCCAAGATCGCGCTTTTCAAGGACGATCTGAAGGCGCTGCTGGCATTCTCGACGGTCAGCCATCTGGGCCTGATCACCATGCTCCTGGGCCTTGGCACCAAGGCGGCGGCGGTGGTCGCGGTGTTTCACATCATCAACCACGCCACGTTCAAGGCCGCGCTCTTCATGACGGCGGGCATCGTCGATCACGAGGCGCATACCCGCGACATCAAGCGATTGGGCGGGCTGCGCCACCTGATGCCGATCACCTTTACCATCGCCACCATCGCGGCGCTGTCGATGGCGGGCATTCCGCCGCTCAACGGGTTCCTGTCCAAGGAAATGATGCTGGCCGAGGTGGCCGAGACGCATTGGGTCGGGCCCTACTGGCTCATGGGCGCACTGGCGACGCTCGGCGCGCTCTTCTCGGTGGCCTATTCGTTCCGCTACATCGTGCACACGTTCCTTGGGCCGCAGCGGGACGATTACCCGTCCAATCCGCATGATCCCGGCACCGGCATGTGGCTGGCGCCTGCGTT